>Ga0208980_10000837_pt1 | contig 18077 bp, 17 predicted proteins | sample WetSurMetagenome_3_FD_187993 | JGI IMG/M metagenome (GOLD analysis project Ga0208980, IMG submission 187993) | Wetland microbial communities from Twitchell Island in the Sacramento Delta, sample from surface sediment Aug2011 Site A1 Bulk (version 2) | ecosystem: Environmental > Aquatic > Marine... | reverse complement strand
TCATCTTCAGGGATCCAATCCTCATTGTGCGCAATCAGTACATGCCCGTTGGCGGTATGCTGCTCATCCACACCCATGGAAGTACACTTGGTGAGGTGAAGCGCGTCCATTGTGACGGCTTCCATGGCGTGCAGCACTACCAGGTCGTCATAAGATACATTCGCGCCTTCCGCGATACCGACAATCTCCTCCACATACTGCGGATAGCGCTCCTGTACGAAAGGTAAATATTTCCGCGCCTGGATGTTCGCTCCGTTCCAGTCCAACTGGAGATGATTGTAGGTGAGATCCACCAGCACTTTGGCACTAGCGATACTGTGCTCAACGAGTGGACGGGCAGATTCGCCGATTTGGCGGCCGATTTCGCGGTGAGAGCCTTTTACTTTAATGAAAGGCACCGGGGATTGATAAATAATAGCGTCTTCTGGTTCCATGCCATTATCATAGACGAAATTCAAGCGGAGGACAAGCACAAAAAAGCCCCCGGTCGGAGGCTTGAGTGATCAAAAAACCAGAACATGATGTGATTAATTCCCGGATTTTGGGGGCACTCCTGGAGGCATCACTGTCGAAGTGTACGTCCTGGGGGGAGGTGGATATTTTCGCGTACCGAAGCGGCTCAATAGGATCACCCCAAGTGCCATTAGAACCACAATGGATATTGAAATAAAACCGAGGCAAAATATCAGGTTCACCGCATGGAGAACAATCGAAAGGATGGCAACCCCGATTGCAGCAGCCACCGGCGGAGCCCACACCGCCTTGGTCATTTCCTCGAGCTTGCGGCCGATCTCATATCCGAGAGAAACAAAACCGAAGATCACTCCTGCGATCAGGGCAAACAGCAGCACTGGGATCACCGGAATGAGGATGATGGTGATGGCCATCACAACCAGAACCAGCGGAAGGATAAAAATGGTTAGAACTCCAACCAGCCAGGAAACAGCGGCGCTGGAGCGGACGGTTTCGGCTGCATTAAGGGATTGCCTGGGAAGAATGAGGACGACCAGGGCTGCCAGGGCGGCCAATGCTAGTGTGCGGAAGACCGCCCAAAGCACTTCGCTGAAGGGATTTCGAGTTTTGGGAGCTTCAGTAGTCTGTCCAAACAACTTGGAAAAATCAAATTTCCGGTCTTTGGGGGTATTGATGCTCTGGGTTCCCTGGATCTGTGCCTGGGGGGATACATTTAGCCAACCCCCGGTGGAAACCAGGCTTCCACCGATCTGTGCGCTGGCAGCGATGTTGCCGGTTCCGCCCAGTACAGTCACATCACCATTCACCTTGCCGGCGAGCGAAAGGGTGCCACCCATCACCACGATATCACCAGTGATCGTGGAACCTCCTTCGGCGGTCAGAGTTCCACCAATCATCACCACGTTGCCATTCTGAGTCTCGCCGCTGGCAAGCGTGTACGATTCTCCCACCAGGAAGACATCACCTTCTTTGACTACTGGCAGCGTGGATTCTGCCGCAACTGGGCTCCAGTGAGATAAAAGGGTAATTGTAAAAATGAATAGAACCAATAAAGTGGATGGTTTATGCTTCATTTGTAGCTCCTGAAAATAAAATTCTACGCATTGTCCACACCCACAGACCTGCGCCGGCGATCCCCCAGGCGACCCCGGCAATGACCAGCGGGATCCAGACTTGTTGAGGAATGACAAGGCTCACGGTGTGCAGAACCAATGAGGATTGATCCAAAAATGCAAGGAAGCTCCCATAAATCACCACCAAGTTGACCAACCAGGCAGTGGTAGTGTGGGTGTAAATGGAGGCAGCCACGATGAGCGTGAAATTCACCGCCAGGGCCAGAAAAATACCAATCATCCAGATTTTCACCTGGCGCATCTGTTCCTGCTGCTTGCGCTCGGGCAGGGAAACTAGAAAACGGCGGGTGAAACCCTCGCGTGGGATGCGCGGGGGAGAATTTAGGAAAAATTGATCCGCAACCGCCAGATCTTTTTCCAGCGCAGTACATTCAGTACAGGCAGCCAGATGGTTGCGCAGGATCTCCTCTTCATCCTCGTTCAGGTTGGAGCGATCAACCAACCACATTCTAAAAGGCTGGTGTTCCATAATTTTCCTTCTCCACTTCTACGAATAAACGACCGCTTTGATCCTTCAGAACTTTGGCTAGCTGAAGCCGCGCGCGGTGCAGCCGGCTTTTTACCGCGCTCACCGTGAGGGATAACGTTGCGGCAATCTCCTCTTCCGAAAAATCCTGCCAATAGCGCAGGATGATTGCGGCGCGATCAAGTTCGCTCAGGGAAGCCAACCCTTCCGCGATCACGTCTTCCTCCTGGCTGCGAACCAAAATCGACTCCGGCTGCGGGCTGCGGTCGGCGATGTCGAAATCTTCAAATTCATCCATTTCAATGACCGGGACCTTGCGTTTGCGCTGCTGATCGATGCAGTGATGGGCTGCGATGGAGAGGAGCCAGGTGATGAAAGAGCGGTTTGGGTCATAACGGTTCAATGCCTGGTAAGCCCGCCAGAAAGTCTCCTGCGCGGCATCTTCCGCTTCCACTTCCGAGCCGAGCATGCGAAAGCACAAGTTATAGACCGGAGACTGGTATTTTTCGACCAGTTCCGCAAATGCCCCGTCATCTTTTTGCAGGGCTTTTTGCAGAATTTCGGTTTCCGAAAAACTCACCCCAGGCTCCCGATTGATGTGTTTTCTATCCAATTTACGTGTATGAACGAATTTAGTTGCGGATCGCGAGGAGGCAAAGTTAAGAATATCCTAAGGGTTACGGACTCAGGATCAACCCAAAAATTGACGATTAAAGAACGATCTCTTCCTTACCAGCGAATTTTTCCTTGATGCGGGCAACGACCGTATCCATATGTTCACTTTTGTGAACAAAATCGAGATTATCTGTGCGAAGCGTGAGGACAGGGCAAAGATCAAAGCTGCGGATCCATTCATCGTAATAATTATCCAGGAGTCCGAGATATTCCGGGGTAATGCCAGTCTCGATGTTACGACCGCGGCTGCGGATGCGCTGGATAAGGATATCCACCGGCGCTTTCAGGTAAACCAGCAGGGAGGGGGACGGGAGGGTTTTCACCACCATTTCGAAGATCTTCTTATAGGTTTGGTAATCCCGCTCGTTCAGGTTCCCCAGGTGGTTCAACGCCCTGGCAAAAATAAATGCGTCCTCATAGATGCTGCGGTCGATGATGGCGGAGCGGGGGTCGTTCCATAGATCCAGATGCTGCTGGGCGCGGTGACCCAGGAAAAAAACCTGCAGGTGAAAGGACCACGCGCGCATATCGGCGTAGAAATCGGCCAGGTAGGGGTTATCCGATACGGATTCATAGGCGGTGTGCCAGCCGAGCCGCTCCCCGATCCGCTCCGTCAGAGAGGTCTTTCCCGAGCCGATATTCCCCGCCACCAGGATCATTCGTTTGGGCATCTCTCCTCCTGTTCATCCATCGAATATAAACAATTCCAGGAAATATAGGTCACTATTTTTGTATTATATCCGGATTGAAAAATGCCCGGCATGATAAAATCCTGCCATGATCAAACGCTGGCAATTCTGGCTCGGACTGGTAATTTCTGCCGTTTTTCTCTATATCGCACTTAAAGGAATGCACATCCAGGAAGTCTGGAATGTGATCAAAGCGGCTCAGTTCTGGTGGCTGATCCCCAGCATCGCAGTGTATTTCATGGGTGTTTGGGCGCGCTCCTGGCGCTGGAAGTATCTGCTGCGGCCGATCAAGGAGATTCCGACCAGGAAATTATTTCCCACAGTGTGCATCGGGTACATGGGAAACAACATCTACCCGATCCGGGCGGGAGAATTGCTGCGAGCGTATGTGCTTAAAAAAGATGAAGATGTGGCAATTTCAGCATCCCTGGCGACCATCATCGTGGAACGTATTTTTGATGGAGTGGTGATGCTGGGGTTTGTATTTCTGAACCTGCGTGAGCTTTCCGGGCTGCAAGCGTATTCGGGATTTATTGGAAGCATCCAGTCGTTGGCCATCTGGGGAGCCGTGATCTTCCTTGGGGTACTGTTGGTTTTCATACTGGCAGCCATGTTTCCCATTCGCGCTGAAAGAGTCACGCTCTGGTTCATCACCCACCTTCTGCCAGGCAGTTGGCGGGAGAAAGCTGCCGGTATCGCCTTGCGCTTTTTAACCGGGTTGGAATCGTTGAAATCACCAAAAGATGCGTTATTTATATTTTTAACTTCCATCGTAGTATGGCTCCTTGAAACCGGAAAATACTGGTTCCTGATGCATGCATTCCCATTTAAAGTTAGTTTTTTTGCCCTGATGCTCATGAACGGGATCGCGAATCTGGTGACAACGATTCCGTCTGCACCGGGCTACATCGGGACGTTTGAAGCTGCCGGAAGTGCAGTTCTTCGGGCATATGGGATCGAAGCGGCTGTTGCAGTAGGCTACACACTGGTGCTGCATCTGGCACTCTGGCTGCCGATCACGCTGCTCGGCGCGTATTACTTCCTTCGCAAGGGGCTGAGCTGGTCCGGGGCTGTGAAGGACGCGCAAGAAGCACAGGACGCGTCGGCTTCATAATGAAATGTCTTTGACTAAATTACTCTATGAATTGAAGAACAATAATATTTTACTGCTCGCGACACGCGGATGAATCGACCGCTCGCAGATTAAGTCGCCCTGAAACCGCAATTTACGTGGGTGGTTATGGTTATGCAAATAATATTTAAGGTGCGATAAGAAAGAGGAATATCGCCAGGGCGGCAATCACCAGCACGACTCCCAGGATAAGTCTGTTTTTCAGATCCGCACCGTTGGGATTGAGGACGCAATCGGTGGGGTTGCGGGGATTGTAGTGTACCTTGATGGGGTTTCCGACAGCAAAAAGCTTACGGATCTTTTCTGCAGTATCCTCTTCCACAACCACCTGGCTGAAGGTCAGGCGGTTGCCGATGTAAGTTTTTTCCTGCGCTTGAAAAGTGTACTCAATGGATGGAGCCCAGGTTCGCCCCCGCTTACTGCGGATTAATAATTCCATTCGGGTGATAACCCCTTCAGCCTCCGGAAAGGATTTATAGCGGCGGCTGCGCAATATTTCCAGGAAATATGAAAGGATGAACCAAACCCCCACAAGCGTGATGACGAAAGCGATTATTTGCACCACTTCTCTCCGTGATGATTATAAGTGGTTTCGAGGGATTTATAAAAATAGGAGAAATAAGATTGTAATAGTCATAATAAATTGCTATAATCTATTCATACCATCTTCATGAGGAGAAAAAAATGACGAAAAAAATATTGACAGTATCTTTTCTGGTTGTATTCATCGCAGTGGCGCTGGCAGGCTGCAAGAGCCTGGGGGATATCAGCGATTCTGGCAATCAATTTATGACCGCGCTAAAAAACCAGGACTACACGGCGAGTTATGCCATGCTCACGCCTGCGCTTCAGAATGAGCTGGGTGGTGCGGACGGCTGGAAAGCTTTCGCGGAACCCCGGAATTTTGAGGATTGGAAATTTTCCTCCAACCAGGTCGAGAATGATCAGGGTCAGCTGGATGGGGAGGCGACCCTGGGCACTGAGATCTACAACATCAGCCTGGTCTTACAAAATGTGGATAGCCAGTGGAAAGTGGCCGGCATCGATATCACCTTCAAAGAAAATAAGTAAACAGTATTGAGTTTTGAAAACTCCCCTCTGTAAGGAAGGGGAGTTTTGTCATTAATGGCTCTGGGTGGAATAAATATTGCACCATTTCAGGTATGATTTTTGTAATTTTTCCCCAGGAGGAAGCCCGTGGCTTATACACCCGGAGTTGACGTTTCGCGTTACCAGGGCGAGATCGACTGGAAAAAGGTGGCTGCGGCAGGATATAAATTTGCCGCCATCCGGGCAACGGTGGGCGATTTTTACACTGATCCCCGCTTCTACACAAACTGGACGAACGCCAAAAAAGCGGGTTTTCTTGTAGTGGCCTACCATGTAGTGGTTCCCTATAACTACGGTGATAAACAGATTCACCGCTATAAGGACGTTCTGGACGGCAGGGAAAATGATCTACCCGTGGTTTTGGATATTGAACGCCACGACAATATGTCCGATGCAGCCGTCACGCACTGCATTAAAGACTGCATCGCTGATGTGGTCCTTCACTTCAAACGAAAACCGTTGATCTACACCGCTCGCTATTTTTGGAAGGATCACGTTCTTCCCTCCTCGGATTGGGCGAAATATGATCTCTGGGTTGCAAGTTATACAACAGGCGCACCAATTATGCCGCCAGGATGGACAACCTGGAAGATCTGGCAATATTCAGGTACCGGGAAGGTGCCTGGGGTTTCGGGGGATTGCGACGTGAATTGGTTTCAGGGAACTTATTCGGATCTGATCAACTACGCTGGTCATAAACCGACCCCACCGGAGCAACCGACCGGCATGAAGGCTAAAGTGCTCCGGGAAACACTGAACGTACGCTCGGGACCGGGGATAGAAAACAAGATCTTGACCACTCTGAAAAAAGATGCCGAAATATATTTCACTGATGTGGGCGGCAAGGACGTGTGGGTGCAGAGCGCGCCAGGCAAATGGTCCGCCCAATTTTACGGCGGGATTAAATACTTGGAGATACTGCCGGTAGAAAAAGGCAGCCAGGTGATCAAAGCCAAAGTGCTGGTGGATGTGCTGAACATTCGCACCGGGCCAGCGATCACATATCCCATCTCAGGTACCTTGAAAAAAGGCGATACCATCACACTCACCGATATTTCCGGTAAGGATGCGTGGGTACAAATAGATGTGGGTCAATGGGTGGCGCATACTACGGGCGGCGTCATCTACCTGGATATTTTCCCTTGGGGATAAGGACCGACGCAACAGCCGGGGAGGCGCACACCTCCCCGGTTTTTTTATCTCTCCAATCTACTTGTATGACAATAAAGTGATGGAAATCGCCCGGGAATGTGCTGAATATAATTGTTTTGATATTTCGGTTATGCTATGATGGATTGGTTGGAGAATCGAAATTTCAGTGAACGGGTTCATATAATAGGCATTATGAAAGAACGCTCAACCCGGATATGGAGGTTTGCCAAGGCGATCATACCTGCCCCAAGAAATACTCTTTACCTAATTCGTATGGTATCAAGGTTCTAATCGTACCAGATCTTCTTTTTCCCATTTCGCTCTCAATCGAGTGAAATGGAGATTTCAGACAAGACAGGATTTCATATGAACAATTCCCATCCTGCACTTCCCGAATTCGAGTATTTGATCCCTGCCTCGCTTAATGAAGCGAGTCAATTCCTTGCCAGCCACGCAACCGAGGCGCGGCCATTCATGGGCGGAACGGATTGCCTGGTGCGCATGCGCGACGGCCTGCTTCCCATGAAAACCATGGTGGATGTGAAACCCCTGGAGGGAATGAAGGACATCAAATTCGATGCCGCCAAGGGTTTGACTATCGGCGCTGCGGTGCCAATGAATACAGTTGCAAGGCACCCGGATGTCCGCAAGCATTACCCACTGCTTGCCCAGGCGGCGGAGACTGTAGCCAGCTATCAATTGCGTTCACGCGCCACAATTTGCGGCAATATCTGCAACGCTTCGCCAGCTGGCGATACCATCGGCGCCTGCCTCACCATGGGCGGTGTTTTAACCGTACACGGCGTGGGGGGGTTCCGGCAGGAGCCGCTCTCCAAATTCTTCCTTGGACCGGGGAAAACCGTCCTGATTCCAGGAGATATCGTCACTGCCATCACATTACCATTGCTCCCGAATAAATCAGCCGGGAAGTACCGCAAACTGGGCCGCAACACACTCAGCGACCTTTCGATCGTCGGTGTGACGGTATTCGGTTATGTGGATACAACCGCCGCTTCGGGGTTCCGCTTCAGACTGGCCCTGGCTTCGGTCGCGCCGGTGCCTTTTGTCCCGGTAAAAGCCGAGGAAATTTTGGCTGGTAAAGCGATCACCGCTGAAACCATCCAGGAAGCTGGGCAGGCCGCCATGGATGCGGTAACCCCCATCGATGACGTTCGCGGTTCCGCACGGTACCGCAAGTACATGGTGCGCAACCTGTTGATCGAAACCGTCACGGAAGTCTGGAAACAACTCGCCAGGTAAGGGCGGAAGCTCCTTCCGAACCTAAACTGATATTGGAGGATTTCATGGGATATCACCGAATTTTATTAACAGTGAATGGAACCAAAGAGCAGGTTGATGTTCCCTCGAACATGACCCTGTTGCGAATGCTGCGGGAAAAACTTGCCCTCACCGGCACAAAAAACGGCTGCGCAGCCGGGGAGTGCGGCGCGTGCACGGTGATGATGAACGGCGAACCGGTCAATAGCTGTATGGTGCTGGCCGCGGAATGCGATGGAGCCGAGATTATCACCGTGGAAGGTCTGGCCAAGGATCATCAACTCGACCCGATTCAGGAGATGATGATGGAAGCTGGTGGAGTTCAATGCGGTTTCTGCACTCCAGGGATTCTGATCACCGCCCGGGCGCTGCTGAACCGCAACCCCAATCCGAACGACGCGGAGATTCGCGAAGCGCTGGTGGGCAACCTGTGCCGCTGCACGGGGTATTTCCGGATCATTGACGCGGTTAAAAAAGCCGCGCATGCGGAAGCGAGGTAAAAATGGCGCCTAAAACATCAGACAACCCGATTGCCCCAGTAGGGGATAGCGTCACCCGCCTGGATGCGCGCGCCAAGGTCACCGGCAGCGCTACCTATGCCGATGACTTCCAGTTTGGACCCGGGCTTCTGCACGCCCGCGCGTTGCGCAGTCCGCATCCGATGGCATTAATAAAAAAGATAGACACCAGCGAAGCTGAAACCATACCTGGCGTAAAAGGGATTGTAACCGGCAAAGATTTTGATGGCATGATGGGTCTCTATCTGGCAGACCGTTATATCTTGTGCCGTGACCGGGTGCGATATGTTGGCGACCCGGTGGCAGTGGTGGCTGCGGATACGGTTGAGATCGCAGAAGAAGCGGTCAAAAAGATTAAAGTGGAATATGAAGTTCTTCCGCCGGTTTTAGATCCAGAAGAAGGGATCAAGCCAACAGCTACAGTTGTTCATCCTGATCTTGGAAATTATACCTACCCCAATTTTATCTTTCCCGAACCAGGTACCAATATTGCCAATCGTTTTAAGGTTCGCAAGGGAGATGTGGATGAAGGTTTCAAGAAATGCGCTGCCATCGTGGAACGGAAATACAAGGTCCCTCACATCCAGCACGTTCCCATCGAACCACACGTCTCTGTAGCCAAATGGGATGAGGATGGTCACGTCACGCTTTGGACAAGCTCTCAATCTCCTTTCGCGCAGCGCAATATGATCGCAAAAGCCTTGCATGTTTCCCAGGGTTCCATCGAAGTGATCGCACCTTATGTTGGCGGTGGATTTGGGTCCAAGGCTGGCGTGAGTATGGAGAACCTGGCTGTTGTTGTAGCAAGCAAGGTAAAGGGACGACCGGTGAAGCTGGTGCTCACCCGCGAGGAGGAATTCTACGCCTCGTTCTGCCGGCAGGGTTTGGTGGCGCAATATAAAATGGGCTGCGATAAAGATGGCAATTTGATCGCTGTGGATAACAAATATTTTTGGGACGCCGGCGCCTACACCGAATACGGGGTAAATATCACCCGCGCCAGCGGCTATTCCAGCACTGGTCCTTACCGCGTACCCAATGTCCGTGTGGATAGCTTGTGTGTTTACACCAACCACCCGGTGGGTGGTCCGATGCGCGGATTCGGCATGCCTGAGATCCATGTGGGTCTGGAGCAATGCATGGATGACCTGGCACACGAGATCGGCATGGACCCGTATGAATTCCGCAAAAAGAACTGCGTGAAGGACGGCGATATCATCGTCACCGGCATGAAGATGCACCCGACTGGTTTGTCGAAATGCATCGATGAGGTAGCCAAAGCGATTGAATGGGGCAAAAAGGAACAGCCTACCGGGCCAAACAAACGCCGCGGTAAAGGTATGGCAATCATGTGGAAAGCCCCCGCCATGCCGCCCAACCCCGGGTCTAGCGCGGAGGTGAAATTCAACGAAGATGCCACCGTGGATGTGGCTATCGGCGGGCAGGAGTTGGGGCAGGGTACCTTTACGGTTATGGCTCAGATGGTCGCCTCCGCATTGGGAATTCCCTACGAATGGGTGCGTATCTCCACGCCCATCGATACCAAGTTCAGCCCGTACGAGTGGCAGACAGTTGCTTCACGGCTCACCTGGTCGATGGGTAACGCCGTGCGGCTGGCTGCTCTGGATGCCCGCAAGCAGATCATTGACCTGGTCTCCAAAGCCTGGAACGAGGATCCGGATAACCTGGATATTCGCAACGGGGTGGTCGTTTCCTATAAGACCGAGGAAACCCTTCCATTGAAGGATATTGTGATCTACGGGATACCCAAGGAGAATTTTAACGGCTGGATGGGCGGACCGATCGTGGGGCGGGGGAGCTTTATGCCCACGTACGTCACCGGGTTGGATAAGGACACCGGCCAGGGCGAGCGCGCCGTGGTGCACTATACCACCGGCTGCCAGGCGGTTGACCTGGAAGTGGATTTGGAAACCGGGAAGCTGGATATCCTCAAGGCAGTCAGTGCGTTTGATGTAGGGAAGGCCATCAACCCTGAGTTGGTGAAGGGGCAGATGGAAGGCGGGTTCGTGATGGGCATGTCCACGGGTTATTTCGAAGCCATGCGCCTGAAGGGCGGCGTGATGCAGAACCCCAGTTTTGTGGATTACCGCATCGCCACCAGCACGGATGTCCCCCAGAAGGTGGAATCCATAATTGTTGAAGTTGCCCAGGATGACGGCCCCTGGGGGGCACGCGGGATCGGTGAACACTCCATGGTCCCGACCGTCCCCGCCATCGCCAACGCCATCTTTGATGCCATCAAGATCCGCGTAGGGGATCCTCCCTTCAGTGCGGAGAAAGTCTTCCTGGCAATGGTGGATGCCGGTATCGTAAAATGATCGTTCAACCTGTGCCGGGTTTTCCCGGCACAGGGATTTATTGCTCCATAACGTTGGCATGACAAACGGGTTACAAGACCTGAACAACATCACTTGAATTGTCAGACACATTTTCTTAAACTGGCACTGAAAGCTGTAACGAACAAGTAGATAAGAATCAACCAACAAATTCTAATAAAAGGAGAATGAGCTATGAAACTGATCGACTTGACCATCCCGCTCGGCGTGGCGACCCCCCCCTGGCCAACCTACGAGCCCCTGCAGGTAAAATATTTTAAACGTCTTGCCCCCAACGGCGCCAATGGTCAAATTGTGACCCATTCCAACCACCTGGGTACCCACCTGGATGGCGAGATCCATTTTTACACCGCCGGCAAGGATATTGCCGACCTGCAAATGGATTACCTGGTTCACGATGCCGCCATCGTTGACCTGAGCGATGTCTGCGGAGACTACGACGTCTACACCAGCAAAATGATCGAGGAACGGGTGGAAGTCAAACAGGGTGATATCCTGGTGATCCATACCGGTTACCACCACTTTGGATGGGATCAACCCACCGCCGACGAAATCCGCTACATGGTGAAGCATCCAGGTCCTGACCAGGAATTCGCGGACTGGGCTAAGAAGAAAAAACTACGCTGGATCGCGGTGGACTGCGGTTCGGCTGATCACCCCATGAACACCATCATCCAGCAGTGGATGCCTCGCCAAGCCAAACAGGCGGAGAAGGTATTCCAGAAGAAATTCGGTAAAAGCCTGGGTGAGTTCTTCGATGATTCCAAATACCAGCTCATGCACATCGATCTATTCCCGGAATCGATCATCCATGCGGAATGCTTCGGTGGGGATATCGATCTGTTGGTGAACCGGCGGGTGCAGGTTGGGTTCTTCCCCTGGCGGTTCGTTGGCGGCGAATCCTGCATCGGTCGTGCGGTGGCCTTCGTGGACGATAAGGAATACGACGACCTGATGAAAAAGAAAGCCAAAATGCCCAAGACGAAATTTGGCGATGCCTACGAACCCAAACACGTCGAGAGCTTGAACAAATTATCCAAAGCCAACTTGGCTTAATACAAATTCAGGAGATTTACAAAATGAAGTTCGATCTGCCAACCAAAGCATCCCAGGAAACCCTGGAAATCGATGCCCGCGAGGTGGAAGCCCTGTTGCAGGGTCCTTCCATGAAACTGAAACCCTTCCCCGGGGCGATGATCCCCCTGAAGGACGGGAAAACACTCTATATCCGCGAAGCCAAAATGGATGAGGTTCCCATGATGCTGGCGTACCTCAAGCGCTTTCTGGATGTGGATCATGATTTTTATGATATCGTCGGAGCCCGCGTCTACTCTGAAGTCCTCGGTTGGTACCGTAAACGCCTGAAGGATCCCTATACCCTGGTGGGTCTGATCGATGGTCTTTGGGCTGGCTTTGCCAACGGCCGTCTCTTCAACGAGGATATCAATATCTCCCTGCACACCATGGCCCTCGTCCGTGGCGGGCGCATCGGCGCCGCCATGTATTATGCCAAAGCCTATTATGGCTTCGAGATCCTTGGCAACAAGGAATGGTGGGCCACTTACGAAAGCTATAACGGCTGGATGCGTTGGGGATTGGGGATGGCGCAGCCTTCCTATCCCTGGCCTGATCAGCAACACGAGCTGGGCGGGGCGAAGATCTACTACATCACCAAGAAGTACTGGGATAACATGGTTAAGGACTACGTCCGCCAGATGGTGGGTTCGGATCTTAATTTCAATGTCCCTGCGGATGTGGTGAAGGCCAATGAGGTCATGCGCGCACCCGAGGAAATTTTAGTCTAACTATTCTGTGCTGCCTGAAGGGCGTGGTCATCCACGCCCTTTTTTAATTAACCGCCAAAGCCATTCCCGCAAATGCATCCATCCCTGACGAGCTGCCGTAGGAAATGAGCATTTCGGCTGTTTTTTCGGGAGAGGGATCACCAGTGAAGACGGAATCTAATGCAAGAATAAGGCGCTCGTCCGCTTCCCCCTCTGCCGCGATCTCGATCAGGTTCGCAGACAGGGTGGTTGTCTTCACGGCGGAGAATGAAATCATTGAGGAATTCAACGCCTGGAGAATCTCGGTTGTCCAACTGCGGGGGTTCCAGCGGTTCACGGCGAGGAGATACCCGCAGATTAGGTCATCACCGGATGGAGTGAGACCGGGGCCTTCTCCGATGAATCCTTTAAGCGCTGCCTGGACGAGATCGTGTTGATTATTTTGAGTAGCGAACGATAAGGATCGAAACCTGATTAAAGGATTTGGCTCATCGATACTAAAGGGACAGTCCCTGAGATAATCATGCAGCGCTGAGGCGTATCTTGAAGGATCTTTTTTTTCCAGCATCGCCGCAGTGATCACCCCCAATATCTGTTTTTGATCAGTGAAATCAAGGTGAATTGAAGGCTTGGCAACAACCGCGTGGACGTGATCAATGGGAATCTGAATTCGCACTTGGCGAATGGGAAAGACAATACAAGCTTCTCCTATGATCACTTCCTCGTTGAGGGCAACATCGTGCAAAGGTGGAGGGAAGGGTTGCAGGCTGACGTTGAGCGGATTGAGGAAGCGTTCAGAAGAAAGGAATACGATCCGATTGAATTCTGTGCGGATAAAGATACCCCGGGAGGTGTTTCCGATTACTTCACCAGACTGGGCGATGGTTGAATCATGGTAGGCTTTCTGTCCGCAACCGGTGGCGAAAAAATCTCTCATATCTGAATTCGAATATCAAAGAAAAACCGGAGGAGAACCTCCGGTTTTATTTCCTTATTTAACCGTGAAGGCGAAGTAGACTTCATAGAAAAGAGCGTTCGAGCAGTTATACAGTCCCCAGCGGGAAATATAATCACCTTTATCCTGGGGCATGAAAGCGGCAATATTAAACTCCGCTTTTTCATTGGGTTTGGTATCTTTAGGCATTTTCAGGGTAGTTTCACCCCAAATTTGCGTCCCACCGAACCACTTTAATGTGTAGCATTTGGCAGTCCAGGTGGTTGTGCCGGTATTCAAGAACCCGAAGGTAAGTGGGATCTGATCGCCGGGAGAAAAACTGCTGTGGTCTGCGGGAGATTGGTACCCAAGGATGGCATGGTCTCCGGTGTTGGAGCCAGGCTGGGTTGGGACCGGGGCTTGCGTGGTGGGTGGCAGCACAACGGTAGGCACAGAGGCCAAGGTCTGATCCACTGTTGGCAGAGGCGGCAGGGTGGGCGTGGGGATGGCTGTCGGGGGTGCTTCCGGAGTGCTTGTACTGGTTGGCAGGGCTGCGGCTGTCTCGCTCACAGCAGCCTGGATGGTGGAGGCAACCTGGGTGTAGATCATCTCCGGGGATTGGGTGGGGGGGGCAGGCGTGGCGGATCCGCAGGCGGCGATCAAGATCGCCAGAACACCAGCCACCGGCAACAGGAATTTTGATATTTTCATCATTGACGAACCTCCAAAAATTATGAAATTCGATTATATCCTGAAAGAATAAATGACCACTGTGTACGAATAGTTATAATATTCTATTAAGAAAACTAAATGAATACAAAACCTGCCAATCAAGTTCATATCACTTCCGGTTTTTGGAGTGAAATCCAAGCAATCAACACCCGGCAGGCCATTCTGCACCAGTGGGAGCAGCTTGAAAACAGCGGCTGCATCGAGAATTTCCGGATTTGCGCAGGCAGATCCTCTTCGCCACGGACAGGGCTATTTTTCTCAGATTCGGATGCTTATAAATGGCTGGATGCCGCATGCCGTATCCTTCGTCGTGACCCGCGCCTCGACCTGCAGGAGCGGGTGGATCATTTGACTGATTTGATCCTGGCAGCGCAGGCTGAGGATGGATATATCTACACCTATAATCAGATCCTTTTCCCGGATTGCCGCTGGAAAAACCTGCAGATCGAGCATGAGCTCTACTGCATGGGACACTTGATCGAAGCCGGCATTTCCCACCATAATCTTGGGTTGGGCGACGGCTTCTTCAACGGGATCCAAAAAACTGCGGATTTGATCTGCCATGATTTTGAGCTTGCAGATTGGAGGAAGGTGGATGGTCATGAAGAGATCGAGATCGCACTCCTCAAACTGGCAGCTGAAACCGGGCAGGCAAAATACTCTGAGATGGCTCGTATTTTTTTGGAACGACGCAGAGCGGGACATGGGTATGGATTTTTATTCTTTAAGGAAGCGGTGAATACAGTTCGTCGGCTTAGCCGGGCAGAGAAGATGCGCAAGGAAACCCCTGCGAAACGCCTGGGAGCCGAGGATTTCAAACTTCCCGCCCGCAACCAGCATAAGACAACCTGGAGCGTGTGGCCAAGGCTTGTCCACAGCCTGCTCAGCGGAAAATATTCCCAGCGCGATGAAGAATTGAATGATAGTAGCGCGCCTGCCGGTCATTCCGTCCGTTATGCTTACCTCGAAACTGCAGCCGCCATGCTGGCCAGGCAGAGCGGGGACATGAGGCTTATTTCAGGAATGGAAAAGAAATGGGAGCGAATGGTTTCCAGACGAATGTACGTGACAGGCGGTATTGGCTCTCTCCCACTGATCGAAGGATTCGGCAGAGATTTTGAACTGGACCCGCAGCTCGCATACACCGAGACATGTGCCGCACTGGGCAGTGTTTTTTGGAACCGGGAGATGTCTCTGCTCACCGGCGATCCCCGCTACGATGACCTGCTGGAATGGCAGCTTTATAATGCCGTTTCCGTCGGGTTCGGGAGGGACGGCTGCTCATACTTCTACAATAATCCGCTGATCAGCCATGGACATGTCCACCGCGCTGCATGGTACGACGTGCCCTGCTGCCCATCCAACATGTCACGGACCTGGGCGGAACTGGAGGAGTATATTTACAGCACCCAAAAAAACCAGATCACTATTCACCAGTACATTTCGAGTGAAATGGAATTCGGCGAAGGAAACTTAATTCGCATGGAATCTGGATTTCCTTGGAACGGCAAGGTCAAAATCCGGCTCGAGGTTAAAAAGGAAACAGATCTGCTTCTAAACCTTAGATACCCTTCCTGGGCGGATGGCTTCGAGCTGTACTTGAATGGGAAACCAATGATGGTCGAAATAGCAGAAATAAAAAGAGCAGGGACTCTGTCTGCCTGCGGGGTTGAATTTGGCAGGAGAGATCACATCGTTATTGATAGGTCCTTCGTTGATGGAGACGAGCTGGAATTGACCTTCGGAACACCGTTGAAGATCCTACGTCAAGACCAGCGCATCCGGTCCTGCCGGGGAATGGCGGCGCTCGCCCGTGGACCGATCGTCTATTGCCTGGAGGATTGCGATAATCCCGGGATTTCCCTACCGCCGAAGATCGTCAAGGAATCTTTAACCCTTATGGAAGGGGAAGAGTTTTTTACAGGAATTCCTTTGGTAAAAGGAGTCTCCTTCGGGGGTCAACCTGTTCGTTTTATCCCTTATTACTTATGGGGCAATCGTGGCAGAACTTCGATGAGTGCATTCTTTTATCCGCAGGAATAAATTTATCGCACAAATAAGCCCACCAATGGAGGGCACCATTTTTACCTTCTTTTGAATCACAATGGCTGACAGTTTGGGCAGATAAAGCTGCTGTTGGACCCAGTTTTGATCTTGATGATCGGGGTTTGGCAAACCGGGCAGGGCTGGGCTTCGCGGTAGCCTACCTGAATATCTTCGAACTTAAACCCACCCTTCTCTCCCATGAGGTTCAATTCATAAAAAGCGCCGCCTTTGGCCAAGCTGGGCTCCAACCCGCGGTGAATGGCACCGTGCAGTTTATCAATCTCAAAGGGTGAGAGGCTGTTAGAAGGGCGGAGGGGGTGAAGGTGTGCCATGAAGAGGATATCGTGTATGTAGGCATTGCCGATTCCAGCGATACAGGTTTGATCCAGCAGGATGGATTTGATGGCGGTTTTTCGGCGGTTGGTCAATGCTTCCAAATCATTTACATCGACATCCAGGGCATTCCTGCCCAGCTTGGAGATCTGGGGATGGTTATTAAGGTCCTGCGGGGAGTTAAAGTGAGTGAAACCAAACCACCAGAAATTGACTGTGAGGATTTCTCCATCATTAAAATCAAAGATAATCCGGTATTTATTCGGCAGGTCGTCTTTTTGCCTAAGCAGAATCTCGCCCCCCATACCCAAGTTGAGAAGCAGCCAGCCCTTGTCCAATTCGGTGAGGATCCATTTTCCACGGTAACTGGTCGCGCGGATGAGAGCTCCAGAAATGTGCTCCTGGAATTTCTCCACGGGTTCGTTGAGGCATTTCGGCTGGAGAACCTCCACGGAGGTGATCATTCGTCCACTGAGATGCTGCTGCATTTCGCTGGCACGAGAGGCGATCTCTGGCAGTTCTGGCATAACCATCCTCCGGTTTTGGGCGTTGAGCCAGGAAATTGTTTCTCCTGGTAATCCCCACTATAATACCTGAAATCCCGAATGCAGAGAGGCTCCATGCAAATCATTGAAATCCACCCTGAAGATAAACACCTGATCAAGAAATTTTGCGAACTTCCTTTTTTCGTTTATAAAAACACCCCCCAATGGGTCCCAACGCTACAGGGCGAAGTGGAATCCAAATTCGACCGGCGAAAAAACCCCTTTTACCTGCATTCCGAGGCAGCATTTTTCCTGGCTGCAGATGGCGGCGGAGAACCGGTCGGACGGCTGGCAATCATGGATAATCACAATTTCAACGAGTTTAACCAGGAAAAAACCGCCTTTTTTACACTGTTTGAATGTGTTGATGACGCGAAGGTATCCGAGGCTTTGTTCTCCGCAGGATTTGACTGGGCGAGGAAGCGAGGATTGAATCAGGTTAAGGGGCCGCAAGGATTCACCGCCCTGGATGGGCTCGGGTTGCTTGTTAAAGGATTTGAGCATCGACCGGCCTTCGGCATCCCATTCAACCCTGAATACTATGTAACATTAATTGAAAAAGCAGGTTTCACCCATCCCGGCGGGGATATTGCCTCCGGATTCCTGGACACCCAATCTGAATTTCCTCGCGAGAAAATGCACGATTTTTCCCGCCGGGTTCAGGAAAAGAAGGGGTTAAAAGTGGTGAACTTCCGTACTCGCGGGGATTTGCGCCGCCT
>Ga0208980_10000835_pt1 | contig 18086 bp, 21 predicted proteins | sample WetSurMetagenome_3_FD_187993 | JGI IMG/M metagenome (GOLD analysis project Ga0208980, IMG submission 187993) | Wetland microbial communities from Twitchell Island in the Sacramento Delta, sample from surface sediment Aug2011 Site A1 Bulk (version 2) | ecosystem: Environmental > Aquatic > Marine... | reverse complement strand
CAGCGTTTGCTGCGCTGCTCCGGGGTCATATCCAGCCCAAGGGTGCCGCCGGGGTTGAGGATGCCGCGCGGGTCGAAGTGATTTTTCAGAACGCGGATCACATCCATGCTGGGCGTGCCGATCTGCTCCTCCAGCCAGGGGGCGGTCTGCTTGCCAATGCCGTGGTGGTGGCTCATCGCCGCGCCAGTCTTTTGGATGGCTTCCAGAACGCTGTACTGAAGCTCCAGGTATTCGCTGATATCGCTGATGCGGGCTATGAAGATAAAGTATAAATTGGCGCCCTGCGGGTAGGCGTGCGAAAGATGGGTCATGCACACCGTCTGCGGGCGGGCTTTGATCACCGCGCGGACGCCGGCATGAACCTCCATCAATTTGGACCAGGGAACGGCGCACTCGAGCGTGTCGATCAGGATGCCGAAATCAGAAAGGTCCTCGCGCAGGAAGGGATCTGTAAAGCGCGATTTCTCCCAGGATTGCACCACCCGGAAGGGGGTGAGGGGGAAAGCCTTTTTCCGACGGCAGAGCGTATTGACCCGGTTGGCGACCAGCCGGGCGTGATCCTCCTGCCCGCCGCTGGTGCCGAGCAGCAGGCAGCGCTGCATGGGCTTAAACCCGAGGGCGCGCAGGAGCGAATCAGCCGGGGTGCCGTGGATGTGGTACGTGCGCATGGCCACATCGGTCTCCTCGGGATCCGAAAGGCGAAAGACGGAGGGAAAGCCGGATTCCGATTGCATCACCTCGCGGTAGGTTTCCAGGGCATCCTCCCAGGAGCGGAAGAGCCAGGCGTAGCGCCGGGTGGTCTGGGGCGTGTGGCGGAAGACCCGCAGGGTGACCGAGGTGACCACGCCAAAGGTGCCCTCCGAACCGGCCAGGATCTGGCGCATATCCGGTCCGGTGGCGGAGCGGGGGTAATTGGGGGTGCGGATCACCCCGCCGGGATAAACCATCTCCAGGGAGTAGAGGATATCCTCGATCTTGCCGTAATAGGTGGAGTTCTGCCCCGCGCCGCGGGTGACCACCCAGCCGCCCACGCTGGAGTGCTCAAAGGATTGCGGGAAATGCCCGCAGGTGTAGGCGCGCGAGGCCGAGAGGGTCTGGGGGGCGCGGTTGAGGATATCTTCCAATTCAGGTCCCCAGATGCCCGACTCCACGGTGATGGTCTGGTCGGTCTCGTTGAAGGACAGCACCCGGCGCATGTGGGTGCTCAGGTCAAGGCAGATGCCGCCATTCACTGCCTCCATCCCACGGGTGACGGTGGAACCGCCTCCGTATACATACAGCGGAATGCGGTGATCGTTGCAGTAGTTTACGATCTCCACCACGTCATCTTTACCACGCGGGGCGAGGACGGCTTCGGGCAGATTTTCCACGATACCCTGGCGCAGGCGCAGGGCATCCACCTGACCCGCGCCGTAGGAAGCCTTCACCCGGCTGACAGTATCCAGGCGGATATTCTCCTCCCCGACGATGGCCGTGAGTGCCTGCAGGTGTGCACGGGAAAGCCTGGATGGGATCTCGGTCGGGAGCGGGTCCATGCACAGGTTCGGGGACTGGAAATCCGTGTCGGTCATACCGAAGGTTTCCTTGATGAAGGCGTAAAGGCCACTGCCCGGATGCTTGAAGCCGGCGGGGTCACCGTATTTAAAGAGGCTGCGGCGTGAACCGGGCGGGGCGACGGTCTCGCACCAGGGGGGGGTGAAGGAGGGTTTTTGGGTCATGTCTGCCTCTCAGGAGAAGGAATGGTTTCAGATTCGAAAAGCTCAGTAAATAGGTCTTTGCATTCCGGGTTTAGGCTGAGGATCAGGTCGATCTTATCCTGCCGCGAGCCGCCTTTGATCTGTTTTTCGCGGGCTATGGCGGAAGCTATATCATCACCAAATTCATAATACACGAGCCGGGTGAGGTTGTACCGGCGGGTAAATCCGGGGTGGTTACCGGACTTATGTTCAGAAACACGGCGCTCCAGGTCGTTGGTGACACCTGTGTAAAAGGTGGTGTTGTAAGTGTTGGTCATGATGTAGACGCAATAGGTGCGTTCGGTTTTCATGTCTCATCCCTTATCTGTCATTGCGAGACCGCGCAGCGGTCGAAGCAAACGCATAAAAGAGAATTCCCAGTTGAAATTCAGTGCGATTGTAAATGAGATTGCTCACCTGCACTTGCAGCAGGTGCAAGTGTCGTCGGGCTACGCCCTCCTCGCAATGACAAGCAACCTGTCCTGTCATTGCGAGACCGCGAAGCGGGCGATGCAAACTCATAAAAAGGTGACATGGTTTGAAGATCTCATTGATTTCTCATGGGATTGCTCACCTGCACTTGCAGCAGGTGCAAGTGTCGTCGGGCTTCGCCCTCCTCGCAATGACGAGCAACTTTTCTGTCATTGCGAGGAGCGTTTTTTGCGACGAAGCAATCTCAACGAAAAGGGTCATTGGCTCAACCCCAAAAGGATTCCGCTGGGATTGCCGCGTCGGGCTGCGCCCTCCTCGCAATGACTAACTGGCACTCTGCCCTCCTCGCAATGACTAACTGACACTCCGCCCTCCTCGCAATGACGGGCTACCCCGGTTCCGGAGAATAATATTTCTTCCAGGTTGTGCGGTAATCAGATAACTCGCGCTGCCAGGTGGCATCATCCCACCCGAGCTCGGGTTGGACGATGGTCCGCACACGATCCATCACGCCTGCAGCGCCATCTGGCAGGAGCATCCCCAACCGAACACGGCGCAGCAGCAGATCGGAAAGGTGCTGCACGCCCTCCTCGCGGGCAGCCCAGCGCAGCTCGGCCCAGATGTTCTGCAACGGCTGGATATTTTCCATCTCGCCCTCCCTTGCCGCAGCGAGCAGCTTCTCGGTTTCCAGTCCATGCCTGCCGCCCAGGTAAAGCGCAGACGCACGGTCAAGGGATTCCAGAGCGCCGAAATCCACCTTATCGAAAATTCGCCGCTTAGGAACCGATGGGCTACGTCCCAATTGTGTAAGCGCTGCCTCCACCGCCTGGCGGGCCATGATGCGGAAAATGGTGTACTTTCCCCCAGTGATGGTTATCAGACCCTGCTCCTGGTAGAGAGCGTGCCGGCGTGAAACCTTTGAAGGCAAGTCGCTGGCGCCATTCTGAAGCGTGGGACGCACTCCGGAGAAGGTGGAAAGAATATCCTCTGTCTTGAGCGCCTGGGAGGGAAACAGGAAATTGGCTGCCTCCAGCAGATAGGCAATCTCCTCCCGGGTGGCAAAGGGCTCCGCGTAACCATCCTCCAGCGCTTTGGGGTGATCCAGGTCGGTTGTGCCCACCAGGGTTGTCCCTTCGAAGGGCACCACAAACAAGGAACGCTTGTCTTTGGGGTGCAGCAGGGTGACCGCCTCGCGCGCGGGGAAGCGCTGGCGCGAGAAAACCAGGTGCGAGCCGCGCAACTTGCGGATGTGCGCCTCACCGCCTACCTGCGCACGCAGCTCATCCGACCACGGACCGCAGGCGTTGATGACCACTTTCGCCTGGACCTCGGTGGTTCTGCCATCCGCGGAACGAAGTACCGCACCGCATACGGTCTCATCGGCGCGGCGCAGCAGCGATTCCGCGCGGGTGTAATTGAGCGCTGCCCCTCCCTCGCTGCAGGCTTCGCGCAATACCCGGATAAGCACCCGGGAATCATCCATGCCGGCATCATAATAGAGCATCCCGCCCGTCAGCCCCGCCATATTCAGCCCGGGAAATTCTGCCTGCAGCCGGGCGGCATCCACCGTCCGATGGTCCCACTTGGGTGCGAGAAGATCATAAATGACGACGCCCTGGCGGAAGGCGGAAAGGGTGAGCGGATAGGATTCGTACACAGGCAGGTAATACCCGATCTTCTTTACCAAACCAGGAGCTTCCTTCAGCATCCACTCGCGCTCGCGGACGGATTCGCGCGTGACCGAGTACTGCTTGTTGGCCAGGTAACGAAACCCGCCGTGGATCATCTTGGAGGATTTGCTGGAGGTTCCAAAGCTGAAATCATTGGCCTCCACCAGCAGGGTCTTCAAGCCTGCCTGAACCGCCTGGCGCAGCACGCCCGCGCCGGTGATCCCGCCGCCGATCACCAGCACATCCCAGGGCTCGGAGAGACGCTGCCAGGTATCCAACCGCCACTGTTTATTCCACATAGAACCTCCGAAGTACGAACGAATCACAATGAAAGGCGTGGGGATTTGCCATCAATCGATTTTCCCGTTTGTTCGTTCCTGAATTTTCTGCCAGAAAAACAGGCTTTCCCCCATGATCCTGGAAGTCAGGTCCTGAGCGGCAACCGCATCGCCCTCGCGCGCGCAGGCGAGCAAGCCCGAATAAAATCCCAGCGAGGTGGTGCGGGTTTCCGGGATGGAGAAATAAAACTTGCCCATCTCGAAGTAGAGATCCTGAAAGCCATTGAGGATGAGGGTGAAAACCGGATTGTCCGAGCAGATGGTGAGCTGGTGGTGCACTTGCCAGTCGAAGGCAGAAAATTCCTCTGGGGAGCTCTTCGCGCCCGGGGCAGATTCCAGCAGGGAGATAATGCATCGGGGGGCTCGCTCGACTGCCAGGCGCGTATACGCCGGGGCGAGCAACACCCGAACCGAGAGCAGGTCGGGAACAAAATTAGCGGGCAGATTCTGCCTGCGGCGGGCGATGGCAGCCAGCACGGCCAGGTTGCCCTCCTGCCAGTAATTGCGAACCCGGGTGGGTTTTCCCTGGCGGATCTCGATCCAGCCATCCCGCGCCAGGCGCTGCAGCGCTTCGCGCAGGGTGGGGCGGGTGACACCAAGCCGCAGGGCCAGCTCGCGTTCTGCGGGAAGCGTGGATTCCACCGGGAAGGTGCCATCCAGAAAACCAGAAACCAGGCGGCTTTCGGTGAGCTCGGCGGGTTTTTCGGGAACAGACCAGTTCAAGCGCGGCTCCTGGTCAGAAAAAATTAGAGGTAAGTGGTCTGACCAGTAATAGTATAGAGAATTTTCTATGAAAATGCAACAGGGAATTTAGGGATTTCTCAGCAGCAATCGCCCTGGCCGCCACCGCAACCGCAGGTGGCTTCATCCATCTTTTTTCCCCTCAGGGCAGCCTGGATCATGGCGGAGGCACAGCCAACCCCGGCATCCACATAGATGGCTCTCACCGGGCAGTTCAGCATGCAAGCGCCGCACTCCATGCAATCAAGTGGGTTGGCAAGAATGGCTGCCTTTTCCCCGCGGGCGAAGACGGAATGCGGGCAGACGATGCTGCACAGGTCGCAGTTGATGCAGAGATCAGCATCATATTGAAGGGTGGTTTCGGTGTATGAATTGAACATCTCAACCTCCCAGCGCTTTCCAGATCGCAAGACCTATCGTTACCGCCACGCTGATCCCGAAGAACCAGCCCATGACCGGGATATAGGCGAAGATCTCCTTTTTCACCCCGGTGCGGGAGGTGAAAGTGGAGGAGCCGGTGAAGTTGAGCGCGATGAAAGCCGTTACCACCGGGTAACCGAGCACAAGTGGCAGAAGGCGAAGGATTTTCGACCATAATGGATCCGTGGAGTTCGTCCAGGATTGAACCATAAAGGGCAGCATCACCACCAGACCAAGGAAGAAACCCTTGACGCTGAAATCATGGGAGGGCAGCCAGGGCAGCAGGATGGGGAATAGCACAATCGCTGCCAGCACCGAAGTTACCACAGCCGCCACCGCAAACCAGCCGCCGAGGAAATAGAGGATCAGCGCTGCAAGCAGCGTGGGCAGGAAGTAGTTGATGATATCCACCGGGATGAGCGTGAGCCTATCCTTGATGCTGAACCGCACTTCGCGCATTTCTGCGGTTGCCTGCCGATTGCGCAGGTACTCCTTAAGGTCTTCCGCGCGGACGGGCCCGTATTCCACCTTGAAGCCAGTGCGCTTCTTCACAATGTGTGCCATCACCCCGGTAGCGCCCAGTTGGGGCAGGATCAACACCCGGGTGTTCACAATATCCTTCAACCCGGAGGACTCGATCCGCTTGACCAGCTCATTCGTCCCAAAGGTGCCCTTGCCGGCGGCGCACCAGACGTTTATGCCGTGCGTGTCCAGGACTAGGATCCACCCATCCACGCCGGCAAGTGACGAGCGCAGCGCGTTGAAGGAGAGCTTGTAGTTGGCGGTGACAAAGACAGGGGAATCCGGAGTGGGCGATCCGAGCGCATACAACCCCGGTTTCACCCGGTGCAGGGAGCGGTTAATACCCACCCGCGCCTGGAAGGTGTCCCAGCGGTCCGCTGAAGTCAGCTGGTACGTTGTCGAAAAGAACTCAGCCTGCAACTTAACCTCCATTTTTTCCGATTTAACAATCCATGTTCGCTACATGCAGCATTTTTTCAGGGTCTCCGTCGTTTCGTGACCGGGTGCGAATTTGATCATCAGGTTGCCGCAGCAGCGCACGATCTTTTCCTCGTTGAGGCGGTAGAAAGTCTGCTTGCCCTCTGCCCGAACCTCCACAAGTTCCGCTGCCCGCAGAATCGCCAGGTGGTGGGAAACAGTCGGCTGGCTCACATTCAAATGAGATACGATCTGGTTCACAGACAGCCACTGGCAACAGGTCAACCGCATGATCTCCTGGCGAGTCTCATCTGCCAGGGCTTTGCTGAAAACCACTTCTTCATCATGAATCATATCGATACCCATCTATGTGTTATTATATAGATAAACGTCTATATGTCAAGAGGAAAGAAATACTTCCTTTTCAACATAAATTTGTCTATTTGGCATTCTGCGAAACGGTTAAGAGTAATACTTCTTTTTTAATTTGAATGCCGCGTTCACCAACAGGATCATCACCGGAACTTCCACGAGGGGTCCGATCACCGCGGCGAATGCTTCTCCGGAAGCCAGCCCAAAAACTGCCACCGCCACCGCGATCGCGAGCTCAAAGTTATTGCTGGCAGCGGTGAAGGCGAGGGTGACGGTCTTCTTGTAATCCGCACCGCTTGCTTTTCCCATGTAGAAGCTGGAAAAGAACATTATCACGAAGTAGATCAACAACGGGATTGCGACCCGGATCACCATTGTTGGGAGCTTGACGATGTATTGGCCTTTGAGCGAGAACATGACAACGATGGTGAATAGGAGGGCGATCAAAGTGATTGGGCTGATTTTTGGGATGAATTTCTTGTAATACCATTCGCTGCCCTTTGCCCGGATGAGGACAAAGTGGGTAATGAACCCAGCCAGGAACGGGATGCCCAGGTAAATAAAGACGCTTTTCGCGATCTCTCCGATCGTGATCGGCACTGAAGTGCCGGGGAATCCGAACCAGGTGGGCAGAACCGTGATAAAGATGTATGCGTAAAGGCTGTAAAAGAGAACCTGAAACACACTATTGAAAGCCACCAGCCCTGCTGCGTATTCGTTATCGCCGTCCGCGAGCTCATTCCAGACGATCACCATCGCGATGCATCGCGCCAACCCGATCAGGATCAAACCATACATGAGTTCCGGGTAGTCATGCAGGAAGACCACTGCCAGGATGAACATGAGGATGGGACCGATGACCCAGTTCTGGACGAGGGAAAGGGCGAGCACCTTTTTGTTTTTAAAAACATCGCCCAGCTCTTCATAACGTACCTTGGCGAGGGGGGGATACATCATCAGGATCAACCCGATGGCGATGGGGATGTTCGTGGTTCCCACTGATACTGATTGGTTCCATTGCTGAACCTGCTCGGGGAAAAAATACCCGATCGCCACCCCGGCAGCCATCGCCAGGAAGATCCAGAGTGTGAGGTACCGGTTTAAAAATGATAACTTTTTCCTGGGTTTTTCATTCATCCTTCGTCCTCCGTGTAAAGTTTTAAGATCAGGGGTATCTCCGTTGCGATGGAATCTCTCACCGAACGGAAATCCTCGATTTTCCCGGTTTTTGCAGGATCCGGAAAGCTGTGGTGGACCCTATTTCCCTTTCCGAGCCAAACAGGGCATTCTTCAGCGGCAGAATCACAGACCGTGACCACAAGGTCAAAGGCAGTCTCATAAAATGAATCAACGGATTTTGACGTACCGGAATGGGTGATACCAATCTCCCGTAGCACTTCAAGCGCCAGAGGGTGGATAAACCCCGCTGGTTTTGTCCCGGCGCTGACCGCATCCCATTTTTCCCCAAGGCGGGCATTTACGATTGCCTCCGCCATCTGGGATCGGCAGGAATTCCCGGTACAGAGGAAGAGGACTTTCTTTTTCATTGAGTTGCCAGGGCAGAAGTGAGCATTGTGGTGATTTCTGCTTCGCTCGGAATTCGACCTGCAGAAACCACCTTCTCGTTGATCACCAATCCAGGTGTTGCCAGGATTTTATACTTTCCGATTTCTTCGCGATCGGTGACCTTTTCTATTGTTGCATCGATTTCCAGATACTCAACCGCATGTTTTGTTAAGGCTGCTAGGGTTTGGCAATTCTGGCAGCCGGCACCGAGTATTTTTATCGTTAACATGAATTCTTTCCTCCTTGGCGATTTAATTTCAAGAATGTTTTATATTTTTGACTTCTTATGCAATAACATCAATCTTTGGTTCAATAATGATCTCGGACTTCACGGAATTCGCGACCAGGCTATATTTTTGAGCCGCTGATAGTGCTTTTCGAATTCTTCCCTGGATTATCTCGGTTGTTTCATTCCCTGCCGAAACGCGTATCACCGGAAAAAACCGAAGGTGAGTGAATATCTCGGTGCGATCCAATTCGATTAGCTTAGTACCTTCAGCGCGGCATTCGTAAGAAATTAGTTTTAATTTATAACGTTCAGTAGCCCAGATGAACATCATCATGATGCACGTGTTCGCCGCGGCTACAAAAGCATCCTCGGGAGTAAGGACACCGGAATGTCCCTGAGCGTCCGGAGGCGCGGAAAAATCCATTTGCGGACCATTCCCCATGACGACGTGCCCCCAATGCTCTCCTTTCCAGTTCACGGTGGTGTGATATGTTGAGGTTTGGCTCATCAATTTCCCTCTTTGTTATAGAAATTTGTATACTCGGTCAAAAGTACTTCACAATATTTCTCATCCTCTCCCTGGGGGATCTCGTTATATAACCTAACCGTTTCCAGTAATTCTTTGGAAGTTGTGGTGGAGGGCTGCTTACCCTCCTGCCGAAAATTTGCAAAGATTAGCGGTAATGCGATAAGTTTGACTTCCTGACCATTTATGGGAACCACCTGCACAGGGATACCGGAACCACAGGAACAGGGGGCAATCTTTCCAGTTTCATCTCTAGTTTCAGATTCTGGCGTAGCCACGCCAATATCTTCAAAGGCACCCGCTGTTCGGTTCCAGTGCTTTCCAAGTAATTCATCCACTATGGCTGATATTTTTTCGGCAGTGGCATCCACAGCCTGCACCCCGGCCTCATTTAGACGGCGGCGACCTTCCGGTTGTTCAAGACCATTTTCCGCTAAAACGTCGCGAACCATAATACTTGCGGCTGGTTTGCTGGAATACTCTTCGGTTCCGCGCGAAGCGCAACGGAGCTCACAGCCATCCACGGCGATGGTCGGATAGAATTTGGCAAACGCCCGGTCGCCTTGACCGCCAGCCAGGAAGAGCGGCAGGCAAATGGTGACGGTGTCATCCGGGCGAAGTTGATCCAATACTTTCCGGGTTGCAAGCCGGGTGATCGTACCCTCTGCCAGTTCTTCGCCCGAACAGGCAACAATTCCAACCTTCTTTTTTGGCAGGTCAGGCATTTCGACCTTCCTTTGATTTGGTGGCGAGGTTGTCAATACAGATTGAGGCTTCATCCGCAAGGGCTTCTGCAAGTCTTATCCCGTTTTCATTAAGTACAGCGATTCCCTCCGGTCTAAAATCCTTATACCTGCGATAGACATCCAGAACATCGAACGCCTGAGCGATTTTCCCGCCGCTTTCTTCAACCATTTTGGAGGCGCAAGCCAGTTTACAACCATCGATGGTTATCGCTGGGTTTCCTGAAACCTTGGCAACAGCGGATGCTTCCCCCATGACAAGTTTTGCAAGTGCCACCAGGTCGGTATATTCTGGACGCAGGTCCTCGGTGATGATATATGCCGCTTCCCGGCTGACAGAACCAAAGGCTTTTCCAATCCCGCTGCAGGGAACGATGACCACTTTTAAGTTAGTTTCTTTTCGGGGTTTCAACTATTAACCTCGCGCTCCGCGTCGGCTTTCATTCTGGAAAAATAGGATTTTGGGTCCAAAAGACGCGTTTTCTCATTATTCCAATCACTTGCTTTGATCACTACCAGCCACCCAGCTCCAAACGGATCCCGGTTGATAACCTCAGGGGCTGTGACGAGTTCCGGGTTTACTTGAACAATCTCACCAGTGATCGGGGAGGGCAGTTCGATATTTACTTTCATGGTCTCAATTGTTGCGAGCCGCGAACCAGCATTTACCTGTTTACCAACAGGGTTCATCTCGGCAAATGCCACATCACCGTTATGTTGTTGAAAGAAATCAGACACACCAACTCGAACCTGGTTCTCTTCGGTTTTCAACCAAAGTCCTTCCGCGCTGTATAAGCGATCTGTAGCGACTTTGAAAATAAACTTGTCCACCATTGCTTCAAGAAATTCAGACATAATTTTCTCCAAACAAAATAATCGGTTTGAAAAACATTAACATCCCTCATTGCGTTTTTTGCTGCAATTTGGACAGCAGCAATTTGGGGAAGGTGCGAGATTTGGAAGGGATAGACCTTGAATCTCTGCCGTGCGTCGAATCAGATCCAAAATTTCCAGATTGTTCAACCGGTAGTGCTTGTTCCGACCAAGTCTGCGAACCGCGAGGATGCCTGCTTTACGAAGAGCCATTAAATGCTGGGAAAGGTAAGCCTGCCTCCAACCGAAAGTGGCTTCAAGATGACAAACGCAGGGATCCTCCCCGCCAATTGCCAGAAGAATCAACAACCTCGGGGTTGGACTGATGACACCTAACAAATTTGATACTTGTTCAACTTCTAATACATTCATATTATTGAATATATCATAAATCAAGAAAACCGCAATATTTATTGCAGGTTTTCAGTGAATTTAACCGAAGGGAAATAGTGTTTTCGGGCTGAGATCAATTACTTGTTAAATAACCGGTTTTCCGTCTTTGTAGAACAGGTCCCCGTCCACGGTGATCTCGGCGTCATTCATATCACAAAGCATATCCCAGTGGATGCCGCTCTCGTTTTTCGAACCGCTTTCGGGATAACCGCCGCCGACGGCCAAGTGAATGGTGCCACCCAGCTTTTCATCGAAAAGCATGTTCTTTGTGAATTTGGGAATGCCATAATTGGTGCCGATACCGAATTCCCCCAGAATACGCGAACCGGCGTCCGTGTTGAGCAGGGAGGTGAGAAGCTCGCCGTTTTTGCTGGCAGTCTCCTTAACCACCCGACCTTTTTCGAACCAGAGCTCGATATCGGTCACTTCCTGGCCGTACTCGATGGCGGGGTAGCGGAAGCGTACCCAGCCCTCCACCGAATCCTCCACCGGGCCCGTGAAAATCTCGCCGTCCGGGAAGTTAAATTTGCCATCGCAGGGGATGAACGCCCGATCCTTTATTGAAAGGCGCAGATCAATGGAGGAACCCTTCAAGACCACCTGATCGCGTCCGTCCAGCCAGGTTACCAGTATTTTTTGTTTTTCGCCCTCCGCTTTCCAGAAGGCAACCGGGTCCGGCTCGTTGAGCATGCAAGCCTGGTAAACGAACTCGGTGTAATCCGCCAGGCTCATATCCCCTTCCTGGGCCATAGCGTTATTGGGGTAAACCGTCAGGCACCAGCGCAGCTCCTTGCGGGCAGCCCGGGCCATGAAGAGCTTTTCCAACTCCGCCTTGGCTTTGGCAGCGCGGGACATGCGCTCGGGATTTACCCCGCTCAGAGCGCGGGTGTTATCCTCCGCCCAGATGCTGAGCACGGCATCCGCTTTTTCCACCAGCAGGCGGCGGGCCGGGTTGATATAGTCCAACTGGGCATCCGAGGCGTACTTAAAGAAAATCTCGTCCGCACCCGGCAGGGAATTCTGGATAAAAACATTCGCCCCGGTTTTAACCGCTTCCTCCATCACGGCCAGCGAAAGCTCCTGGGCGATGGGATGTGTGCGAAGGTGGAATAAATCACCCTCCTTCAGGGCGAGTGAATATTGAACCAACACCTGGGCAAGCTTGGTCACGCGGGGGTCGGACATAACGATACCTCCAAAAGAAAAATCAACGATCTTTGCGCAACTATATCACAAGCCAGGGACTGGATTGGATGGCTGTGAGGCGGGCGGGATTGGAAAGCCAGCGGATTTTCCTGTGAACCAGGCACGCTCCGTTGCTATAATACTTGGGATGAACCTCACTGACGAAATCCGCAGCCTGACCCGTGATTATCTGGACGCCTGGTGGGAGAGCCGCCCCGATTTCCCCGGCTTCCAAAGATCTTATTCCGAACCAGTTATTAAACATAACGATGGTTACCTTGACCGCATGTCTGACCTGGTGGTTAAGGAATTAAGGCATCTCCCATCCGGCGAACAGGAACAGCAAGCTTTGCGGGAACGATTAATGGGGCAACTACAGCCTTTCGTCCGGGAAACGCTTGGGCTTTCAGAGCAGCAGTTTCAGCTCATTCAACGCAGCGGGTTTATTGATGTAGCCGCCCAGTTTGCGGCTGAGGCCCGGCGCTACGATCCCTCGCTGACCGACGCCGATATTTACCAGGCCTCCCGTAACGTAATGAGCATGAATTTCATGCAGCTCCTGCTGGGCTTGCCTGTGGAGCTCACCCCGGCAGTCTTTGCTTACAGCTTGCTTTACCCCTATTCCGACAACCTCCTGGATGACCCCACAATATCCCCGCAAGATAAGAACACTTTCGGCGGATGGTTTCACTCCATCCTGGTGGATCAGAACCCAGCACCGCGGAACGAACGGGAAAGGCGAATCCGCGAGATGATCGCCCTGGTCGAGCGGCAGTTCCCGCGGGATCGATTTCCGGCTGTTTATGAAAGCATGCTGGGTATCCACGCCGCTCAGAGCCGCAGCATGGAGTTGATGCGGGCAGCGGCATCCCCCTACGAGGCTGATGTGCTCGGGCTGAGTTTTGAGAAAGGGGGTGCCAGCGTGCTGGGGGATGGTTACCTGGTGGCGGGCGAACTGACCGAATGGCAGCGCCGTTTCATGTTCGGTTATGGCTGCTTCACCCAATTGATGGACGACGTGGAGGATATCCGCACCGACCGGGCAGCTGGAATCGCGACCATTTTTACACAAAGCGCGGGCCGCTGGGAGCTGGATGGTGTAACCAACCGGCTGTTCCATTTTGGAGAGGGCGTTTTTACCCAGATGGAACGCTTCCCGGGCGAAGAGCCTGCGTTGCTGCGTTCGCTGGTTTGGGATTGCATCCAACCCGCTCTGATCGGCTCGCTGATCCGCAGCCATCAATACTATTCCCGCCCCTACCTGGCGGCTTTGCAGACCCATTTTCCTTTTTATTTCAGAACCCTGGAGCGGCAGGAAAAAAAGCTCAAGCGCAACAAGGTCACGATCGTACGTCTGGTGGAGGCGGCTGGAAACCTGCCAGGGCAGCGGCAGGAAAGGCCGTTCTCTGAATCTGTACCGCAAATATTGCATACATAATTTACCGATCTTGGTGAGGACCTATACTAATCAGGAGAGATAAAATGGTCACACGGATGGAAGAATTGCTTGAAGTTCTACGCGTCCCCCCCGGCAAAAAGGTTGATCTGCGCAAGGATTATGATCCCAGCTTTACCGGAAAGTGGATGGGGAAGGAGGAAGCCGAGGAAACCCTGGCAGAGGGCGTGCAGTTGCTTGCCCAGGAACAGGATAAGCTCTACGCGCAGGATAACTACGCCGTGCTGATGATCCTGCAGGCCATGGACGCCGCAGGCAAGGATGGCACCATCAAGCATGTTATGTCTGGCGTGAACCCCCAGGGCGTGGATGTGCACAGTTATAAAGCGCCCGCCGGAGATGAATTGGATCATGATTTCATGTGGCGGCACTTTCGCGACCTGCCCCGCCGCGGGCATGTCGGCATTTTCAACAGGTCATATTATGAAGAGGTGCTCGTCGTCCGGGTACACCCCGAATTCCTGCAGGGGCAAAAAATTCCCCCGCGCCTGAAAACCGAAAAGATCTGGAAACAGCGTTTTCAGCAGATCAATTATTTCGAGAAATACCTGGTGGAGAACGGTATCGTTGTGTTAAAAATGTTCCTCCACGTTTCCAAAGAGGAGCAAGGCAGGCGATTTCAGGACCGTGCCACCCAGCCGGAGAAGAACTGGAAATTTTCTGCGGCAGATATGAAAGAACGCGACCGCTGGGAAGATTACATGGATGCTTATGAGGATGTGTTCAACCACACCAGCACCGAATGGGCGCCCTGGTATATCGTCCCCGCCGATAACAAATGGTTCACCCGCCTTGCGGTGGCGGCCGTGCTCTACCACACCATGAAGAACCTCGATCTCGCCTACCCTGTGGTGAGCCCCGAGCAGAAGAAAGCCCTGGAACTGGCCAGCTTTGAGCTGGAGAAGCAGGGGATCATCCCTGATCCCGTTGAAAAGGAACAAAAAAAGGAAAAGAAGGATCCTGATTCCCCAAAGAAAAAGAAAAAAGGAAAAAAGAAGAAGTAATGGCTTTGTTCATCCAACCTCAGCGAATCATTGGGTATAAATGACTGAAATGCAGAGCGCGCAAAATTTGAACGCGCCGATATCCCGACGATAATTCTTACTCGCCTCTGGAGCGGCTGCTGGAATAACGCTAATCGCGGCAGGCTGCTCCTCTGCATCCCGGCGCACGGATGGGCAAATCCACTGGGTTAATCAAACATACGGAGAGGAAAATAAGATGGGAGAAAAAGTACTGGTAGCGTATGCAAGTCGGACGGGATCCACGGCGGGGGTTGCGGATGCCATTGCCCGGACCCTGGCGGTCAAAGGCAGCCAGGTGGAAGTGAAACAAATGACGGAGGTAACTGACCTTGGCCAGTATCGCGCCGTAGTGGCGGGCAGCGCGATCCGCGGGCAGAAATGGCTTCCGGAAGCCATGGACTTCCTGGAGGCCAACAAGCTTGAACTGGCGCGCAAACCCTTTGCCGATTTCATGGTTTGCATAACCCTGGCGATGAAAAACGGGGAAAGCTATCGGGAGGGCGTGAAGGATTGGATGGCTCCCGTGCGAAGGACCGTAAAACCGTTCAGTGAGGGGTATTTCGCCGGCGCGCTGGATCTTTCCAAATTACCCGGCATGGAAAAGGTGAAAATGGGACTAGCCGCGAGCCTAGGTGTTTTTCCCAAAGGCGATCACCGGGATTGGAAAGCCATCGAAACCTGGGCGGAGGGCATCGCCGGGTCGCTATAACCCGATATGCCGTAGACCAAATCCCCTGAAAAATGGTGTCATATAACAATAGTTATCGAAAGCAATAATCCGGAGGATGTTGGATAGCCTTACCAAATTGAAAGGACGATTGCCTTTTCCCGCATGTACAATTGATGTATGCTATTATGCAGGAAAATATCTAAATTTATTATGATTTTTTGGGCATAAGAGGATAGTAATATGGCTGACATGAAAATTTTCTTCGCGACGGATCTGCATGGTTCGGATGCTGCTTTCCGGAAATTCCTCAATGCTGCACAGGTATATAAACCCGACGTGATGATCCTTGGCGGAGATATGACCGGGCGGCAGGTGGTCCCTTTCATAAAGTTTGCCAATGGCAAGGCCGCCTTCACCTGGCAGGGCAAAGATATCACTGCCGAGCCGGATGAGATTCCCAACTATGCCCGCCAGATCCGCTCCGCCGGGGCCTATCCCTTTTTCACCACGCCCGACCAATTTACTCAGCTAAAAAGCAACCCCAATGATTTAAAGAGAACTTACCGCGAGACGATATGCTACTCGGTTCTCGAATGGATCGAGATGGCGGATGACCGCCTGGGGAAAGCCGGGATCGAGTGCTATTTCCTACCCGGCAACGATGATGACCTGCTGGTGGATGAAACCTTCTATAAAGCCCAGTGGGTGAAGAACCCCGAGGGCAAGGTGGTGATCCTGCGCGGCGAATATGAAATGATCTCCACCGGTTTCACCAACCTGAACCCCTGGCGCTCCTTCCGCGAGCTTAACGAGGATCAACTGCTGGAAAAACTGGAGGGCATGGCCGGTAGACTTAACCTACCTTCACGGGCCATCTTCAATTTCCACTGCCCGCCTTATAAGACTGATCTGGATTATGGAATCCTGCTGGATTCCAATCTTAACCCGATCGGCGGGGAGGGAAATGAGCAGGGTGGTCCGCTGGGCAGTAAGGCAGTCCGGCAGATCATAGAAACCTATCAGCCTCTGCTCAGCCTGCACGGGCATGTACCCGAAAGCAGCGGGATCATTAAAATGAACAAGACGGTCTGCGTCAACCCCGGCAGCGAGGCCGAAGAAGGCGCCTTACACGCCGCGCTGGTCGTGGTGGATAGCCAGCGGGTGAAAGGCCACATGCTCACAAATTCCTGAGGTATTGAATTAGCAGATTCTTCGCAAACGAGAGACAAAAAAAACCAGCGGTATGCCGCTGGTTTTTTATTGGGTTGGTACAGGTTACTTTTTCTGTACTTCGGTTCCGAAGGCTCTGCGGGTACTGGGGAGCATCACGTAGAGCAGGATCAGGCCATTCAAAATGAATGAGGCGCTGACATCGTTAAAAACTGCGGGAGTGCTTGCCAATGAGAAAACTTCGAAGATCAGATTGATGGTGGTGATCGCTGCCAGGAAGAGCCAGGCCTGGGGATTTACAGCCCACAACATCTGAACCAGCCAGATATAGATATAGGCAAGCAGACCCCACATAAAGGCGTTCCAGATATTGGCGCCAAAGGGCGAGAACAGGCCCAATGATTTCAGGGCGAAGTATAGCGAAATCGCGGCCATTACGCCAGCCAGGATGGCCAGCACGGTTACAACAAACGGGCGTTTCTTAGTTTCAGTCATTCATTCCTCCGATTAAATTTTGGATATCTTATTATAAAACACCCTGATTGAAAATAGTTCCGCCAATATTTAGAGGGTTATAATCCTGTTTATTCAAAAGGCGGAGCCATGTCCTTCACATCCTATAAAACATATCATCTGGTAAAAAGCGAAGATCTCAACCACCACGGCACCCTCTACGCGGGGCGGACGGCGGAATGGTTCGTAGAATCCGGGTTTGTGTCGGCGGCCAGCCTGACCAAACCGGAAAATATCGTCTGCCTGAAAATCCACGGCATGCTCTTCAGCCACCCCGTCCATAAGGGTGACCTGATCAGCTTCGAAAGCAGCATTGTGTATGCGGGAACAGCTTCTTTGATTGCCCATATCGTTTCGTGTGTCAAGGAGACAGTCGTCGTGGAAGGATTCATCACTTTCATTCATGTGGATCTGCAGGGCAAGACCATCCCCCACGGCGTCATAGTAACTCCAACTACCTCTGAAGAAACAGCTCTTTACGAGAAGGCAAAAGCCCTACCCAAATCTTGAGAATATATAATGAAATTACACCGCCCGGAGAATTTCCGGGCGGTTTTTTCTACATATCGTGTGACATGATCATCAGGTTACCCCGCCGGAACCATCCGGCAGTCTCCCAAAAACCTAGCCCGGTTTCATTGTCAGTATAGACAAAGATATGGCAGCGGGTGATCCCTTCGGCAGCCAGCGCATTGAGACAGCGATCCACCAGTTCCCGGCCGATCCCCTTATGACGGGCATCCGGCGCAACCGCCAGGTGCTGCAGGTAACCCCGCCGGCCGTCATGCCCGCAAAGCACTGCGCCAACCAGCCTGCCGCTCTTACGCGCTGTATAACTCATCCCAGGGTTATGCTCCAGGTAACGAGCAATCGCATCGGGTGAATCAGCGTTGCTTAGGCCAATGCCAGGCATCCCGTCCCATAAAGCGTAGACCTCGGTGTAGTCTGCCATACTCATCACCGTAAACACTATTTCCTGGTCTTTCATCGCACCCTCGATTGATAAGGCTCTCAAACTCCAACCAGGCGGGCAAGCAGGTTGGGTTTGGGGGTTAAGGCAGCATGGGGGCAGACCTCCACGCAGCACAT
>Ga0208980_10000834_pt1 | contig 18088 bp, 14 predicted proteins | sample WetSurMetagenome_3_FD_187993 | JGI IMG/M metagenome (GOLD analysis project Ga0208980, IMG submission 187993) | Wetland microbial communities from Twitchell Island in the Sacramento Delta, sample from surface sediment Aug2011 Site A1 Bulk (version 2) | ecosystem: Environmental > Aquatic > Marine... | reverse complement strand
CTTAGCCCCGTTAAGTTTTCCGCGCAGGATCACTTGACCAGTGAGCTGTTACGCACTCTTTAAAGGGTGGCTGCTTCTGAGCCAACCTCCTGGTTGTTACAGTAACCCCACATCGTTTCCCACTTAGCTTAAATTTGGGGACCTTAGCCGATGATCTGGGCTGTTTCCCTTTCGACCCCGAAACTCATCTCCCGGAGTCCGACTGTCATACTATGGAGTAATGGCATTCGGAGTTTGATTGGGTTTGGTAAGCTTTAAGCCCCCTAGCCCATTCAGTGCTCTACCTCCATTACTAAACATATGACGCTAGCCCTAAAGCTATTTCGGGGAGAACAAGCTATCTCCAAGTTCGTTTGGCATATCACCTCTACCCACAGCTCATCCCCTAATTTTGCAACATTAGTAGGTTCGGGCCTCCACGAGTGTTTAGACTCGCTTCACCCTGGCCATGGGTAGCTCACCTGGTTTCGTGTCTAATCCTTGCGACTATATCGCCCTATTCAGACTCGCTTTCGCTGCGGCTTCGGGTGTCACTCCCTTAACCTTGCCACAAAGATTAACTCGCAGGCTCATTCTCCAAGAGGCACGCCGTCAGGCATAGCGCTGCGCAATGGCTTTCACCAAAGCACCAACACGCCATTAGCCCTTCGACTGCTTGTAAGTTTATGGTTTCAGGTTCTTTTCACTCCCCTAACAGGGGTACTTTTCACCTTTCCCTCACGGTACTTGTTCACTATCGGTCGTCAAGTGTATTTAGCCTTGGAGAGTGGACTCCCCAGATTCCTGCCGGATTAGCGTGCCCGGCAGTACTCAGGTATCTGACGGAAGGTCATCAGTTTTCGCATACGGGACTATTACCCGCTGTGGTTGGCTTTCCCATACCATTCTGCTAACTAATAACTTGGTAACTTCCATATGTCAGACCCTACAACCCCAGTCCAGCAAGCTGGTCTGGTTTGGGCTGTTTCCCTTTCGCTCGCCACTACTCAGGAAATGATCTCTTTTCCACTGGGTACTTAGATGTTTCAGTTCCCCAGGTTCCCTTCGCATATCTATTTATTTAATATGCGATGATATCGGTTGACGATAACGGGTTTCCCCATTCGGAAATCTCCGGATCGAAGCCTGTTCACGGCTCCCCGAAGCTTATCGCAGTGACCCACGTCCTTCATCGGCACTTGGCGCCAAGGCATCCACCATAAACTCTTAGTAGCTTCTCCACGTGATGCGGAGAATTCAATGCTTTTTATTTCTAATTACTTTTATTACTTTATGTGTGTATGATTTTGGCCTACATACTATTCAGTTATTAAAGTTCATCAGGCGTGTGCCTGCCTTGCCGGTTGACCGGCAAAGGCCAGACCCGACTGGGGTCAGATCCATCCTTTACCACTCAACCTTATTAATTCTGACAATTCGACCCGGCTCATCGCCGGGCCGTGAGACGGCATGCGATGTCACCTGAAGAGATTCTAGATCGTGTCAATCCCGTTCGTCAAAGTTTACTCTCAACTCCTTGCTCAGGTGGAGATGAGGGGACTCGAACCCCTGGCATCCGCCTTGCAAAGGCGGCGCTCTCCCAACTGAGCTACATCCCCAACGGGCCCCTATTACGGGGCTCAGGTGGGCCTTTCAGGGCTCGAACCTGAGACCTTGCCCTTATCAGAGGCACGCTCTAACCAACTGAGCTAAAGGCCCAAAGGGGGCTAAGAAACTTAACCCCTGAAGAGTGACAGGAAGTGGATGCCTTGTTTTTTCTTTTTAGATCAACACCGCAGTTGAAAATAAAAAGGGTTGAGCTTCAGCCCGAAAGCTGCTGCTCGTATCTCATTAGAAAGGAGGTGATCCAGGCGCACCTTCCGGTACACCTACCTTGTTACGACTTCGTCCCAGTTACCGACCCCACCTTAGGCGGCTCCTTCCCTTGCGGGTTAGGATACCGGCTTCAGGTGTTGCCAGCTCCCATGACGTGACGGGCGGTGTGTACAAGGCCCGGGAACGTATTCAACGCAGTATAGCTGACCTGCGTTTACTAGCAACTCCGACTTCATACAGGCGGGTTGCAGCCTGTAATCTGAACTGAGACCAGCTTTGTGGATTGGCTCCGCCTCGCGGCTTGGCTACCCATTGTACTGGCCATTGTAGCGTGTGTGTAGCCCAAGATATAAAGGTCATGCTGACTTGACTTCATCCCCATCTTCCTCCGGCTTAATACCGGCAGTCCCGTGTGACACGTATAACACACAGCAAGGGTTGCGCTCGTTAGCGGACTTAACCGAACATCTCACGACACGAGCTGACGACAGCCATGCAACACCTGTGCAAGCTCCCCGAAGGGTCGGTCACTTTTCAGATTCCTACCACTTGCATGTCAAACCTTGGTAAGGTTCTTCGTGTAACATCGAATTAAACCACACGCTCCGCTGCTTGTGCGGGCCCCCGTCAATTCCTTTGAGTTTTAATCTTGCGATCGTAGTCCCCAGGCGGTTGACTTAACGCGTTAGCTACGGCACTGGCGGATATTAACCCACCAACGCCAAGTCAACATAGTTTACGGCTAGGACTACCGGGGTCTCTAATCCCGTTTGCTACCCTAGCTTTCGCGTCTGAGCGTCAGAAATGGTCCAGAAGGCCGCTTTCGCCACTGGTGTTCCTCCGGATATCTACGCATTTCACCACTACACCCGGAATTCCACCTTCCTCTACCACTCTCAAGTCTGGGAGTTTTGAATGACCTCTCCTAGTTAAGCCAGGAGCTTTCACATCCAACTTACCAAACCGCCTGCACGCGCTTTACGCCCAGTAAATCCGGATAACGCTTGTCTCCTACGTGTTACCGCTGCTGCTGGCACGTAGTTAGCCGAGACTTATTCTGAGAGTACTGTCCTTCATCATCTTCTCAAAAAGTGCTTTACGACCCGAAGGCCTTCATCGCACACGCGGCGTTGCTGGTTCGGGCTTTCGCCCATTACCAATATTCCCTACTGCTGCCACCCGTAGGTGTATGGACCGTGTTTCAGTTCCATTGTGGGGGGCCACCCTCTCAGGTCCCCTACCCGTCGAAGCCTTGGTAGGCCGTTACCTTACCAACTAGCTGATGGGACGCAGGTCCCTCCCAAAGTGGATTACTCCTTTAGTCTCAGGGCATCTAATCCCTGAGACCACATGGGGTATTAGCAGTCCTTTCGGACTGTTATCCCCCTCTTCGGGGCAGGTCACCAACGCGTTACTCACCCGTTCGCCACTAAGAACATCGTATTGCTACAATGTCTCCGTTCGACTTGCATGTATTAGGCACGCCGCCAGCGTTCATCCTGAGCCAGGATCAAACTCTCCGCAAAAAGACTCCCCTTACGAGGAGTTAAAGTTACGGTTTATTTAGAACGACAGGGCAATTTATTACTTTACTTCCTATCACTATTCAGTTGTTAAGGTTCTAACCAACACAGGAGCAGGATTTTACCTGTTGGATATGGATTTGTCAAGGGTTTCAGACAAAATTGCCGATGTCGAATAACATCGGCTTATCTTACCGACGACCATGAAGCCCTCTTGCGGTTCAGGTAACCCATCCCCAGGCTCTTTCTACTCAGTTGTCACCGATCTGCCCGTAGGCTAGATCTGCAATAAAATCCTGTAAATTTATTATATCAAGCCGTATGCTGTCCGTCAAGCGGCTCTTAACTTGGTTTTATTTTTCCTTCGGCACCCACAGGTGTGATAGTTCTCCACGTGTTGCCAGGTTGATATCCTTCCAGTGATCTACCGGTAGTTTAAAGTGCGCAATAGCTGCGGCTGGCAAAGCCACGATCTTGCCACTCAGCACCTGTGCCAGTGCTTCCAACCCTGGATTATGTCCCACCAATAGGATGCTCTCAACATCTTCTGGTGCCTGATGAATAAAAGCCACGAGCGTTTCAGGTTCAGCCAGGTATAATTTCTGGTCAAAACGAACTTCCCCGATGTAACCGCTGGTTTCCGCCACTATTCCGGCTGTTTCGCGTGCCCTCTCGGCAGTAGAGGAAAAGATGATTGCCGGGGTTCGTTTCTTCCCGCTTAACAGTCCACCCATTCCCGCAGCATCCTTGCGCCCCTTTTTCTTTAGGGGTCGCTCATGATCCATCAGATGGTTATCCTTCCAGCTGGATTTTGCGTGGCGCATCAAGTAAAGTGTCTTCATGCCGTTTCTCCCATTATCTATGGAACAGGATTATTATAAATCACTTATCCAATAATTCCCCCGGATTTTAAGATACGCGCCGTAACGCCCTGTCATGGAAGTAAGGTAAAATGAAATCATGAGTCCGGACTTCTTCCCGGCTGGTGTGCCCCTGGTAAAACGCATCTTCGACCTATGCTGTTCCATCATCGGAGTGGTGATCCTCTCGCCTTTCCTCGTGCTGGTGGCACTGATCATTCTGGTGTTTGAAGGTTGGCCGATCTTCTTTCTGCAAGAACGCCCCGGGTACTATACCAAACTATTTAAAATGATCAAATTCCGTACCATGATGTCCACCCCGAACACACCTTCACCGGATACCGATTCCTGGCGTATCACCCAGCTTGGAAAAATTCTGCGCGTCACCAGCGTGGATGAATGGCCTCAGCTTTTTAATATTCTGCTTGGTGAAATGAGCCTGGTTGGTCCGCGTCCGTTATTAATCCAATACCTCGATCGGTACACCCCCGAACAGACCCGTCGTCATAATGTTCTCCCAGGCATTACCGGGTGGGCTCAGGTCAACGGTCGCAACAGTCTCTCCTGGGAGGAAAAATTCCGCCTTGACATTTGGTACGTGGACCACTGGTCTTTTGGACTGGATTTACGCATTATATGGCTGACCATTATAAAGGTTTTAAAACGGGAAGGCATCACACAGGAAGGATCAGCCTCCACCGAGGAATTCAAAGGTCAGTGAATTTATTAATCTGGAACCAATCCGGGTTCGATCAGGCCATTCGACAACTCTTCTAACATATCGTTGACGACCCTTTGGCGGGCTCCTCCCAACAGGCCTGCTTCAGTGTTTGCTAATGCCAGTGGAACAATAATCGTCCCTCCCCCGTGATCTTCCAATGCCTCCAACCAAATCGATTCGAATGCCGCAAGCGGACTGCCCGCCTGCAGACTGACCACCCACAGGCTGGCCACATCCTCCGGCGGCTTACCACTTCCGATCATCATGATGTGCTTCTGAGCCATATACTCAAGGAATGCGGTTGTCATCACCCCGTCTGGAATATAAATAGTCGTGACACCTGCGTTTATGAGCGTATCAACCGTAGAGAGTGCCGCCACTGGCTCAGATGGGTTCAACACCTGGGCAGACTGAGGATAGACCACGAAGGGAGCATAAGCCGGCTGGCACAACCCGCACCAATAATGCAATCCATTGCCATAAGCCTGCAGGAGCAAGTCAGCTTCGGCCTGATCAGCTGGCAGAAGGATGCCTGCACGCCAATCGGGTGTGATCACCCCGGCGATGAATCCTGCAATGAAGGCCATTTCCTGGGTATCATATGCTTGCGCATGGATCAGGCTCAGGTTTTCACCCGCGGTTAAACCCTCGATACCCACACCGATGAATTGCGTTTGTGGACTCGCCAGCGCAAGTGCTGCTATCCCCGGATCAGGGGACAGGGCTGCCACGATGGTCATATCGGCACTCAGCTCATTTTGATTGAGGGATGTTCGCACCTGGAATCGCATTTCAGCTGTTTCTGCCAGTGTCTTCATCGTTTGTTCAAGTTGCTGTGCGAGCGACGGATCAGCTCCAACTGGAACTACCAGGACTGCCAGCGGTGGTAATGCTGTGGGCGTTGCTGGACTTTCCGTTGGTGTGAGAGCAGCAATCGTGGCAGTTTGATCTGCAACGGGTGTTTTTGAGGGAAAGAGCGAACAGCCAGAAAAAAACAAACTAGCCAGAAGCAGTAACAGGAATAGACGCCTGGATGGATTTATCAGCATTAGAAAATTTTACCTCAAAACCGGCCGGAAGTTCCGCACACGGGTGATAAGTGAACGCTGTATTATAATTGCTAGATGGTCTTGGATGCGCCGAATTATAAATGTTAGCGTCCTTTCCCATAAGATACCGATTCAACAGATCCTGTCTAGTGCGAGGGTGCGAAGATGAATGAAAACCCAGAAGATGAATATTTCGAGGATCACCCTTCTTCGATGGCTCGCCGTCGCCGTGAACGCCGCAAGTTGACTGAGTTCAATGACGAGACTTCCGAGACATTGGGCCTGTTGGAGTTACGCACATCCTTCTCCCTGGAATTCTTTCTATCCTGTTTATTGACCGGTATCCTCGCGGGGGTGGGCATATTACTGGACTCACCGATCATCTTGCTGACAGCTGCTGCACTTGCGCCTCTTATGTCACCCATCACCCGCATCAGTCTTTCAATTGTTCTTGGTTCGTTTGGGTTATTTTTCCAGAGCCTGGCGGGCTTTCTGGTAGGCGGTGGCTTGATTTTCGCTTTTAGTTTTGGGATTGGGATGCTCTCAAAAGTATGGCGCGGATTATCGATCAGCCAGGCGCTTGTGCTCGCACACCTGACCATCCCGGATATTCTGATCCTGACAGCGGCAATCGTGTGGATGACGATTATGTTGACTCGCTCCGAGCATAAACCGATCATTCCTAGCATTCTGGTTGCTTACTTATTGGTATTACCCCTTGCGGTTGCCGGTTACGGGCTGGGTCGGGGAGAATCCCTGCTTTGGCCGGACGGATTTTTTGTTTTCGCAGTGAATTTAAGTTGGTCGATCCTGGTCGGTTACTTCACCCTAATATTCGCCGGCGCCAAACCAAAACCCTACCATTTCTGGAATGGGGCTAAAAGCTTCCTGTTGCTTTTAGTCATCATTGGACTGGTTGCAGCCAGTGGGTTCATAACCATTCAAAACTGGCAGAGCGTACCACTGAAAATCGTTACGCCCACCCGTACACCCAATTTCACACTGCCTCCGACTAAAACCGCCACACCTGTAACCCCCACCCAGACACCGACTGAAACGCCTGTCCCAACCACAACCTTTACACCCACATTAATTCCTTCAGTTACACCCACCCCCTTCTTCGTAATAGTTAACACCGAGTCAGGGGCTCTAATCCGCTCTGAACCGAGCTCTAATGCGAGAGTGATCACTTCGGCCATAATCGGAACACAATTACGGGTCTTGGATCAGATGACCGACGAAAATGGCACACATTGGGCACATGTTGTGGTTATGAAGAATGGCGTTGAAGGCTGGATCGTTGTGAAATTCATCGCCACTTTAACACCTGTCTCCTGATGAACGATAAACAATCACAATTCTAGAAATATGATACAGGAGTGACTCGATGACGATACATTTCGGGACCGATGGATGGCGCGCTGTCATATCCGACACCTTTACATTCACAAATCTGCGCCTGGTCTCCCAGGCAATTGCTGACGCCATTAACTCCGAGAGTTGGAACAATGGCATACTACTCGAGCAGCCACCTGATCATAAGAAAATGATCGTTGGGTTCGACACTCGTTTCCTCTCTGATCGTTATGCCCAGGAGGCAGCCCGTGTCCTGGCTGGAAACGGCATCACAGTGTATCTGGCCCAAGGAAATGCGCCTACCCCGGTTATCTCGTATGCTGTCCGCCAGATGAATGCGATCGGCGGGATTATGATCACCGCCTCCCATAATGCCCCACGCTATAACGGCATCAAACTGAAGGCAGCTTATGGCGGTTCGGCTCTCCCGGACCAATGCCGCATGGTCGAAGTGTTTCTTAATGACAATGAAGAACGTGGTCGTGGACCTAATCTGATGGATTATGATCAGGCGCGATCCACAAGTCTCATCCAAAGGTTCAATCCACTGATCGCCTACACTGATAAGGTTCGCGGGTTGATCGATTTCGATGTTATCGCAGATAATCCCCAAAGATTGGTGGTTGATTCAATGTACGGATCAGGACAAGGCGTGATCCGCAGTCTTTTGCAAGGCACCGGGTGCGAGGTACAGGAAATACGCGGTGAATTGAATCCCGGCTTCGGTGGCATCCACCCCGAGCCAATCGCGAAGTACCTCGGAGCGCTATCAGGAGCGATCAGTACCGGGCTCGGTAATTTCGGCTTGGCAACTGATGGAGATGCAGATCGTATTGGTGCCATGGATGAGCGCGGTAATTTTGTCGATCCCCACAAGATCATGAGCCTGGCGTTGCAATATCTGGTATCAAAGCGGGGTTGGAAAGGCTCTGTGGTTCGCACGGTTTCCACCACCCGTATGATTGACCGTCTTGCTCAAAAATACGGCCTGACAGTCCATGAGACTCCGGTAGGCTTCAACCATATCGCCGACTGGATGCTTCAGGAAGATGTCCTGATCGGAGGAGAGGAATCTGGCGGCATCTCATTCAAGGGGCATATTCCTGAAGGAGATGGCGTCATTATGGGCCTGCTTTTGCTCGAGATTGTGGCTCAATCAAAAGCCACGTTGCAGGATCTTGTCGACGCTTTGCTCAAGGAAGTCGGTCCTGCCTTTTATGAGCGCAGGGATTTACGCCTGAGCCATCCGGTATCAAAAACAACCATTATTCATAAACTTGAAACAGAAACGCCTTCACAAATCGGTGGTGAAAGACTTTTATCCATCAGTAATTTGGATGGTGTGAAATATATCCTTGCAGATGATTCCTGGTTATTGATACGTCCTTCGGGCACCGAACCTGTTTTGAGAGTTTATGCCGAAGGACGCACGCCTGAAATGGTTACCTCGCTTTTGGAATATGGAGAAGGTATTGCCAGCAGCGTGGTATAAAAACAGGGAGTTTGATCAGGTCTGGTTACTAATCCTCAGCCGTCTGACCAGGAAAATAACGACTACCAATACCAGGCTTAAGGCTACCAGCCCTGGTAGTCCGACTTCATCTGCAAACCCCGTCTTGGGTAAGGCGCCCGCCGTTCCTTGGTACGTTGCGGTCAAGCGTGCCCAGGCAGCCTGAGTCATCAGCACAGCCACCGTGGCAGTGCGTGGATCGACTGTCCCAAGGGTCGGTGTCTTTGTAGCTATTGGTGTCTGGGTTTTAACCGGGGTATTGGTCACACGCGCCCTCTCTGTAGCAGTTGACCAAATTGAGATGTTTGCCTCCTGGGTCAGCATGACTGCCGTGGCCGTTGCGGCGGTATTTTGCTGTTCAACCTGAGTTTCGCCTGTCTGCTGCGATTTCGGTAGGAGATAAAAATTAATGAACCCATAAGCAACCGCACCGATGATTGCAATGGCAGCGATGATCCCAAACACAGTCAGCAACGGCTTGGCATTAAATTTGGATTTGGTCGTGTGATCCGGTCCGAGATTAAATTGACCAAAATCTTGTCCCATATTATTCTCCTTACCTCCAGGCAGAATATGCTAGAGGATGATTTCAAGATTCACAAGAGGCTGTACGATTTCTTCCCCATTATCCAAGATGCACAATGCAGACTGGGCAACGATTCCGCTTGGATAAACGCGTTCCTCTGACAATAGGGATTTGATTCTCGCAGTCTCCCATAATGGAGATTGCAAGATGCGTACCAACTGACCGACTTTATACTCCGCATCTTCAAGCGATTCTGATAGATGTGTATCATCACGTTTGGGGATAACCACCTCGGGTCGTGAGCCAAGGCACCGATCCCAGTCAGTGGCATTAACACAGGCTACACGCTTATCCATCGTTGAAATGATGTTGAATGTGTATTCATCGTATACCGCATGACCCACCCCCACCAAAGCAATGATTGGGAATGTCATCATCCTTGCGTATTCTAATAAATCCGGGGCGAGACCTGAGACGATCAACCCCCGTAGTGGGATGCCTTCTGCCCTCCGAAGAACTTCGACTTTCATGCAATGTCCGCCAAATACAACCGATCCTCGAAGATTGACATCCATGCGTTCCGGAACTAGCTCCTCCACCCGATTCCGGGCCATACAGATCATCAATCCTTCCGCAATTCTCTGGTTACCCCACACCCCCTGCAATAATGCACCTTCGCTTACGATAATTGCACCGAAATCCGGTATAACCTCCCTGACAGTACCGGTGAACCCGGCTTTCACAACCACAGGATTGGATCCATGTTCCACAATCACTCGGCCATTGGTTATTTCAACTATCCTGCCATCCACTGGTGAGGTCACTGTTCTTGCCAATAAACCACCTTTGCGTGCGATCAATGTCCCAGTTTGAACAGGGTCTCCTGGTTTGACTGTTAAAACATTATCGGCTCGCCCCGAATCGATCCCCAACAGATCCAGAACGTTTAATTCAAAATGTTTTTCCGGTATTTCGATCGAGGCAATCACCTCATTGGTTGTGACAGGTTGACCTTTGGTGACCATTACTTTCCCGGTCGCTGGTAATTTTCGGACTCGGGTGATCCTGCAGGAAGGGTTCAGGTATACAAATTTTGCAGTCATACCTTCATCTCGCTAACCCCAAAGCTTGTTGTTTAATATTAATTAACCACTCCTGCTGTGAGCTAGGGTCTTTACGTGGTACCAGTGGACGTCCACGCGCATCGATAATGATGCCCAGCAGGCTTCCATTAACAGTCACCCCATTCCGGGGATTGAATCGCGCGCCCATGCTTGCGTTACCATGCAGGTTGATTTTCACTTCAGCTTTCGTTCCGGGTCTCAGGGGGATCGAAGATAGTCCCCCTGCCAGAATCTCATGATTTGTTTCTCTCCCACCTTGTTCCACAACGACCAAAGAAAGCAGCCGGGTACCATCTCGCGCCTTGTGGATCGGAGCAATAAGTGTTGATAATCGGGGAACTGCCTGGCCCAATATGCAATGCAAAGGGATGCTTGCATCCAAATGTGCAGCGGTTCCCAATGAAGCTGCAATACCATCCTGATCGATGAACACATCACTGAGACCAACGGGTTGGAGAATATCCAGCATCTGCAACAAGCTCAGAACATGCTGCCGTTGATGAGTCTGTCGCTCACCTGTAATGAGGATAATATCAGTCTCAGCGCAATATTTCCGGGAGACTAATTGTTTAGGGAAATCATGCTTCTCGGTAAGCGTATGCCAGGTGCGCATCCCAACCAGCCGGGTAAGACCCTCCTCTATGGCCACATCCAAACTTGTGGTTGGTAATCGCCCCGCATAAAGTGCTTCAGTTGCAAGGTACTCAGCCAGGCGGGTCGGATCGACGGTTTCAAAGCTCCAGGTTGCAACGTCTGATGATTTAAATTGATCAACAAGCCTGCCAGGATCGATACGCACGCATGCACTCACCTGTTGATATGAGGTGCTGCGACCATCCTGGCTGACAGATAAACTGGTTGCGAGGTTATTCAACTGGATGGCGATACCACCCTGTATGCAATTCTCAGAGAGGCCAAGAATGGCCAGATAATCTTCAATTGCCCGAATCGAGGGTCGTATCTGGTTTAAAACCAACGGGTGCATACCAGTTTGCAGGCCGAATCGCTTCACCCACAAACGATTACATACATCCGATAAAACCTCGCGAGCTGGCTGTATATCCATTACGGATAAAGAAGGTTGAATATTGGGCGCTGTGAAGATCAACGTTAATGGTTCCAATTTACTCTTTACATACTCTGCCACCCTGGAATTCCCCGCATAAACAGCCATGGGACGTAGATCCTGTGGGAGAACTGATATCGAACGGGCAACCAGATCTACAAATGACCTTACTACGTTATCTGCGCCTCCTTCAACTCCCCCGGTTAAAATGATCAAATCCGGTCGTTTGGACAGGATTACATCCATTCTATCTTCATCCGAACGGCCGTCCACCACAGAGATCTCATCGATAATTTCAAGCGGTAATTCTTCTACCAGATGCGCACTTGCTTTTACTGACTCGGCAGGCATGAGCCCGATCAGGACGACCTTTATCGGTGCAGGTAATGACCAACTCAGGCATATGCGATCCACACCATGGATCAGGTCTGCTGCAGGTGTAAGTACGTCTCCGTTATCCGCGAGGAGATCATGCCCGCTGACGTTAGTTAATTCGTGCAATGCCTGCACCAAACATTTGCGGTTAATCGAGCCCTGGCCAGTAATTGAAGTGGGTACACGGGACACACCGACGAGCCGATAGATCCCTTCGTGCCGCTCAATCAGGCAGGCACGGACCATCTCAGGGCTGATATCAAGCGCTAGTAGAGATGTGATCGTCTGCTTGGATATTGGCACGCTCTAACCTCCCATCGCCCTGAGCAGATCAATCATAAAAGCGACCCGCTCAACCAAAGCAGTGATTGCAGAGGATAAAACCCCTGCGAAAATTGCCCCGAAACTGATAGCTGCGATAATTTTACCGATCCACGCCAGCGATTCAACCAGCAGACCTCTACGAATCTTTCCATCACGGGATTGGCTGGCTCTGTATTGAAAGTAAATCAATGTGGTTAACGTACCCAAGATCATAAAAACACCATTCACAAAAGGTTCCCATGAATATGACCGGGTTTGGGCAGCTGATAGCAATGACGAGAGATCGATCGTAGCCATGAATTGGGGGATCAGTGTACCAGCAGCTGCACCCCCAATTGCAACTGCCGCACCTACTCCAACCAGATAAGCCATCGGCAGGTTGCCAAGACGGGCCAGCCGGGGGCTAAGTTTCATGGTTAGTAAAACACTGACAATTAAACCCACAACACCGACTATTTGATCCACCAGCGTCCCGGAGATAATTGGTAGAATCAACCGCGGCCAGAGCACCTGTGCAAAAAGTATCAAGGTGACGTAACCAGCTGAAATCCCTATGAATGCATATATGACTATCCGAAATAAAACATTATCACCAACCAAGTAACTAAACACAAGGAGCGTAAGGATGAAACCTATGATTGACCAGAGTAAATTACCGGGAAGCATTCTTACGAGATCTCCTGGCAGGCTTAATATCAATCTTATGTGGAAAAACAGATAATAAAATCACACAAGCCAGCAAGGTGGCCATAAAGAGGAGCACGCCTTGATATGCTCTCAGCATCTGCTGATTATTGGTCGTTAGAAGGTAAACACGCTCATAAGAAACACCATCTGATATTCCGGCTGCCAAAGCTTGTAATTGTCCTGATTCTCGATATGGCAAATAGGTTGGTGCTGCTTGTTTGCTGACAATTGCGAAAAGTGGTACGTCGAACAAGCGCGGTTGTACCTGTTCAATCCAATCCCTGCCCGATCCGGCTGAGTCGGATAATAATACAACCAGGGAAAAGTCTGAAATGTCTTGAATCCCGCTGAGTTCAGGTGTAGTCCATGGATTGGATCCGTCCAACTCAATCGTGAGGGCCTGCCTAGGTTTGGTCGCCAGTTGCAATAAACCCGCAGCCTCGCCTGGCAGAAAAGGAAAAACGAATGCTTTTTCAACGGGGTACTCAGGCAACCAAGTCATACCCAGATCGATGAGATGGTCGGATAATGCTGGTCCTGTCGGCCGGGTCGATACAAAAACCAAATTGATCTGTTTACGCATGAGATGTACAAGTACCGGCAGGGCAGCATTATCTATTTCACCCGCCAAGGATACATCGTAATCCATCCCCATTAGCACCACAGATTCAGGCGATAAAAGATCAATATAAGTCGTCATGGTAGCCAGGTCGGCTACCGCTGGTTGTGAGTTCGTCGATATTGCAGAGCCCGACCAGAGCAATGCAGCAGCCAGACTGAACATTGCCAATCCAATCACACCCCAGACTCTGCGAGACAGGCGTTGGTCTCTGTCCGCAGGGATCTTCCGAGAGGATTTTAGTCCACCAAGATAAGCAGTGACTGATTCAATCAACTGGTTATCCGGCTCATGAAAATCCAAGACCGGCAGTGGTTTACGTTGCTTGGCTCCAGTAATCCGTAGTGGATCGGTGGTTTCCTTCTGCTCGATCGGAGTTACAGCCAGCCCATCTGTCTGAGACATATTATCGCGGTTCTGAATCTTATCTTTTAGCCGTTGTACCCAATCGGGAAGTTCACCCAAGCTGGCAGCCGGCTCAATCTCGTTATGATCATCAACTTTCGGGGTCTCTTTTTCTACTGGAAGAATCGCGGCACTTCGAAGCCAGGTAGGCAGAATTGAGGGGGGTGGAAGTCCATCCATCACAAGATTGGACTCTTGATTGTCGCCTTTTACAGAAGTAGTGTCCTGTTTAACCGACCCCTCACCAGGTAATAATCCTTCACGTCGTAAAGCATCCAGATCTGGTTCTGCAGATTTACCTGTCAAGATGCTGTTTAATCGTTTGAGTTTACCTTCCGCTGGGGGTACATATTTCGTTGAAACAACATCCTTTCCGCCCTTTTCAACATCCAAAGGTTCGACACCATCCGCTTTTTGATCATGAGACGATTGTGGAATGTCCGCCGGTTTATTATGAATTATTTCATCGTCCGGTTTTTGATGGCTAAATCCTTGTATATGTCTGCAATAAATGCATCGAACCGCATCGGCCGGTATTTGCTTGCCACAGGCAGTACAGGTGATCGTATCCATGTTCAGCCTGCGTAAGGTCTATCAGATCCGGTGAGAATACGTACACCAGTGACGATGCTTCCCAAGGCCATACCAATCAACAGGCCTCTGATGCCCCCTGTTGGTAGATTTTCAATCGTTCCAATTATTAACATGATCATCGGGTGTTTGATGGAATCAAACACCCCTATAGATAACAGGATAAAGAACAAGGCACTCAACAAAAAGAGATAAACGAATAAACCCCGTTGTTTACGTCTGATCAGTGACAAGCATGCAAAGGCCAAGCTGACAGCTGTCAGACTCATCAAACTTGTTTCAATAGGATATTGGATGCCAGTGACTACGAATTCGAATTCGTGCGAATTCGGGCCAAGGAGGATCCCGGCCAGGATCGTAATCAGGAAAGCCGCAATGACCACAAAACTATAAACGGAACGCTTTTCCCTGCGGCGTACCCGCATCCAATGCGTACTGATTAAATTCACAATTCCGATAAGTAGTGTAACCCCTGCCAATAAAATTGCCAATTGTAAAAGCACAACCAGCAGGTCATCCAACAATGGTTGGAAAAGTAACCCGGCCAGAACCAGTATTCCTGTGGCTATCGCAACAACCGTGGCTATTGTGGCTTTCATAAGATCCCGGTTAATTTGAATATAATAATTACCATCGACAGAACAACAACCAGCCAACGCAAAACGTCCTGTGTGACCAAGCTGGCTGAACGGCTGGGATTTGGAGCAGTATAAGCACCTGCAACATAGGCATCCTCGCCCAATAAGCTTTCTTCTGAACAGGCGAAGAGCGCTGCTTGAGTATCAAGATTGTCAGTTACTGCGAAGGCGGTGTGGTCGTGAAATGGTAATCCTGTCAATAAAACGGCCAGGTTATTAAAATTACCTATTAATACAGTGCCTGAAAATGAGTCATCCAATAATGCGGTTAAGGTGCCCGTAACATACGCGCCTGGCGTTGCACCCGTAAAACGTGCCTGAGCCCGCTGGCTGATGCCAAGCTTAATTGCCTGCCGGTAGGTTTGATTGAGGACATCTTTGGAGATCAAGTCCAATCCGCCATCGCCAGTTGTACAAACTGCCGGTCGATCGGAAATCAGGCTGACCCGAGAAAGATTTTCAAGTGAAGAAAGTCCTATGAACCCAATCGTACTGTGGCTGCCGATTAAACTACCTGAGCCGAGAGTTAGATGCAATGATTGGCTTTGCTCCACTGATCTCCCCATCATCTGGTTCAGGATGCGAAAAGCAGGGATGGGACGAAAAACATTCATCCGGCGCTTGCGTAAAATGATTGACAACACGATGAAGAGCAGAAAGGTTCCTAAAACAACACCCCCGGCGATTATGGCTGATTGGCTCACGCTTCCCTCCCATTATCCTGCAATGCCCGGGTAAATTCCTCCAGCTGGTCTCCGTCTTCCAATAATCTGGAGAGCAAATCCAGTTTTTGATTGGAGGTAGTACTTGAAAATATCGGCTGCGCCAGAATAATTACCTGACTCAGTAAAATGGCTGCTGGTCTGCCCGCTTTGATGAGCCAGGCAACAGGTTCATGCAAACCCTGCTCTCTGAGCGCTTTAGCCCATCCCGACCAGAGTTCACGGTCTTCTATCATACTGGAAAAGTATAGCATAGAAAATTGATGCATTTTGGTACAGATTCTGTACAAGACTAGTATAATAGTAGTAAATATTACATTTCTTCATATATGAGTATCGGAGGAATAAATGAACAGGGCATCCAATTTTGTAATAGGCGCATTCGTTGGGGGTCTGGTAGGTGCGGGGCTTGCGTTGCTGTTTGCCCCAAAATCCGGTGTGGAAATACGTCAGGATATCACCGATTATGCTGACCAGCTACAAACTGAGATCAGGCAGGCTGCCGTTACCAAACGACAGGAACTTGAGGCTCAGCTTGCATCCCTGCGCCAGCCTAAAGCGACACAGTAATACTATACTGCCTGATAAAAGAGACTGCGAATCAATCTTGATTCGCAGTCTCTTTTATATTATTCGTATATTGCGAAGGAATATCGAGCTGGTTGTGTGGTAAAGCGTGTTGTCCCAGATATGATAATCACCACTTTATTGATGCGCGCATCAATCGAAATTGGGATTTGTGCATGCATATTCTGATCAAGATTGACAGTATCAACCGTCGTCTCATCTGACATTTTAATCAATGTTACCCGGTACGTTTGTGGCAGGATGTTCTCAACACGAACAAAACCATCGGCCACCCAACTGGCATCCTCTTGCTCGAAATCTGTAGAGTATTCGATTGCGTCCACCCGGACATCATCCAACAAAAAACCTTCTTCATGCACTGCCGTGTCAGTGATGTAATCGAATCGGACATACACCTTTTTACCTGCATATTCAGATAGATCGACACTCTCCTGAATCCACCCCCCGGTTTGACCTGTGTATCCACAGCCATAGCTGTTGCCGGTCGGATCATAAGTAGTGCAACTCTGAGTATCCAGGATCGTCCAGTCCTCAGCGTTGGTAGATGCTTCGACATAGACATAATCCCAGTCTTCTTCTATGCTATACCAGGTCTGAAAAGACATCTCAACGGCCCCGCTCACGCCACTCAGATCAAACTCGCGTGTCAGGGTCGGATTGGAAACGTCTCCCTGATTGGACCAGAAGCTGTAGCTGCCAGAAGCGGCTTCGGTTGGAAATAGTTGGACTGAGGTCGCTCCCTGGAATTCAAAGGTGTAATCACCCCGGCAAGTAATCTCCAGGATATCGATACCATATTGATGAACATCGGTTGTTTGCGGCTCGAGCGGACAATATTCGATCACATTCTGGACTGAAGGTGAGGGTGGGTTGGGGTAGAGTGAGAAGGCAAATCGACCATCTTCCACAGTCGGATCATTTAGATAAAATGCGGCTGCCCAATCAGCAAACACGTCATCAGCAGTGAGTGGTTTGCCGGTTTCAGGATTAGCCGCTTGGTGCTGTTCAAGTACCTGGTCAACACTTGACATTCCGTTATTTGAATCATTTACCAGCGCCTGGGTGATCGTATCCCCAAACCGGTCAAGGAAATAGGTCATATAGAGGAATGCCGCGCCGTAGTGCGCACTGTTCTCATAATTATCGCTGGACCAGTCGGTCAGTTGCGTATCCGGTTCTTCGGCAAAAGTGTAATCATGCCCGGGAGGGCTGAAACCGTTTAATATTTCTGCAAGTTGCGAAAAACCCTCATTAATCCAGGATTCCTCGTTACGATCCCGGTACCAATGGATCATGTGTTGATATTCATGTGCTAAGGTGCTGGCCATCTCCTCATCGGCCAGACCCAGGTTGTCAGCGCTAACGACAAACATCTCATGACCGTTGGCATACGGTGAGACAGCTTGAGGAAATTCATCCGGCGCTGAAAAATATCCATATAATAATTCTCCCAACCCGCTTGCATACAGCACATACATGTGCGGGTCATTGTCCACGCCTGGTATCCATTCTTCGCCAAAGAATTTTCGGTTGGTGGGAATGATCTTATTTTCAAAAACGCCTACCAGATCTTCTAACTGGTTCTGATC
>Ga0208980_10000833_pt1 | contig 18095 bp, 12 predicted proteins | sample WetSurMetagenome_3_FD_187993 | JGI IMG/M metagenome (GOLD analysis project Ga0208980, IMG submission 187993) | Wetland microbial communities from Twitchell Island in the Sacramento Delta, sample from surface sediment Aug2011 Site A1 Bulk (version 2) | ecosystem: Environmental > Aquatic > Marine... | reverse complement strand
CATCTTTGGGGCAAGCCACAGGAAAAAGAAGTTCAGCGCCACGTTTACAACCACATTGATGATCTTGATCACCGAGAACCGCAGTGCCTTGTTTTTCTGCCGCAGATGGGCGAACGGGATGGCCGTGAAGGCATCCAGCGCCACAATGATGGAAAACATAATGATGTATTCCTTGTGGTCTCCGTATTTTATCAAGGTCGCGATAGGCTGGGCAAAGAGGATTACCAGCAGCACAAACAGCGATGAAGTGAAAAGAAGACTGAAGGCTGACGTACTGAAGACTTTCTTCGGATCAGGTTCTTTCTCGGCAAAGCGGAAGAAAGCCGTCTCCATCCCATAGGTTAGCAGCACCAGCAGGAAAGCCATGTAGGCGTATAGCTCCGTGATCACGCCGTATTCACCGGTGATGAAAACCCGGGTATAAAACGGCGTCAGCAGGAAATAATTCAGCAGCCTCGGGACGATGGTCCCCATTCCGTATACAAGCGTCTGGCCGGCGAGTTTCTTGAGAGGATTCAAGGGTGCAGATTGAACCGATAAAGGTAAAAAAAATAGTTCGCGGTTCGTGGTTCGCGGTCGGCAACTTTCACCAACCCGCAAGCCGCAGGCGTGCTATAACGGTAGCCCGGGACGACGTCCAGGGAAAAGGAAATGAGGCTGTCTCAAAAGTATGAGCAGCCTCTTTTTTTATATCTTTTCATTGCCGCACCGCGACTGAATATTTTACTTGCCGTCTTCGCCTTGGCTGGACGGCATGTCTACCTGCGGCAGCCACCGTAAAATATGAGGCCGCTTGTGCGGCAACGGTGTTTATTTTTTCTTTGTCATCTTTCTGTATTTATCTGATTGTTAATAAGTTGGTGATAAATATTCATTTCTTTACATAGGTATCATACTATAAATCAATATCTTAGTATTGATTTTAGATGATACGTTCATGGCAAAGAAAGTTTTTAAAACTCATCAATTTGGGCAGATCATGTTGCTTCCTCCTTCGCTGGATGAGATGATCGATAAAAATCATCCGGTAAGAATTGTAAGTCAGATTATTGATCAGATCGATATCACGCCTTTGGAAAAGAAATACAAAGGTGGCGGTACGTCCAGTTATCATCCCAGGGTTTTATTGAAGATTATAGTTTATGCCTATCTGGATAATGTATATTCCTCCCGAAGGATAGAAGCTAGCCTGAAGGAGAACATTCACTACATGTGGGTCAGTGGGATGAGCACGCCAGACCATAATACGATCAACCGATTCCGGGGTGACCGCTTACAGGAAGTGTTAAAGCAGGTATTTTCCCAGGTGGTGTTGTTACTGGTAGATCACGGGTTGGTCAACATGAAGGAGGTTTATTTAGAGGGGACCAAAATAGAGGCCAATGCCAGCCGGTATTCGTTTGTCTGGGGCAAATCGATTAAAACCAGCAAAAAGCGTATTGAAAACCAATTAGAAGAATTATGGAAGTATGCCTGTGGGATTGCACGGGATGAGATGAAAGACACCGAGCCCTTGCACTTTGAGCAGATTGCCCCGGAAGCAGTCAAGCAAGCTATTGAAAAAATCGATCAAGCTATAAAAGATAAAGAGGTTGATAAGAAAGTCAAGCAGAAGATCAATTATGCAAAGAAAAACTGGCCGGAGAATCTAAAGCGATATGAAGATCAGGAAAAAATCCTTGGAAAGCGTAATAATTACTCCAAGACGGACCCTGATGCCAGCTTTATGCGCATGAAAGAAGACCATATGAAAAACGGGCAACTCAAGCCCGGGTATAACCTTCAGATCTCTACGCAGGATCAGTTCATTTTGCATTACAGCCTTCACCGGAACCAAACCGATACCCTAACCCCTGTGTCCGCATATGGAAGGATATAAAGATCAATATGATAGCATGCCGGATGTAGTGGTTGCCGATGCGGGCTATGGGTCAGAAGAAAATTATGAGTACCTGGAAAAGGAACAGATTGAAGGATTTGTCAAGTTCAATTACTTCCATTTAGAACAGCAGGATAAGTTCCGTGAAGATCCTTCCAGGCAGGAAAATCTCTACTACAATGCTATTGAAGATTGCTTTTATTGTCCGATGGGGCAAAAAATGACCAATATAGGTATCTCCACAGATACTTCGGACAATGGTTACCAGCAAACTTATACCAAATATCAGGCTCAGCACTGCCAGGGATGTCCCATGCGAGGAGCTTGTCATGATCAAAAATCCAGTAGGATTATCAAAGTAAACCATAAACTGCGAAAGTATAAAGAACAAGCCCGCCAAAGGTTATTAAGCGAACTTGGGATCACTCATCGCAAAAAGAGGCCTGCCGATGTGGAAGTGGTTTTTGCAGCCATAAAGCACAATAATAACTTCCGGCGATTTAATTTAAGAGGATTACCGAAAGTGGAAGTAGAAACCGGATTACTGGCAATCGCTCACAATCTGGCTAAAATGGCCAATTAGCAAAAGAATCAGGATAAGTATCTAAAAATAAACACCGTTGCCGCACGAGCGACCTTAGCTGGCGCGGTCCCCGAACTTGTGAGGGGAGGCCGACAAAGTCGGGCAGCCGCCAGGTTCAGTCGCGGTGCGGCAACGAGGCCTGACCGGCCTTGAGGTCAAATAACTATATAAAAAAAAGGGTGCTCTCTTTTGAGACACCCTCTTTTTTTTAGTCGAGAAAGTCGTTTTCAGTAGCCCAGCGGATAAGTCCGGCGGTATTTTTAACGCCGGCCTTGAGCATCAGATTGGCACGATGGCTTTCCACTGTATGGAAGCTGATAAATAATTTATCGGCAATTTCCTGGCTGGAGAATTCCTTGCCGATGAGCCTCAGTACCTCAAGTTCGCGGTCGGTCAGCTTGGGAAAAAGGGCGCTGGTATTTTCCATTTTGAGCTCCTGGCTGATCAGGCGCATGGATAACCGTTCGCAAAAATAGCTCTGCCCGGTATAAACAGTCCGGATCGCTTTTACCAGGTCGTCCTTGCTTGAATCCTTCAGCAAGTAACCTGACGCCCCGTTTTTAACCATCTGTTTGACGAACCTTTTTTCATCATACTGCGACAAGGCCAGGATCTTAATATCCGGGAATTTTTTCCGGACCATCTTGGTGCAGTTCAAACCATCGAGTTTCGGCATATTGATATCCATCAGGATGACATCAACATGGATTTCCGTCTCGAGTTTTTCGAGCACCTGGAAACCGTTGTAGACTTCAGCAACTACCTGGATATCTTCCACCCCGGTCAGGGTGGTCTTAATTCCGTCAATCAAAAGCTGATGATCATCAGCTATCAGGATGTTTATCATGACTGGGTTTTTGAAGTTGGCAGAACAAATATAATCAAATCAAGGAAATCCACTATTTTTTTTTATCGGAACATTCTGCCATGCCTGGCGGCCGGGGTGGATATACCTTTGTTTCATCAACATCAGAGAAAAGTTCATTAACAAATATTCAGAAACTATTAAAAACGGAGGCTATTATGAAAACTTTTAAATTATCCATCGAAATCACGCTCTGGCTTCTCTATCCGGCAGTCGTTGCAGCGATCACCATTTACACGATCCTGCTGTAAAATATATCCCGCCAGGTCACAGGTAAGGTTAGTCAAATGCGTCAGTAGAGGAGAAGGTGTCTCACCAGTAGTGGAGACGCCTTCTTTTTTATTCTTAATTCGTTAATGAATTGTTAAATAATGGAATTCAGCAGTTTTTTCTTATCTTTGAAGTTCATTCCGCCAAAGAATTTCATCATTTAATTCTTCAATTATGCAATCCAATCTCCGAAACAAAATGTCGCTGGTCAATCTTGACACCAGCCTTGATCTGACCGCATATGCAAATTTAATCGGCATAGAGCTGAACTGGCTTTTCAAAGGAAGTGCGCTCCCATCCCAGGTATTGTTTATCCCGGATGCCTATGATGGCGCTAACCTGAGTCAATATCTTCAAATTGTCCGCCAGGTATTTAATACATTGCACATCAACGTCAAATTAATATCTGAAGGTGATCCGGTCCAGCTGCTCACGGATGCTGCATGCATCGCCGTTGGAGGTGGAAGCATTGAAAAGCTTTTGAAAGGCGTCGCGAGTTATAAAAATGCACTTAAAGATGCCATCGGCCGAAAGGTCCCCTTCCTTGGATGGAATGAAGGAGCGGTGCTTGCATGCCCCGGCTATGTGGTGCCTGACCCGGTGACCGGATATCCGGATTGTCTTGCCGCGACCAATTTCCAGTATTTTGTCCATTTTGTCGATAACAGTGTCAACAGGAATAAGATGAAAGACTTTCTCACGAGGCACCAGGGCACGACCCCCGCTGTCAGTGAGATTTACAGTCTTGTCAATGCACCGGGCGGCACCGGAGTAAGACTGGAAGACGACATTATAGCGATTGATTACGCCGGGAATTCCCCAGTGGATCCTACCAGGAAATTTACTCTTAATGATTTAAAATAAGTAACTGATAAATTTTGGGAAATTTGGAGGCATCAAATTCCAAAACTTTGTCTATTAACTGTTTTATCCTGCTTATAGGAGGGTTTATACTCGCCTTTTCACAATCTTTGTTTGCTACAGTTGATGAGAATGACACAACCAGTCTTTATTACCAGGCCGGGAAATTGTTCGAAGCGGCGAAATACCAGGAATCGCTGGATACTTACAAGGCATTCCTGGATAAAGAACTCTCAGGCCTGACCCATGATTGGGTTAAGGTTTCTGAGAGCCAGAGCAACATTGGAATTTGTTATTACCTGATGAACAATTACCGGGAAGCGATCACCTGGTATGAACAGGCCCTCGAAACTGACAGAAAGACCGGTGCACTTGAAAATATCGCCACCCGTTACAGCAACATGGGACTGGCCTATAAAAAACTAGGCCTCTATGATAAAGCCTCCGACTATTACAAGCAGGCACTGGCCATGGACGAGCAGCAAAAAGACAGTGGTAATATAGCCAAATCATATAATAATCTCGGTTCAATTTATGACAGCTGGGGCAGGTATGATTCAGCCATCTTTTACTATGACAGATCCCTCAAGTTGAAGGAAGCCCTTCAAGACAGCGCCGGAATGGCCATTTCACTGAATAACATCGGAATCGTTTATAAATCATGGGGGAAATATGATGCCGCCACTGAATATTTTGAAGAAGCGCTTAAAATCGACCGTTCACTTGGCAAGACGAAGGAGATACCAAAACGCCTCAATAATATCGGCCTGACTTACAATCTGAGGAAAGAATACGATAAGGCTCTGAACATCTTTATGGAAGCGCTCAACCTATCCATTGACGAGAATAACAAGGAACTGATAGCCAGCGTATACAGCAACATGGGTTCAAGTTATATGAACCTGAAGCAGTATGATGAAGCTATCCGTTACCAGGAACTTGCCCTGGAAATTTATGAGGAATCGGGAAACCAATCAAATATGGCCACTGTTCTGGCATCCCTTTCCGACATTTATAAACAAAAGGGCGATTACAAACAGGCCATGTCGCTGCTTTCAAGGAGCACGAACATCAGCGAAGAGATCAGCATGCGGAACCAATCGAAGAAGAATTACCTGGCTTACTCTGAGTTATACACGGCAATGGGTAACTTTTCCGAGGCTTTGAATTACTACAAGAAATATGTTGCGATAAAAGACACGCTATATACCGAGGAAATCCACAAACAAATTGCAGGTTTCGAGGTCCGGTATGAAACTGAAAAAAAAGACAATGAAATCACCTTGCTGAAGCAAAACCAGGAAATCCAGGATCTGAGCATCAAGAAAGAAAGGATTGTGAGGAATTCCCTGATAGGCCTGATGGCCTTGATCCTGATCCTTGCCGGGGTGATCTACTGGAGCCTCCAGCAGAAAAGGATCAAAAACCGGGTAATCGCCAGTGAGAAAGCCAAATCTGATCAGTTGCTGCAAAATATACTGCCTGCCAGTATTGCCCATGATCTAAAGGAAAAAGGAAAGACGGAACCTAAACTCTACGAAAATGTCACGGTTTGTTTCACAGATATGGTAGGTTTCACCGAGATGGCTGCTTTAATGAAACCAAAGAAGCTGATCGATGAACTCAATAATATTTTCACCGCCTTCGATGATATTGTCGGCCGGCATCAATGCGAACGCATTAAGACCATCGGGGATTCCTATATGGCAGTTTGCGGCCTGCCCGATGAAAATGCCGGGCATGCAGAGAACATTCTCCGCGCTGCAACTGAGATGGTCCATTATATCGAAAGAAAAAACATGGAATCGGATGTGGCATGGCTTATGAGGGTTGGCGTTCATTCGGGAAGCGTCATCGCCGGGGTGGTCGGAACCAGGAAATATCTTTATGATGTATTCGGAGACACCATCAACACTGCATCGAGGCTGGAATCAGCCTCAGAGCCCATGCGCATCAATGTTTCGGAAAACACCTATGAGTTAGTGAAAGACATTTTCAAGTTCGAGACCCGGGGCCAGTTCGATGTAAAAGGCAAGGGCAAGATCAGCATGTATTTTTTGAAGGCCTGAAAGAAATTCACCCTACTTTTGCCAGATACCCAATCTGTCACAGCCATGAGAATCATCATAAGCATTTCGCTTTATATTTCCTTATTCAATGCATTCAACTTGCTGGCCGGACCAGGCGATACCATCCGGGTGCAGACCATTGATTTCTCTACTCCGGTAAATCCGGGCTGGAATTCACCGAGGGAAGGCAAATACCTTTTCCCTCCCGACAGCATGAGCTTCGAGAAGATCCTGATGTATTACACGCTGAAATGTGACCCTTCACAAAATCCGGCCTGCGGCGAATGGGATTATACCACCCAGACCCAGCTCTGGTTCCATACCGGCCAGTATGATTCGAACCTTTACTCTCATCCGAATTTTATTATCGATGGGGCGACGCCGGACACTTTCAAGTACATGAACATGACTTCCTGGAAATACAGGCCGTTCTTCGAATATTTCAATCAAACCACTCCTATATTCAGCGCTGCCTTCGGTAACGGCAGCGCCACCATCGAGCTGGCTAACGGGGCTTCTGAAGATGGACGCCTGCAATTCCTTATCAGGGCTGATGAACTGCTAATGGCAGGATTTGAGGCCGGCGAACTGACCGGCCTGCAATTTCTGCTGGTCTCCGGTGGAGGATATTTCTCACACTTCAGGATCAGGATGGGCAACCATGAATCCGATTCGCTGATGGAACCTTACCTTGATGAAGGCCTGACTGAAGTATACAGCCGAAATGTCGTGATAGATGCAAACGCATATGAAACCTTCGATTTCAGCGCACCCTATTATTGGGATGGAGCATCCAACTTGCTGATCGACATCGGTTATGACGGTCACACCGCAACAGAGCCAACTATTCTGGGAGCAGATACGGTATCGATTCCTTCCTGCCTGATTTCCATAGATGAAGACCATTTCCTGGATTTCGAGGGAACGGATTATGTAAACATCCCGGCCAACGCATTTGAACCGCTTGACAGCGCCATCACCATTTGCTTCTGGCAATACGGCGATCCTTTGCTGCAGCCCCAGGACAACACGATCTTCGGAGCGGTGGATTCGGCCGGGAACCGGGTATTGAACGTCCACCTTCCATGGAGCAACAGCCGGGTCTACTGGGATGCCGGCAATGACAACGGCTACGACCGCATCTCTATGACCCTGCCCGATCCTTCCTATTATAAAGGGAGATGGAACCACTGGGCATTCGTGAAAGATTGTATTGCCGGTGAAATGAAGATCTATTTCAATGGGGAATTATTCTCATATGCATGGGGAAAATATAAGCCCATGGCGGGCATTGCTGCATTCCATATCGGTGCCCATCCCTATGGCCAGATGTATTATGACGGGATGATCGACGAATTCCAGGTTTGGAACACCGCACTCGATGAGGAGACTGTCGCGGAATGGATGTATAAAAGTATTGATCCAAATCATCCGCAGTTCGATAATCTGCTGGCCTATTACCGGTTCGATGAGGCCTCGGGTTTTACCGCCGCGGATGCTGGGCCAGGGAATTTCACTGCAAATCTCTATGGATATCCGGATCACATGGAACATGGCGGTGAAGACAGGATGATGAACTTCACCCCATCCGTAAATCGGCTACATATTGTCCTTCAGCAGGGCAGCTTCAACCCTGCCATGACCGATTCCGTCCTTGTGGTTGACACTATCCCTTATGCCCCCCTGATGGCCGTCATGTACAGCGACTCCCTGAACCCTCTCGTTCCAACCGATACCCTTACCATCTGGCCTTCCTACTTCGCCAATTATGTTTACGATCCACAAGGTAATGCCATTGATTCAACATTTGTAGTTCCTGATGGGGAGTTTATCCGACACGACTGGGAATATTACGGGGAGCCTTTCGAGATCCTGGATCCATATGAACTAGGGAGGTTCATCACCCCTTATGGCAATAATCTCAGCCTGGGCGACGGCTGGACCTGGGTGTATGATGTCACCGATTTCAGGCCGTTGCTGCATGATACGGTACATCTGACGGCAGGTAATTTCCAGGAATTGCTCGACCTTGATTTTGTGATGGTCGAAGGGACGCCGCCCAGGGAAGTCCTGAACATCGACAAACTCTGGTACGGCTATTACAGCCTGGCTAATTTCAACAATCTTGTCCCGCCCTTGAATCTTCCTCTTGACAGCAATGCCTCGCAGTTCAGGGTCACGATCACCACTTCGGGCCATGAATGGGACAATGCCACCAATTGCGCTGAATTTTGTGAAAAAACGCACTGGCTGGATATTGACGGAACCACTGTCGACACATGGACCATCCTGGATGAATGTGCCGACAATCCGCTCTACCCGCAGGGAGGCACCTGGATATATGACAGGGCGGGCTGGTGCCCGGGGGCAAAAGTCACACAACGGAATTTTGAGATCACCGATTATATCGGCGGGGATTCGGTTTTGATCGATTACAATTGTGAATCTGACATTTACGGTGGCTACAGCGTTTCGGCTTTCCTCTTTTCTTACGGAGAACCGCATTTCAGCCTAGATGCCTCGGTGGAGGAGATCATTGCCCCGAACACAGGGAAGACCTACCTCAGATTCAACCCGTTATGCGGACAGCCGGTCATTGTCATTAAAAATAACGGGATCACGACTCTCACCAGCCTGGTCATTACGTATGGCCCGGAGACTGGGATCATGCAGAATTTTACCTGGACCGGCTCGCTGGAATTTATGCAGTCGGAAAAAGTAACCCTTCCCCCCATCGATTGGACCGGCTGGGTAAACGGAAACAATGAATTTATCGTCATTATTTCATCTCCCAATGGTGGAGAAGATGAATATCCCTATAATAACACGATCAGGTCGACATTCAGCCTGAGCCCTGAATACCCGAACGAATTTGTGATCAAATTCAAAACCAACAAGGCAGGCTATGAAAACCGCTGGGAGATAGTGGATTCCGAAGGGAATATTGTACTGGAGAAGGAAGGATTCCTTAACCAGACCATTTACCTGGATACCATCCTGCTGGCAGACGGCTGCTACACTTTTACATTGTACGATGAAGGCAACGACGGCATTTCTTTCTGGGCCAACAGCATGGGCAGCGGATACCTTCAGTTCCTTAAAATGGAGGGTGGCTACCTGCACTCCTTCAACGGCGATTTCGGAAAGTTCACCTCTCAGAGTTTTACAGTCGGTTTGGCGGTTGAACTGCAGGATCTCACAAGAAGGGATTATTTCAATGTTTACCCGAACCCCTCTCATGGAGACGTGCATCTTGATCTGGCGCTTCTCGATCGGCAGGAGGTAGAGGTAAGCATAGCAAATATGGAAGGAGAAGTTGTTTTCAGGAAGAATTACGGGAGTGTGGACAAGTTGAATCAAACCCTCACAATAGATGCAGGGCCGGGATTATTCTTATGCATGGTGAAATCCAGGGATGGATATTTGACAAAAAAGTTGCTGATCCTGCCTTAACGTTAAAAAAGAGGAACGCTCTTTCGAAACCCAGGGATAGGACAATTATCCGGCCAGTATATTATAGGCTCCGGAGGAGCCTTACTGTCTGTAAAAGACGGTAACCTCTCATCAAGCACGGCTCCGCGGGAGCCCGCTTTTCCAATCAATGAATACCACTAAAAAAAAAGTTGGCGGGAATCTGCCATGCCTGGCGATTGAGGTGGACATACCTTTGTTTCATCAAGGTCAGAGAAAAGTTCATTCACAAATATTAAAAACAAACAATTAAAAAACGGAGGTTATTATGAAAACTCTAAAAATCGCAATGATCGCAGCATTTGTTGCTTTTGCAATGGTAAGTCTCGCAAACAATGACGGTTTCAAAACCAAGCCAGACAAGAAGGTCATTAACATGACCATTGACCAGGCTACTAAGATTCCCGGACTGGTGGTGGCTATGCACGAACAGCTCAATGAAGATTTTCTGAAAAACAATCAGCGCAGCTACACCAAGGATGTGGTGTACCTGGGCGTCATTATCCGGATCACGGGGACCTATGCTCAGTGGAAACTCTTCTTCAGGCAACCTTTCTTCATGCCGTCGGAAAAATACATCGAAATAGATGAACGATAAAAAAGGTAAATGCAGGTAAGAAACCCGCTTCGAAAGAGCGGGTTTTTTTATATCTCCTGCAAATCCATCCTGATATTCATCGTAATGCTGATGGTCTCAGATGAAGCAGCCTGGTTTACGAACTCTCCTGTCAGTACACCTTCAAAGTAAAACTCGTCTAAGCGGTATATGACAAGGGTGGCATTCTGGACATTGAAATAATAAACTGAGCCATCGATGCTAAGGCCGAAAAGAATCGCCTGGCCTTCAGGGCTTGGAAACTGTACCTGCGGTGTTCCATCATAATAAAACAAGATGGACATTTTATTTTCATATTCGGTGATGTTCATCTGGTCATCCCCAAAGATGAGATTTACCATTTTTACGCTTTCATTCACCGGCGACCAGAAACCAAGGTTCGGAGCAAAGGCATAGTTAAAATCTTTGAACTCCCCTGAGTTGATTTTCAAGGTATTATAGTCCATTTCTTCATCATTATTGCACGCATCAAAATACAGGGCCAGAATAGTGATGAAAATGAACATTGCCAGCTTTTTCATATTGTTTTTGATTTAATAATGTCACCTTGAATTTCAGCAAAATTAACATGAATTGCAGTTGTGCTATTCATTTTATTCCAGGTTTCAAATATTTTCATTGTTTGTCCCCTACAGGGAATCAATTATTCATTATTCATCCCGTTTAACAATAGATGAACCGCTATGCGGTTCGGGTTTTATGCATTGATTTTATACAATAGATGAACCGTTACGCGGTTCAGGCGTCTGTTGATGATTCGTTTCAATTACACCGAGCTCCTGTTGCCCGCAGGGCAACAGCTATTGTACACGGGTAGCCCATAGTCCCGGTTACCCTGTATGGGTTAAACATCATCCCAGAAAATGAAGAGAAACCGTTCATCATGCTCAATTTCATATTTTTCCAGGAATTGAACATATTCCGTTTTAAAAGAAGTTTTCTGATGATGGCTTTCCTGATTTTTGATATAATTGTAAATCCTATCCAATTGAGATCGGCTGTAGGTAAAGCTACCATATCCTTCCTGCCAGGTGAAATGTCTCCTGCTTAATTTTTCATTATTGATGAAGGTAGATGAAGCTCTTTTAATATCGCGGACGGTATCTGCAATCGATACATTTGGATTCAACCCAATCAAAATATGGATGTGATCTGAGATACCATTTACAATGATAGATTTATGTTTCATCGCTGTTAAAATGCCGCTGATATAGCTGTAGACTTTTTCCCTGATGTCAACGCTCAAGGCCGCTTCCCGGTTTTTAACTGCAAAAACCAGATGTACATAATTCTGTGTGTAGGTTCCTGGTTTCATGGGATGCAATGTTTTATATCCTTTTAAAATTGAAAATGTTTGTATATCGCGGAACCGCTACGCGGTTCTAGGTGTTCTTTGCCACCGTCGCTACAATAGCAGATGCCAACACCGCTACTCCTTTTGATGCCCGTAGGGCATCCGCTGTTGTTTTATCCGGAAAAAGTGAAAATATACCCGGTGGGAGATGAGATATTTTTAATTTTTCATTGAACAGGGTTACATGTTTTATTTATTTTTAGGCTTCTAAGATAGAATCTGATGGCAGCTTCTGCAAAGACATTGGCCTTCACAGGATTCCTCATGATGATGCTCGTGACAATGGAGGATCATGCCCAAACCGTAGTCCCCGGCGGTTATGTGAGCGGGACATGGACCTCTGCCGGCTCTCCCTTCCTCATCCAGGATGATATCCTGGTACACCCTGATTCAACGCTTGCCATTACAGCTGGCACACAGGTGCTTTTCACCGGTCAGTTCACGCTTGAGGTGCAAGGTCAGTTGATGGTTAACGGCACCGATGCTGCCCCTGTGACTTTCGACCGTGAAAACGATACGGTCAACTGGCGGGGGATCTTCCTGAATACCACTGATACCAGCATCACTGATTCATCCATCATCGAACATTGTTCAGTAAGCCATTGCTTTGGCGGATCCTGCCTGACACTCCATTACTCCAGCCGGGTCCGGGTTTCATGCTGTACCATCAGCTACGGAGAATCTTTTCGCGGGGGCGGGATCAACTGCCGTTTTTCAAATCCCAGGTTTGAATATCTTGATGTCGCGCACCATCATGCACTCGATGGTGCAGGCATCGCCCTGGAGCATTCTGATGCTTCCTTGTTCAGATGCACGGTGCAGTTAAATAATGCCGACGGTGCGGGGGGAGGGATCGTGATCTTTGACGGGAGCTCACCCTTGCTTGAATATTGTAGCTTCTACCAAAATACATCATTCGGCTCCGGCGGAGGTGTATACGTCAATGATGCATTTCCGATATTTAAAGGATGCGAGTTCATCCTGAACCATGGCGCCCTGGCCGGCGGGATCCTTTATTCAGGTGGTGGGGTCAGCGTGAAACTGGATTCGGAGACACATTTTGAAAACTGCATCTTCCAGAATAATCAGAGTGCCCGCAGCGGAGGAGCCATTGCTTCATTCTCACCTGCTTCCTTTATAAACTGCCTCTTCGATGGCAATTCCGCAGAAATTATCGGAGGCAGCATTTTCATTTCCTCCGGGAATGCCATCTCTTCATGGATCACCAATTGTACCCTGGTTAATAATTATGCGCCACAGGGTTCAACCCTGGCGTGTTACAACCACACCGGCGTTTTAAGAAACTGCATCCTCTGGTATGGCGTGCCGGATTCAAATTCGGTTATTCGACTTGAAGCTGTGACGAATATGCACATACTCGATATCGATTATTCTGATCTCCAGTATGGCGAATCGGGAATCCAACGGGAAGGCAATGCGACCTACACATTTGGCCTGCATAATCTTTCGGTAAATCCGGAAATGGAAGATACCAGCTATGCCCTGACCTGGAATTCTCCCTGTATTGATGCCGGAACACCCGACACTACGGGCCTCGGAATTCCTGCCACCGACCTCGGTGGTTTCCCAAGGTTCGCGAACGCAAGGGTAGACATGGGGGCATATGAATACCAGCTGCCGGTGGGAATTCCAAATTCCGAATTCCAGATTCCAGATCATTTCAGAATTTATCCAAATCCGGCAGAAAATGAAGTCTGTCTGGATTTTGGGGAGTTTACCGCAATTGGAAAGGTTAAGATTATAAGTACCTCAGGCGTTGTGGTTTACGAAGGCGAGATGTCATCTCAGCGAATTATGTTAAATACAACCCATTTCCCATCGGGATTATATTTTGTAAACTACATTGATATAGATGGAACTTCAGTAAAGAAGCTGATCATTTACTGACCTTATTTTTCAGGCCCTCCACGAAATACATATCCACTTCACCTTTGTTTTTGGCTTTGATTTTGCCGCGATAAGTGCAATCGAACTGATCTTTAACGATTTCATGAGTAAATCCGGAGATATTGACCTTTCCTGCCTCGCCGCTGGATTCCATGCGGCTGGCAGTATTCACGGCATCGCCCCAGATATCGTATGCAAATTTATTTTTACCGACGACGCCGGCCACCACCGGTCCTGTGTGCACACCGATGCGGAGCTGCCAGTAGGCTTCCCCTTTTTTATCCCTGGCTGCGCGTTCCTTTTCCATGAAATCCCTGATCTCCAGGGCGGCGTTGACGACATCAAACGGATTGGTCTGGTTGGCAATGGGAATGCCGCCGGCACACATATACGAATCGCCAATGGTCTTGATCTTCTCCAGGTTGTGCTTGTCAATGATCCTGTCGAATGCCATAAAGCAATAATCCAACTCCTGGACGATCTCCTTCGGGGTCATCTTCTCGGAAACCATGGTGAATCCAACAAAATCCGTGAACAGAACTGTAACCATGTCGTAATGCTGGGGTGAGGCGTATCCTTTTTCCTTGAGTTCAGCCGCGGTTTCCTCCGGAAGGATATTCAGCAATAATTTTTCCGATTTCTCCCTTTCGATCTTGATGATATCATACTGGGATTCAATCGCTTCCTTTTGCTGCTGTATCTTATTTCGCTGGTGGGAAAGAATTTTGTTGGTTTTCCTGGCAAACCGCCAGCTCCTGATGATGATCACCAGGGAGATCAGGGCAAGCAGAACGATCCCCGCCAGGAAACGGGTACGCGCCTTTACTTTCTGCAGGTTCAACCTGTTTATCTCCTTTTCCTGTGTCAGCACCTGTATCTCCTGCTGTTGCTTTACCTTCTCCAGCTCATTCCTCCGTAATTCCGACTCCTGCAATTGCTGCTGAACCTTAAGATCCTTGATCTCACGATCTTTTCTTTCAGTCGCCAGCTTTTCTTCAGCCAGCAATAATTCCTGCATGGCCTTACCCTTTTCCAGTTGCTGGTTCTGGATCTCTGATTCCTGCAAGGCTGTCGTCTTCCTCAGCAGTTCAACCTCCTGTTCCTGCTTCTCTGATTCAAGGCGTAGCTGATTGATCTCAAGTCTTTCCACCTGGCGGGTATAAAGCATCTCATCCAGTTCTTTCTCAGTCCTTTCCACTACATATTGTTGTTGTGAAAGGCCCTGGCTGGCCACCTGTTCAGCAAACAGCAAAGAATCGCGGATCGCCAGGTAGTTGCGGTACTGCTGCATGGAGGTTTCATAATCATATATGGCAGCGGCAATATTGGAAGCCGTCAGGTAGGCCATGGATGCCTGCCCGGCGTTGCCTGTGGCAAGGGCCAGGTCCAGCGATCCCTTGTTGTAAACCTGCGCATTGTAGTAGTCTTTCCGGATAAAATAAGTCGATGCAATGAGATGTTTTATCCTTGCCAGCTCATCTTTATCTCCGGCTTGTTCCGCCAATTTTTCCGCCCGGAAAAAATGGTCCAGTGCCTCGCTGTATTTGTCCTGATTCTGATAGATGACCGCCATATTGGTCAGGGTTACCGTGATCTCCTGGACAGGGGCCTTGATCTGTATTCCCAAATCCGCCGCTCCCCCGAAATAATCCAGAGCTTTTTTTGGTTGACCAAGGTACTTGAAGGCATAGCCCAGGTTGTTCAACGCTGCCATCTCCTCCGTTTTGTTCCCTGTTCTTCGGCTTATATCGAGGGCTTCCTGGTTATATCGGCTGGCTTCCTCATAAAGCTGCAAGGCATTAAGACTAAAAGTGAGCTGATTCAAGGCAGATATTTCCATTACCTGATCCCCAATGTCTTTATACTGTTCGTATAGCTCCTTATAAATTTCGACCGCTTTGTCGTACCTGCCAAGGTCAAGGTAAGCCCTTGCAATCCCTTCGCGCAAGGAAAGAAGTTGCCGGTCCGACAACACTGTACCTCCAAGTTCAATCGCTTTGCCGTAATATTCGAGCGCTTTTTCATTTAGCCCGGCCGACATGAAAAGATCTCCAATGGTGCGTGCTGCATTCGATTGTTTGAGCGGTGCTCCCAGCCATTCATATTCGCGCATGGCGGTAAAATAATTTCTCAGAGCCGCACTTGTTCTGCCATTGGAATATTCAATCCCTCCTATGATCATCAGGGCATCACCCATGCCTTCATGGTAATCTGCGCGTGAAGCCTGGTCGTAGGCATTTTCAGCCAGGCTCATGGCTTCTTCGACTTGGCCTGCCCTGATCTGTTGGCTGGCAAGATTGATGAGGGAATCCGCAAGCTTTTGCTCACTTGCTCTTTGAATGGCAGAAGAGTCCGGCAGCTGCCCGAATGACTGCCAACCGGAGGCGAAAATCCCCAGAAAGATCATCAGAAACCTGATATGGCAGTTCGCTTTTCTCATTCCAACCTGAAATTAAAACCGATACGGAAGTTGAAACCATACTGCGGATTATAGAACAGGTCATATTCATCCGAATAAGCGTCGATCCCGCCATAATGGGCATTGGTCACGTTGTTAAAATGTGCGTAAGCTTCAAAATTCTTTGAGATAAGAAACCGGGCATGAACATCGAGCTTATAAAAGCCATTGATATCGACCGGATAGCCAACTTGTCGCAGCAAATCGGGATCAAGGGGAAGGTAGCCGCGCACCCAGCCGGTGGAGAAATTATTCCTCAGCAGAATCCTGATCCGCTCCTGAGGACGGAGGGATATATTCAACTGGCCCATGAACCGGGGCATCTGGCGGTAATCATTGATGGTTCCCAGGTTGCCAGGTAAAATCTCCCTCCCCTTCGAAATGGTCAGGTTCAGGTCAGCTCTGAGGTCGATGGCAGGGTATATTTCACAGAAGCCCAGATTAGCTTGCAAACCGACAAGCTCGGCCAGTGAATTGTGATCATTCACATAAGCCTGCGAGAGCATCCCCGGGTTGACAGCGAGCGGATATTCTACGCTGTCAAGGAGGACGAAAGTCCGGGTGAATTGCTCATAGATCCTGTGGTAAAACAGGGCAGCATCGGCCCTGAACCACTTAAGCCTGTTCCACCTGATCCCGAATTCCGCCGCGATCAGCTTTTCAGGTTTAAGGTCCGGGTTGGGCACTTTGGCATAATAGATCCCTCCATCCTGCCGGTATGCTGCCGAGTTATACATATAAAACATGGAAGGGACCCGGTAGCCGGTACTGAAGGAGGCCCTTAGCGACAGGTCTTCATTAGGCCTGTATAATAGCGCGATCCTTGGATTATGGGAAAAGTCAAACATGGAATGGTAGTCTGTCCTGAATCCTCCGAAAATCGTGAACCTTTGAAGCTGGTAAAAAAACTGCAAATAGGCACCAGCGCGATGAAATGTCAGGGGGTTGTAACCAAAGCCGTTGAAAATGGAGGTGTCTTGAACAGGTTCCGTGGAAAACAGACCGTAATCCTCCGTATGAAAGGGTTCATCAAGGTTGTTCGTCACAGGAAGGTTCCCTGAATACTCGTACATGAGGCCGGCAATCAATTCCAGGCCTTTTACCGGTAAAATAGTCACCTGTTCTTCCAGGAGAATATCATCCGAAGCAGCGTATTTATAAGCCGAACCTGTTTGTCCCACCTGTGTGATCAGCCCGATGCTCGTCATATTGTTGAGCCGGTAATTCAGCCATGCGAATTGGGTAGCAGAGGATGCTTTTTTCCATTTCTTTTCATATGAGAGAACGTATCTCTGGATCGATTCTGACCATGAATTCAAGGGATTGTTGTAAGTAAAGGCAGACGGATCCCTGCCAATGGAAGAGAAGGCGCTTCGGGACATCCGGATGGCCTGTGCTGTCCATCCCCTCCAATGGAAAGACAAACCGAGCATATTGGATGACATCGGCATCCGGCCCATGACAATGCTGGTGGAATCGCCTTTATAATTCGGCTGGTCCAGGAAAGAATAGCTGGAATCGTATAAGGAAGGATTGTAAAGGTAATCCCTGTCGTATTTGACGGGTATGTCACGCAGCACTGAATTCCCTCCGAACAGGCTGTAGGTCATCACGTTCTTATTTTTCCCCACTTTACCGCCGATGGAAACATTCAAATACTCGAAGCCCAGGTATCCGAGTGCGATATCGGCCTGGGCGGTCACCGGCCGGTCCGACTGGTGGGTGACGATGTTGATGACTCCGGCCAGGGCTTCTGCGCCA
>Ga0208980_10000832_pt1 | contig 18106 bp, 13 predicted proteins | sample WetSurMetagenome_3_FD_187993 | JGI IMG/M metagenome (GOLD analysis project Ga0208980, IMG submission 187993) | Wetland microbial communities from Twitchell Island in the Sacramento Delta, sample from surface sediment Aug2011 Site A1 Bulk (version 2) | ecosystem: Environmental > Aquatic > Marine... | reverse complement strand
CCCGAGCCCATGCCACAGCACGACAACCCTCTGGTTTGGATCGATCTGGAAATGACCGGTCTCGATCCGATGCGCGACCGCATCCTCGAGATCGCCACCCTGGTAACCGACTCAGACCTCAACCTGTTGGCCGAGGGCCCGGTGCTGGCGATTCACCAGCCCGAACCTATCTTGGAGGCGATGGACCAATGGAACAAGACCCACCACGGGGCCTCGGGGTTGATCGCCCGGGTGCGCGCCAGCCGCTGTGACGAGCCGCTGGCCGAGCGCGAGACCCTCGCCTTCGTCGAACAATGGGTGGCCGCCGGCCGCTCGCCCATCTGCGGCAACAGCGTCTGTCAGGACCGCCGTTTCCTGGCCCGCTGGATGCCACATCTGGAGGCCCACTTCCACTATCGCAGTCTGGACGTGAGCACGCCCAAGGTGCTGATGCAGCGCTGGCGACCCGACCTGGAGGCCGGCTTCACCAAGGCGGCCAAGCACCAGGCGTTGGACGACATCAAGGAATCGGTGGCGGAGCTTCGTTACTACCGCGAGCACTTCTTTCGCCTGCGCTGAGCGGTTGCTCAGCCGTCATGGACCCCGGCGCCTGGCGTGCGAGTGCCCAGGCCACATGCTCGCGCACCAAAGCGCTCGGGTGCGCGGCACGGGTTGCGAGCACTGCGGTCACCCGCGGGCTACGCGGTGCATTGCCGAGCGCTACCGCCAGGTTGCGCAGCCAAGCGAGATAGCCGATACGCCGAATCGCCGAGCCCTCGGTATGGCGCAGGAAGTCTTCCTCGGACCAGGCAAACAGCCGCACCAGCTCGCCGCGATCGAGCCCATGCCGGGGGCGAAAATCACCCTCGGTGCTGATGCGGGTGAAGCGATTCCAGGGACACACCAATTGACAGTCGTCGCAGCCGTAGATCCGGTTGCCCATCGCGGTGCGAAGCCCAAGCGGTATGGGGCCCTTCAGCTCAATGGTGAGATAGGAAATACAGCGGCGCGCATCGAGCTGGTAGGGGGCGACGATGGCCCCGGTGGGGCAGGCATGAAGGCAGGCACTGCAACGGCCGCAGTGGTCGGTGGCGGGCTGATCGGCGGTCAGGGGTAGGTCGGTGTAGATTTCGCCGAGGAAGAACCAGGATCCGGCCCGCGGATTGACCAGATTGGTGTGCTTGCCGATCCAGCCGAGCCCAGCCTTCTGCGCCAGGGGCTTTTCAAGCACCGGGGCGGAATCGACGAATACGCGAAAACCGAACGGCCCCACCCGCCCGGCCAGACGCTCGGCCAGGCGTTGCAAGCGCTGACGCAGGACCTTGTGGTAGTCGCGACCGAGCGCGTAGCGGGAGACAAAGCCCTGCGTGGGCTCGTGCAGTGTCCGCCAAACCGACGTCATCGGCTCGGGGAGATAGTCCATGCGGGCGGAGATGACCGAGCGTGTCCCCGGTATCAGCGCGCAGGGGCGGGAGCGCTTTTCGCCGTGCCGGCCCATGTACTGCATCTCACCCTGACGGCCGGCGTCCAGCCAGCGATTGAGGCGAGACTCGGCTGCGGCCAGGTCCGTGTCGGCGATGCCCACCTGCTGAAAGCCGAGCGCCTGTCCCCAGCATTTGATCAAGCCGGGCAGTTCGCTGGCGCCCGCGGGCTCGAGTATTGCCACCATGCGCCGCGACTATAGCACAGGGCTCCGCCTTATAATGGCCGGGAGACACGGCCGGTTCACCCGAAAAGCGTCATGCCCCCATCCTCCCCACCGCCCAAGCCACTGGTTCTGCCCGAGCTGGATCGGCTCCCCTACGCCCTCTACCGCGCCGAGCAGGTCCGGGAGTTGGACCGTATCTGTATCGAGGAGTACGGGATCGCCGGGGCGGTGCTGATGGAGCGCGCCGGTTCCGCCGCCTATCGCCTGCTCCGGCGTCGCTGGCCCACGGCGCGGGACCTCACGGTGGTCTGCGGTGGCGGCAACAACGGCGGAGACGGCTATGTGGTGGCACGGTTGGCCCTGCAGGAGGGCCTCGGGGTTCGTGTGCTCCAGTTGGGTGATCCCTCCAAGCTGCGCGGGGACGCCCTACGCATGGCAGAAGCCTATCGTTTAGCGGGGGGAGAGGTCGCGCCCTTTCAGCACCTGCCCCGCGATACTGGGGTGATCGTCGACGGGGTGCTGGGCACGGGCCTGGAGCGTCGCCTCGAGGGGCGGTGGGCAGATGCCTTGGCGGCGATCAACCACCATCCCGCGCCGGTCCTGGCGCTGGATATTCCCTCGGGTCTGCACTCGGACACGGGGGAGGTGATGGGCATCGCCGTCGAGGCAGAGGCGACCCTGAGCTTCATCGGCCTCAAGCAGGGCATGTTCACCGGGTCGGGGCCCGATTGCTGCGGCGAGATCCACTTCGATGCCCTCTCGATACCGGCTGCAACCTATGCGCGTGCGATTGCCTCGGCACGGCGGATCGATTGGGACCGGCTGCGGAGCCTGCTGGGACCGCGCCGGCGTACCGCCCACAAGGGCACGTTCGGGCATGTCCTGGTCATCGGTGGGGCACCGGGATTCTCCGGGGCCGCGCGCCTGGCGGGGGAGGCGGCGGCGCGTAGCGGGGCGGGGCTGGTGTCCCTCGCCACCCACCCGCAGCAGGTGGCCGCGGTCGGTGCCGATCGCCCCGAGCTGATGTGCCATGCCATCAGCGATTCTTCCGAGCTGCGGCCGCTGCTTGAGCGGGCGACTGTCGTGGCTGTGGGGCCCGGCCTTGGCCAGTCGCCATGGGCGCAGGCGCTATGGGAGGCAGCGGTCGGGTCAGGGCTGCCCCTGGTGGTGGATGCCGACGCCCTCAATCTGCTCAAGGATGCCCCGCAGTACCGCGACCGCTGGGTGCTGACACCCCATCCCGGCGAGGCGGCACGGCTGCTCGGTTGTGGTACCGGTGAGATCCAGCGCGACCGCTTCCTGGCGGCGGAGCGATTGCATGCGCGCTACGGCGGGGTGGCGGTGCTCAAGGGGGCGGGCACCCTGGTCCAGGCCGGCGGCAACCGACTCCCTGCCATCTGCTCCCAGGGCAACCCCGGGATGGCCAGTGGCGGCATGGGCGATGTGCTAACCGGGATCATCGCCTCACTGCTGGCCCAAGGTTTCGGGTTGGAGGACGCGGCCTGTACCGGCGTGTGCCTGCATGGGGCGGCGGCGGATGCGGCCGCCGCCGCGGGCGAGCGCGGACTCCTGGCGAGCGATCTGTTTGGCCCGCTGCGCCGGCTTGCCAACCCATGAGCCGTCGGCTGGTGATCCTGACCGCCGCCAGCGAACAAGAGCAGGTGGCCATGGGTAGCCGCCTCGCCAGATGTCTGTCCTGGCCGTTCGTAGTTTTTCTCGAAGGAGAGTTGGGGGCCGGCAAGACCACCCTGGTCCGCGGGGTCCTGCGCGGCCTGGGCCATCAGGGCAACGTCAAGAGCCCCACCTATACCCTCATCGAGCCCTATGCGCTGGGCGCGGGCACCGGCTATCACCTGGATCTCTATCGCGTTGGCGATCCGGGAGAGTTGGAGTATCTCGGGCTCCGGGATCTGCTGGCCGAGTCTAGCCTGCTCCTGGTGGAGTGGCCTGAGCGCGGCGCGGGTGAGCTACCGATACCGGATCTCGCAATCCACATTCGCTACGCCCCGCAGGGCCGAGAGTTGGAGCTCCGCGCCCACTCCGCCGCCGGGGAGGCGGCGCTCCGGGGTCTGGTCCCGATGGATGCGGGGTCAAAGGTACCCCCCAGCATCGCGCTGAGATTAGAAAGCCAAGAAGAAAACAGTCGTAATCAGCCGTAGTTTATGGAATTCTCGGTTCTGGCGTGCTATGGTTGACCTAGGACCGTCACTGGATCGATCTGTGAGACGTCTTGCCGCGCTCCTCCTGCTGTTGAGCCTTTCGCTGCCGCTACTGGCCGCCACGCCGGTGGAGGTGAAGACCGTGCGCATCTGGAGCGCTCCGGAGGAGACCCGGCTGGTGCTCGATACCAGCGGCGATCTCTCGCACAAGATCTTCGCTCTCTCCAATCCTGATCGTCTGGTCATCGACGTGGAGAATGCCCGCTTGCAGTCCAGCATCCCGCGGCCCGAGGGTCAGGATGTGGTGCTCGTGGGGCTACGCAGCGCGAGCATGGGTGGGGATCGGGTGCGACTGGTCCTGGATCTCAAGCAGGCCGTGCGCGCCAAGAGCTTCATGATGAAGCCCAATGACCGCTACGGCCATCGACTGGTGGTTGAGCTCGAGCCACGCGGTCAGGAGTCCCAGGCGGGGACACCAGTCACCCCGCGGCGAGCGGAAGAATCGCGCGATGCAACGGCGAAGAAGCCCGAGGGCAGCGCTAAGCCCAAGTCGCCGGTAACCGCGGCCGCCAGGGTACCCAAGGAGCTGGTGGTTGCTATCGATGCCGGGCACGGCGGCGAAGACCCCGGGGCCATCGGGTCCGATGACACCAAAGAGAAGGACGTGGTGCTGGCCGTGGCCCGCGAGCTGGCGGCGCTGGTGCGCAAGGAGCCAGGCATGCGGCCGGTCATGATCCGCGATGGTGACTATTTCATCAGTCTGGGCAAGCGGGTGGAGAAGGCACGCCGGCAGCAGGCGGATCTGTTCGTGTCGATCCATGCCGACGCCTACCAAGACGACAGCGTGCGTGGCTCCTCCGTTTTCACCCTTTCCCATCGGGGCGCCTCAAGCGAGGCGGCACGCTGGCTAGCGGATCGGGAGAATCGCTCCGACCTGGTCGGCGGTGTCGACCTTGACGACAAGGACAACGTTCTGGCCTCGGTCCTGCTTGATCTTTCCCAGAGCGCGACCATGGAGGCAAGCCTGCGTGCTGCCGACAAGGTGCTCTCCCGCCTCAAGAAGGTCGGCGATGTGCACAAGTCTTCGGTGCAGCAGGCTGGCTTCGTGGTGCTCAAGGCGCCTGATGTACCCTCCATGCTGGTGGAGCTGGCCTTCATTTCCAATGATGAAGAGGAGGAGCGTCTGCGCAGTGCGCAGAACCAACAACAGTTCGCCAGGGCACTGATGAGTGGTATCCGCGATCACTTCAAGACCTACCGCACCCCAGGAAACCGCGCCGCGCGAACCTCGGAGAGGGAAGCCCGCAAGCACGTGATCTCCCGTGGCGAAACCCTCTCCGGGATTGCGGATCAATACGCGGTTGGTCTGAGCGAGCTGCGGCGGATCAACAACCTGGCGGATGATCAGGTGCGCACCGGCCAAACCCTCGCCATTCCCGATAGCTGAATTCTGGTCACCAGCCACAGGCATCAGGGGCCTTGCGTATACTTCAGCATCAGTGCTCACGCAGTGACCACTCTCGTAGCCGAGTGCTAGGTCTTCAGACGCCGGCGAGCCTGATAACCCAGCACTACCAGGGTCACCAAGGCGGTGGCCCCGCTGGCAAACATCACCAGGGCGATCTAGGTAGCGGACGCGGTGGCAAATACCAGCCCCAGCAGGGCGCACATCAGGGACAAGAAAACCACTGGCCGCCCCTAGGCGGAAAAGGTTTGTGTCAGCCAGTTGCCATTCATCGATTGAGTCCTTCTAAGGACGGTGTCCAGGGCCGGTGAAGTTGCTTAACCCCGCAACCAATACCAAGCCTCCCGCTTGGAAATATGACGCTGAGTGGCTCGGGAACCAAGGCGCGGAGCCCTCCTTTTTCTCGCGGCATTGGTGTTACCCCGGGACAGGGAGTCCCGTGCAAGCGCACCTCCCGGTGGCCCTTGCCGCGCCCACGGGAAACCTGGAGTCCCTAGGTTTTTTGCGATAACCGGCTAAGCTTGCAGTTGGCCACCAGAAGCCAGCCGTGCACCGGGTCCGCCCGGGGGGGCACACCAGCACCACCTTCCAACTCATCCAACCGCAAGGGGGATATGAAAGATGCAGCTCTCCGGGATGCTATGGGGTTCTAAGGTCCTCAAGTTTGTGGATTTTCCAAGCGCTGAGGTCTTGGGTCCCCATGCTACAGACGAACAGATCCGCGACCTGATCAACCGCTGGGGCACGATTCTGATCAAGCCGATCTTCAAGGGAGCGGTCGGCAAGAAAGGCAAGGCGGGCCTGATCGGTAAGGCCAGTGACCTCCAGACCGCCATCGTGGAAAAGGAACGGCTGTATTTTGCCAAACACCTCCACGGCACCACGGCGGTCAAGGCGGAGGGCGTGACCTTTGAAGGAATGGTCCCCGCTGAGCATGAGGTGTACGTGTCCATCTCCGATAGCACCCGCTTCCGCGCCCCGACCGTGACGCTCAGCCACCGCGGCGGTGTGGCGATCGAGGAGGTGCCCCGCGATCAGGTGGTGGCCGTGCCCTTCGACGCGCTCACCGGGCTCAAAGGGTTTGTCATCTCCAACGTCCTCAACCAGCTTGCGGCGCCGAAGGAGATCATCAGCCCCCTGGTGCAGAACGTTCCCAAGCTCTGGGATCTGTTCCACAGCTTCGGCATGACCACCCTGGAGCTCAATCCGGTGCGCATTATGCCGACGCCCGACGGACGCGCGATCCCGGTGGCCTGCGATTTCAAGTGCGCCTTCGACAACGACGACCCCAACTGGAAGCGACTGGGGCTGCCCTCGGACCCCGGCAGCGGGGAGCTCTCGGATTTCGAACGCGAGGTCAATCAACTGCGCACCTACCAGGGGCAGTCGGATGTGTTTGTGACCAACGATCAGGGTACGGTCACCGCCATGACCTTCGGCGGTGGCGCCAACGCCCTGGTCACGGAATTGCTGGGGGAGGCGGGCACCATCTCGTCGGACTTCGGTGGAAATCCGCCCTACCAGAAGATGTTCGACATCGCCCGCATCGTCTACGGCTACTGGCTCCACCAGAGCAACGTTCTCCTGATCATCGGCGGCAAGGCGAATAACACCGACATCTACGAGACCTTCCGCGCCATGGCCGATGCCCTGCGGCATCACTTCCGCACCCGTGGCCCCACGCCCTTCTATGTGGTCGTGGGCCGTGGCGGGCCCAATCTCATTCGCGGCATGGGCGCCCTCAAGGACACCCTCGATGCGCTGAGGGTGCCTTACCGAATGTTCGGGTACGACTCGTCCATGAGCGGGGTGGTCAATTTTGCCAAGAGCATTGACGAGTGGATGGCTCACCAGGGGGGTCGGGCGAGCATCGCCCGGGAAATGGGGATCAAGCTCCCGGCCTGAAGTGGCGGGAAGGTCAGCTTCCCGAATAACCCCCTATCTATTCAGAACAAGGAACCTACCGTGACCATAGCGCCCCACGAAGATCAAGACCGAAGGCTCCTCCACGGCGTTGCGGCCTTCAAGTATTACTACGTCGGCATCGATTCCCTGGAGCACCTCGCCACCCGCGATGACCGGGTGTGCGTGCTGAACATCCTCGGGGGCGAAAGCCGAACCGTGACCCCTGTCAGCCACGTCTATTCGGGTGGCAACATCGTTTGTGGCACCAGCCCTGGCCGCTCCGGCGAGAGTCTCAAGACCAAGCTCGGCGATATCCCCGTCTACAACAACGTGGCGGAAGCCCTGCAAGCCGGCCACGAATTCAACGTAGCGGTGGTCTACATGCCCCCCGCCGGTGTGAGGGATGCGGTGATCGAGGCGGTGCGCGTCAACCCCTACCTGCGCAAGGTGGTGATCCTCACCGAGAAGGTCCCCATCGCGGACGCGCGGATCATCCGCCAGTACTGCCAACAGCAACGGGTGGATGTCTTTGGCGCCAACTGCCTCGGTATCGCCGATGCCCACCAGCATGTGCGCATCGGCGGCGCGCTGGGCGGCAGCAGTCCGGAGGAATCCCTGGTCCCGGGATCCATCGCCCTCTATTCCAACTCCGGCAACTTCACCACCACCATCGCCACGTACCTCCTAACCACGGGCTGGGGCACTACGGTATCGCTATCGTCGGGTAAGGATGTCTACATCCATTTCGCGGCGCCGGAGTTCACCAATGCCTTTCACCACGACCGCCGTAGCAAGGGGGCAGTGATGTACATCGAGCCCGGCGGTTATTACGAGTACGACCTCGAGTTCCGCAAGCCGGTGGTGGTCTGTGTGGTGGGGCGCTGGAAGGACAAGCTCACCCGGGCCTGCGGTCACGCGGGGGCGATTGCGGGCAGCGGTGACAACGCCGCGGCCAAGGAGCGCTGGTTCCTGGCCAAGTTCGGGGTGGACGAAATCTACACCCCCGAGCACCCCACTTTTTCCGCCAAAGGGGCGGTGGTCACCAACATCGCCCATATCCCCCAGGCCCTGACCGATGTCATGCGGCTCAATGGGGTGGAGCCCGACTTCGCGCCCCGGGGCGATCTCATGCTCAAGTGCTGGTTCGCCAGCACCGCCGATGTGGGACTGCCCGCGGAGCTCAAGCTGCCCGTCGTCGAGGCCCTGGAGCCCTACAATCGGCAGATCGACATCCTCCTGCGGCAGGTGGGCGTGGTGTTTCCGCGTCAATCCATGAAAGATGCCTCCGGCGCCACCCAGATGGACCCCGATACCCAGGTCACCCGCATGCATGGGGTCAGCGTGCTCGATTGCGCCATCCGTCCGCTGGAGGACAACCTGATGCTCGCCCTGATCCGCGAGTATCCGGACGAAAACAGCCGCAAGCTGGCAAATGTGGCCCTCAACGCCTTCATCAAGCTCGACGGTAGCCCCCTGATCCTGGCCGCCGACGCAGCCCGCGCGGCGGGGAACAGTCCGAACACGGTGCTGGCCTCGGCGCTGGCGATGATGGGGACCAGAACCATGGCGATCGCCCGCAGCGCGACCGACGTGCTGCTGGGGCTGTTCGCCCACTCGGGTCTGCTGGACCCCGCCGACCCGGGCTTCGACTTTTCACCCCAGTTGGAACGGGCCTTGACCGAGGTCAACCTCAACACCCTGTTTCCCGAGGCCAGGACCGAGCGCGGCACCCAGATGCTGGAGGCAATCGCCGCCCGCGGGGCCCGATCGGTCTTCGTCGAGTTCCTCAAGGCCCTGGCCGAGCGCACGGGCCGGACCCTCCGGGGTCAGGTGGTGCTGGCAGCGATCTCCTGTCATCTGGTGTGGGCACCCTTGATGAAGAAACGGCTGTCCATCACGGCGCTGCATGATATGCCCTGGCACTTCCGCATATTCAGCGCCCTGGTTGGCGCCTCGATCCCCAGCCCCTGCCAGCAACCGGGTAACCTGTGCGGGGTTCCGCACCAGGAGCTGATGGGGACCTGGAGCTTCGCCGAGGTTATCCACCTGGCGCTGCTCCGCAGCCGCCCCACCGAGGACAATCTTTTTTCACTCTCGATTCTGCTCGGGTTGGTCGCCAGCAACGGCCCCGGCACCATCTCGGCCCAGGGCGCCAAGGGCGCGGTGAGCGCCGATGGGCCGGAGGCGCCCGAGCGGGTCCAGATCAACAAGGCCTACATCGGCTTCCTCACCCACACCGGCTACGCGCACGGCGGCAACGGCTTCGAGGCCATGTCGTTTCTGCTCCGGCAGTTCCGCGATCGGGGGTTACGCGACCCGGGTGATCCCAACCACGGCATTGATCTCGCTGGCATGGCCATGCAGTACGCCACCGAGTACAAGCAGTACAAAAAACAGGCCAAGGAGGAAGGCAACCTGTCGTACTACAAGATTCCCTGTATCAACCACCCGGTATTCAAGGGCAAGGAGGTGAATCTCGATCCGCGTGAGGCGTTCGTGCGCGACCTCTTCCGCCAGCGCGGCAGCTACAACATCTTCCTCGAGTACTACCACCACCTGGTCGATGCCCTGGCCAAGGTAGGCGTCAGCCCTAATGTCTACTGCGTCAACATCGATGCCGTGATCTCCACTATCCTACTCAAGATGCTCTGGGAGCCCTATGTGCAGGGTAAGATCAGCGAGCAGACGCTGGAGACGGCGGCGTTCACCGTATTCCTTTACGGGCGCATGATTGGCTCCGCCGCCGAGATCGAGGACCACATCAACCGCGGGCGCGACATGGACACGCGCACCCCGATGAGTCAGTGCTCGTTTGTGAGCTAGGAAATCCAGGGGGAAGCCCCGGCAAGCCCTTCGGGATCGAGCGCGCCGGGGTCCCGCCCGCCCTGTTCGGGTTTGGGCAACCCGCGCGGCGACCCACCTGGCCGTGCGCCAAGGCGGTGGATCGGGCGTACAGGCCGACGGGTGCTCAGAGACTTTCGCTGGGCGCTTAGACTCCGTGCAGCGCAAACGCGCTCCGCGTAAGTCTCAGTCTCAGAGCGTTTGGCCGGCTCGCTGCTTTCTGGGCCGGCACGAGTGGGTAGCGATCCAATCGAATCCATCACCTCAGCACGGGGGACACCTATGGAAGTCATTACGACCGATATCGCGATCGTCGGCGCCGGAGGTGCCGGCCTGCGTGCCGCTATCGCGGCCGCGCAAGCCGACCCAGAGCTGAAGATCGCCCTGATCTCCAAGGTCTATCCGATGCGCAGCCATACGGTGGCCGCCGAGGGGGGAGCCGCCGGCGTCATCAAGGAGAACGACAGCTTGGAGTACCACTTCCACGACACGGTGGCGGGTGGTGACTGGCTGTGCGACCAGGATGCCGTGGACCTGTTCATCCGGCAGGCGCCGAAGGAGCTGATCCAACTCGAGCACTGGGGCTGCCCCTGGAGCCGGGAGCCCAACGGGCATGTGGCGGTGCGACCCTTCGGGGGGATGAAAATCGAGCGAACCTGGTTCGCCGCGGACAAGAGCGGGTTCCACATCCTTCATACCCTATTCCAGACCTCGCTCCAGTTCCCCACCATCCAGCGCTTCGACGAGTTCTACAGCACCGACCTCTTGGTGGAGGATGGCCGCTGCGTGGGCGTCACCGCCATGGAGATGCGCACCGGCCGCATGCACCTGTTCCGAGCCAAGGCGGTGATCATTGCCACCGGCGGGGCCGGCTGGATGTTCCCCTTCACCACCAACGGAGCGATCAAGACCGCCGACGGCATGGCCATGGCCTACCGCGCGGGGGTGCCCCTTAAGGACATGGAGTTCGTCCAATACCACCCGACGGGTCTGCCGGGCACCGGCATCCTGCTCACGGAAGGCTGCCGCGGGGAGGGTGGCATCCTGGTGAACAAGGACGGCTACCGCTACCTGCAGGACTACAACCTGGGCCCGCCCGATCCTTGGCCGCGCAAGAAGGCGATGGAGCTGGGGCCGCGGGACCGCCTGAGCCAGGCCTTCTGGCATGAGCAGCAGAAGGGGCGCACCGTCAGCACCCGCTGGGGCGATGTGGTGCATCTGGACATGCGCCACCTGGGCGAGAAGAAAATCAACGAGCGCCTCCCCCTGGTCCGGGACCTGGCCATGAGCTACGTGGGCGCGGACCCGGTCCACGAGCTGGTGCCGGTGCGACCCGTGGTCCATTACATGATGGGCGGAATCCACACCAATATCGACGCCGCCACCCCCATCCCCGGCCTGTACGCCGCGGGCGAGTGCGCTTGCGTCAGCATCAACGGCGCCAACCGTCTGGGCTCCAACTCCCTGGTCGAGCTCCTGGTGTTCGGGGGCCGGGCTGGCCATCATGCCGCCCAAGACGCCCGCTCGGGGTCGGTGCCGAGGGTGGCGGAGGGGGCCGTTCGCCAGCGGGCCGAGCAGGCGCGCAAGCGGATTGCCGACCTGTTCCTGCGGGAGGACGGCAAGGAGACCATCGCCGGCCTGCGCAAGGAGATGAACGCCACCATGGACGACGGAGCGGGTATCTACCGCGACCAGTCGTCCCTGCAGGAGACCTGCACCAAGCTCGTTGAGCTGCGGGAACGCTATGCCCGGGTACACCTGGAAGACAAGAGCAACGTCTTCAATACCCACCTGATCTACACCCTGGAGGTGGGCTCTATGTTGGATGCGGCCCAGGCCATTGTCCATTCGGCCCTGCTGCGCACGGAATCCCGCGGCTCCCACCAGCGACTGGACTTCCCCGCCCGGGACGATCAGCAGTTCCTAAAGCATTCCCTGGCCTATTCCCAAGGCGCCGACGAGCCAAGGATCGATTACCTGGACGTGGTGATTACCCGCCTGCCCCCCGGCGAGCGGGTCTATGGTGGGGAGGCATAGACCATGGCATACAAGACAATAGAGCTCGAAATCCTGCGCTATCGTCCTGAAGAAGATGAAACGCCTTGGTTTCAACTGTTCCGGGTCCCCTGTGAGGAGGACTGGGTGGTCTTGGACGCGGTCAATTACGTCAAGGATCATTTGGACAGCAGTCTCAGCTATCGCTGGTCCTGCCACATGGCGGTGTGCGGCAGTTGCGGCATGATGATCGACGGGGAGCCCCGGCTCTCCTGCAAGACCTTCGTCCGCGACCTCCCGGATCGGCGCATCCGTATCGAGCCCCTGGCCAACTTCCCCATCGAGCGGGACCTGGTGGTGGTGCTCGACGACTTCATGGAGAAGCTGCAGCGGGTCAAGCCCTACATCATCCGCCAGGAAGAGCGGGCCATCGAAGAGGGCGAGCACCTGCAGACGCCGCCCCAGCTGGCCAAGTTCCGCCAATATACGCTGTGCATCAACTGCTGCTGCTGTTACTCCGCCTGCCCCCAATATGCGCTGATCCCCGAGTTCATCGGTCCCGCCGCCCTCGCCCTGGCCCACCGGTATAACCTGGATTCTCGGGACCAGGGGCGCGAGGATCGGGAGGATGTGGTAGCCAGCAACGTCGGCATCTGGGACTGCGCCTTCGCCGACGCCTGTTCCCAGGTCTGTCCGAAGCACGTGGACCCGGCGGGGGCCATCCAGCAGATGAAGATCTCCAGCACCCTCCATTGGTATCTGGATCACCTGGGACTCGGGAGGAAAAAGCGATGACCACGAAACCCTATGTGAAACCCTACGTGCGGGAGGTGCCGCGGACCACCTGGTATCTGGCCCGCCGGCGCGATCGGATCCACATGGCCCAAGAGCTGACCAGCCTCTTCATCGGCATCTATGCCTTGCTGCTGCTCTGCGCGCTGCGGGCCGTCGCCGACGGCCCCGAAGCCTACCAGGTCTTCGTCGCCAGCCTGGGCAGCCCGCTCATGCGGGGTCTGTTGTGGATCACCCTTGCCGTCACCCTCTTCCATACGGTGTCCTGGTTCCAGGTCACCCCCAAGGCCATGCCGGTGCAGATCGGCGAGGACTTCCTGCCCGCCGCCATCATCGTGGGCGGCCATTACGCCGTCTGGATCGTCCTGTCCCTTTTCATCCTGTTCCTCGCGGGGGTGCTCCATGGCTAGATCCAACAAACCCCTGGTCTGGAGCCTGTTCGCTGCCGGCGGCACCCTGGCCGCGTTCGTCCTTCCGGTGCTGGTGCTCTTGATGCTGATGGCCGGCTATGGCCACCCGCCGACTGGTATGAGCTACGAGACGCTCCGTGCCTTCGCCGCCAACTGGCTCGCCAAGCTCATCCTGTTCGGCGTCATCGGGCTGTGCCTTTGGCATGCGGCCCACCGGCTGCGCACCGCGCTGCACGGGCTGGGGCTCAGGGCCGACAAGGCGGTGGCGGTGATGGGTTATGGGATCGCGGCGGTGGGGACACTGCTAACGCTGTATTACCTGGCGAGGATCTAGAAATGTAAGATGCGGTTCACTGCTGCATCCTACGCGAGCTCCGACAACGTTCAGCACCAGTCACTCTGTTCACCACACCCGGCGCCGGCTGGATGGAAGGGTACGTGCCGCCGGCACCTTCCAACGGAAGCGGCCTGAGCAAACGGCGCGGTCAGTTTCGATCCGCGAACAAGCAGCAACCCGAGCGCATTCCTGACACCGGGCTTTGAATCACGCGTGAGATGCAGTCTTCAGCTCGTCTTGAATCCGAGAGAGAGCGCCATCGTGATTCTTGTGTTGGCTATCCGCCAGCACGGGCAGTGCGGGCCACCCATTATCCGACCACTCCAACCCAGCGAACTCCCGGTTTCCGTCATATCGGGGAATGACGTGAAAGTGTACCTGGTGGTCAACCATCATCAGCATTAGATAATTCATGATGTTGTGGTTGAAGGTCGAATTGATGGCCCGCTCAAGGGTCTGAATCAGCTCTGCTAATTCAGCCATCTCCGCCGGCTTCACATCGGAAAAGTGAAGCGCATGGCGGTTCAGCGACAAGATACCTGATCCCAAAGTTGGTTGATTTGGGCGCACCGACCACGACCATGCAGGCGTTCTTGCCACAATCAGGTCGTCGACCTGAAACTTTGCGCGGAATTCAGAAAGCACGGAAGACTCAATCATGTCGTTGTCCTTTGTTGGATGTTGACCAATGGGAACAAAGAGGGGAAGCTGCGATAGGCCCATGGCTGAGGGAGGGTTAGCGAACGTGGGATGTGGTGAGGAGCAAACCGTACTTATGCTGGGTGAGGTGGATGTGTCAATTACGGATAGATGTCTTGATTGATACGGTTTACTACGTTCACCACACCCGAAGCAGGCTGGATGGAAGGGTACGCACTGTCGGCACGTTCCAGGTGCAGCGGCCGGAGCGCACGGCGCGGTCAAGGAGTGTAAGACACAAACGACGGCAATTTTATTGCACCGCGTGGCACATTTAACATCCGGCGCAATACGCTTCGCTATTGTGCGGGCTTGTGTCGGGACAGGGTGCTCGGGGATTGCGCGGACGGTATCCTTATCTTGCGGTGTGCGGTTGGAAGTTACGGATACTCTCCCCGGAACCAGCCCCCAGGGTAACCGGTCAGTCACCCGTGCTTTCCCCGGAGCTGCTCCCGCCACACCGGCGTCGCCGTGTCGTTGTATGGTCTCGCGGGCGTGATCGCTGCCTGGTACGAGGGGCCCGAGATCAAGGTGCTGGGCCTGGTCACGGGCATCCACGTGCGCGACCCCGCGCCCAAACTGCCCGGCCGCGTGCCGGGCAAGGGCTCCTTGCGCTACGTCTGCAGCTTGCGGCAAAAGCCCTGGTTGCTGCATGAGGTGCCTGCCGGACAGGCGCCGAGCGGCTTGCCCTTGTCGTCGACCGCCCAGTCCGGCGGCTTGGAGCCGTCCGGAGGCATGCATTTCTTTCCTTCGCCGGGGATGCTGCCGGGCGCGGGTCCGGAGGGCATGACGCAGGCGGAGTCGGCGCAATACCCGGGCGACGTGCAGTCGCTGTCGGTGCGGCACCCGGCCTGACACTGCCCGAGGAGACACAACGTGTTGTTGCGGCAATCCCCGTCGGTGTTGCAGAAGGTGCGGCGGCACTCCTTGAGCTTGAAGAACCAAAGGTCGAGCCAGGTCTGGCAGGTCGAGCCCCCGGAGCAATCGCCGTTGTCCGAGCATCCCTTGGCCGCCGCCGGCACTGGCACGATCAGAATCGCCGCCAGGATCAGCGCGATCCCCAAACTCCGCTTGCCCTTCGCCATGTCGGCCCCTCCTCGAAATAAGCCCTGGACCAATGGTAGCCAACAACGCGCGCAGTGGCTACGCTCGCAGCCATGAATCCGCCCACCGGCGCGGCCTCAATGATGAAGGCGACGATGCGCATCTCGGCGCCGCAGTTGGGGGGCAGACCGGCGGCAGGGCCAAGAACAGGCGCGCAAACAGCATGGCCCATAGGTGGTGCGCCCGAGAGTAGCTGATTCCGGGGGCAGTATGCCCATCTCGCTAGAATCGGGTTAAAGAGAACGTCTGGCGAGAATAGCGCGCGTGGTAGCCCGCGCGGCCCCGGTTACAAACCCGCTCCTTGGTTCCGGGGGCGAATTCGGCATGCGGTCGCCTCGGTTTTGCAAACCCACAGGCCCGCTGAGCGCATCCGGCGTTGCTGATGGCGAGCCCTGAGCGTCTCCCATCCTCGCGCTCCTGATTCCCGCCCGTTACACTTCAGCGGAGATCCGTCGTTGCACCGCGGCGGGCGACGAGCCTAGCGGGTAGTCGTGTCGGTCCGCTGCGATACGTCATCGCGCCATGGAATACCGGAATCTGGGCTACGGAGCGGTGGACCCTGGCCTCCGGCCTTAGCGGCAGGCAGGGGGTAATTCCTCCCGGGACCTATCGGTGCGATCTATCTCGACGGGTCTCTAGCACCCGATCCTTTCTATCTCACGGCACCCTGACCTCACACAAGGGAGGCACGATGACCGAAGAGCCTGCGCAGAAGAACGTCCGCCACTTCCGCCAGATCCTGCTCTGGCCGCTGCAGCTGATGCCAATCCGCGAGGGCTCGCAGATCCAGAAGCCCTGGGAGGTGCTGCAGACGGCGGGGGAGGTGTGGCGGGTGGTGGAGGACGAGATCACCGCGGATCCGGCCCAGTTCCAGCAGCGCCACTACAGCGAGTTCGTCACCTTTCTGCCCCACGTCCAGCGCTTCCTCTACGGTCAGGGCCGGGGGGAACAATCGCCGATCCGGGTATTCCGCCGCGGTGACATTGCCCGGGTCCGCATGACCCGCAGCTTGGGCGAGACCCCGATGCTGTTCGAAGTGGCGCACATCGACCTCTATTTCTTCTTCGACATCGATGTGGTGCTGCTCGACCTGGAGATCTGGGCCGACGACCTCCCGCTGGCGCTGGCGCAGGGCGCGTTGTTCCGCTTCGGCCGCGCCTACCCGGCGCATTGGGAGCCCGATGGCACCGGCAAGAACTGCCTGGCGCGGGTAGAGTGGCTGGATGCGGCCGGCGCGGTGCTCGCCGTTTCCGACTACGAGCGGCGGGAGAAGTATCTGGCCTCGGTGTGTCGGCACCGCGCGCCCCACATCGCGGCCCACTGGGAGTTTCTGCTCCACCCCCTGGTGCTCGACCACTCCGAGCAGCCGGGTGCGATCCGCTACCGGCTGCTCGAGTACTACCGCATGCCGGTCATGGCCTATCTCTCCCTCGACGACCCCCGCGCGCTCTCGCGGGGTGAGCTGCTCCGCCTAGGTCTGGTGACCGCGCCCGGCGACGACGCCCACCTGCCGTATTCGGACCGCCACGTCGCCGACTTCGAGCAGCGATTCTGCTACGACCGCTACTGGAGCACCGAGCCCGAGGGGCCGACCACCCGCTTCATGTGCTGTGGCCATGCTCTGGTCGTGGTAGGGCGCCACGACGAGGCCCTGTTCAGCGATGCGGAGACCGGCGTGCTGAGCCAGTTCCGTCACCAGCACTTCCTGCTGTTCCTCATCGCTCATTTCCACAAAGCGGCGCTGCTGATGTTCTCCGACCGCCTAGTGGTCGCCCTGAACCAGCTCAATATCCAGGACGCCGAGTCGGTCAAGCACTTTAAGCGAAGAATCCGGCAACTGTTCGAGATCTTCCTGCGCTTCACCCACCGCTACTGGTTCCACGACATCGCCGAGCAGGCCCAGGCACGCGATCTTTTCCGTCTGGCGATCGGCCATCTGGAGACCGACCGCCTGTTCACCGAGGTGCGCGACGAGATCCAGGACATGAGCGCCTACCTCGATAGCGACTCCCTGCGCCGCCAGGCGAATACCGTCGTGCGACTCACCGTGGTGACCACCTTCGGCCTGATCGCGACGGTAACCAGCGGCTTCCTCGGCATGAACCTGATCGCGGCAGCGGATGAGTCGCCGGGGCTCAAACTGTTCTACTTCCTGATCGTGGCGGTGCCGACCACGCTCCTCACCCTGTTTGCGGTGATGAAGTCCAAGCGCCTGTCTGACTTCCTGGAAAGCCTCTCCGACGAGCACCTCGACTTGCCCGGCAAGTTGGCGCCGTTGCGCGGGCTGTGGCGATCCCATCGATCCGGGCGCGTCCGCTGACCCGGATACCGCGATGGAGCCTCATCCGCGGGAGCGGATCGGGAAAGAGGTGCCGTATGCGCTCGTCACCAGCGAGCCAGGCATAGGCCAAACGCTGGCGACCAGGATCTCGCTCGAGGATGGCGCCGAGGGGTATCGTCAGCCACAGGTCCTTGCTCGGTCTATTGGACGCGCGGTGGCACCGAGGTTCTTCGGGGGCGGCTAGGCCGCCAGGGCGACCGGCAGCGGTATCGCCATGCGCTTCACTCTGATGGGTATCTCCTATTGCCCATGATCGTGATAGGCGCGAGCCGTATTGCACCGAAAGGCTTTCATCATGCAGCGCAATATGCGGCGTTAACGCCTGAAGCTGCGGGTCAACGCGGCGAAGCGCGGCGTCAATCGCGTGAGGAGACAGAAAATTCCTGGGTTTCCAAGTAGGGGCTGAAGGCCACACAAAGCCCACCGCGGCC
>Ga0208980_10000830_pt1 | contig 18115 bp, 13 predicted proteins | sample WetSurMetagenome_3_FD_187993 | JGI IMG/M metagenome (GOLD analysis project Ga0208980, IMG submission 187993) | Wetland microbial communities from Twitchell Island in the Sacramento Delta, sample from surface sediment Aug2011 Site A1 Bulk (version 2) | ecosystem: Environmental > Aquatic > Marine... | reverse complement strand
AACAACTTAAGAAATCACTTGATGAAATATTCGCGGTAAAGTATCCTAAAAAATATCTTAAAGATTCTGTCGAGAGCAAATTATTTGGAATCGGATCAGAGTCAATGGTTGTAGGCTCGCACGATTTTTATGTTGGTTATGCTATTAAAAACAATACAATGATAACCCTCGATAACGGACATTTCCACCCTACAGAACAGGTTGGAGATAAAATTTCTTCAATACTTAGTTTTATTGATGAGATATTGCTGCATCTAACCAGGGGAGTACGCTGGGATAGTGATCATGTTCTGACTTTTAATGATGAATTATTGCTCATAACTCAGGAAATTGTGCGATGCAATGCTCTTAAAAGGGTAAATGTAGGCCTTGATTTCTTTGATGCAAGTCTCAACCGGATCGGTGCATATGTTATCGGAACCCGATCTGCACAAATGGCTTTTATGTATGCCTTACTCGAACCTTATAAGACTCTTGTTAAATTTGAAGAACAGGGAAAGAATTTTGAAAGGCTGGCCTTACTAGAATTATTGAAATCAAAACCTTTTGGTGCAGTTTATGATTACTACTGCATGAAAAGCAATGTGCCAGTCGGACAGGACTATATTGATGATATAACCAAATACGAAAAAGAAGTATTACGAAAGAGATAAAAAACAAAACCAGAATATTTTTAGGTGTTTTTTACTGGAATTTAATTGGTTCTGATTTTTTTTTTAGCCCCCCGCCCCCCTGAAGGGGGGTTAAATAGTGAAAGTGGAATTTAACCCCCTTTAGGGGGAAGGGGGCAAAAAGTTGCGGTAAAAAGTTGAAATTTTAGTATGAAAGAAACAGTAATTGCAATATTTGATATCGGAAAAACCAATAAAAAATTACTTCTGTTCAATGAAGAGCTCCGGGTTGTATCAGAATCAGAACAGAAATTTGCTGAAACCATTGATGATGACGGATTTGAATGTGACGACATTGATCATATTGAGAAATGGATTAAAGAATCTCTTTCAAAATTGGTTCATTCTGATAAATATAATCTGAAAGCGGTTAATTTTACTACCTACGGAGCCACACTGGTCTATCTTGATGAAAATGGAAGGAGACTCACTCCGGTTTATAATTATCTGAAACCAGTAGATGAAAAAATTCCGGAGAGCCTTTACAAAAGATATGGTGGGAGAGATGAGTTTTGCCGAAGAACAGCTTCACCTGCACTTGGAATGCTCAACTCAGGAATTCAGACTATTTGGCTAAAAGTAAGTAAACCAGAGGTTTTTGCAAGAGTAAAGCACATACTTCATTTTCCGCAATATCTCTCATATATTATAACCGGTAAGATCTATTCCGAACATACCTCAATAGGATGCCATACCGCCCTTTGGGATTTTGATAATATGAAATATCACCCATGGGTTGAAGCTCATAAGTTAGATCTGCCAGAGCCCGTTCCTGTCGAAACCCTGAATGAAGTTGAGATTGACGGAAAAAAAATTCAGGTCGGGATAGGTATTCATGACAGCTCATCATCATTGGCACCATACTTTTCTGGCAGCAAAGGTAAGTTCCTTCTTTTATCAACTGGAACTTGGTGTATCAATATGAATCCGTTTAATGTTGAAACATTAACTGCCGAACAGCTTGACAGAGATTGCTTATGCTATATGAGTATAACAAGACAACCTGTAAAATCTTCGCGGCTATTCCTTGGTCACCTGCACGAAACCGCGATTAACCTTATAGCTGAGCATTTCAAAAAGCCACAGGATTATTATAAAAAAGTAAAGGCAGATAGAAATCTATCTGCCATTTTAAAGTCAAAATTCAATGAAAAGAAGGTCTTCTTTAAATCCGGGCCATACTCCCCGGTTCTAAAGGAATATGTAGATATGTATGAATTCAATACCTTTGAAGAATCATATCATCAGTTGATGAACGAATTATGTGACCTTACTACGCTTTCAGTTAATCTGGTTCTGCCTGAAAAAGATGATATTTCAAATATATACATCACCGGAGGATTTTCAAAGAATGAGCTTTTTCTGAACCTTATTACCGATGCATATCCTAATAAACTGGTTTATACCTCTGAAATTACTAACTCATCAGCTCTTGGTGCAGCACTTATTATTGCAGGTATAAAGCCTGATATGAACCTGGGGCTAACCCCTCTTAATAAATCCATGAAGTAATGTTTACTGGCACTATAATCCGCACATTAAGATAGAAGTTAATGCTTAATTAAGAGTATCTCATGCACAATACTGATATGATCAAAACTTTAAGCAGGCTAAAACCGGTCAGATTGGCTGCTATGGATTGTGTAAATTTTATGAACAGGACAGATACGAAGTATTTGTTTCCGACAAGCAGACTAGGTGAACTGATTGATAACCTTCAGGGCAGATATAAAGTCCTGGAGATTCAAAAATTAAAAATTCAATTATACTCTACTACCTATTTCGATACTCCTGAATTTTTGTTTTATTATCAGCATGTGAATGGTCACCTGGAAAGGCATAAGGTACGTCTCAGAACCTATGAATCTACAGGAGAATCATTTCTTGAAGTAAAAACTAAAAACAACAAAAGCAGGACTATCAAGAATCGCCTTAGTGATTGTTTATTTTCAGGCTCACTTATTAATTCTAATGCAGATTTTATAAAAGAGCATTCATCAGTTGATCCGACAGTTCTTAAACCTGTTCTCATCAACCGTTTCATCAGAGTAACACTTATAAGTTTTGCTACCATCGAGAGAATTACAATAGATTTTAATCTTTCTTTCACAGACTTCAATAGTGGGAAATTTATAGATATGCCCTATCTTGCGGTTGCTGAATTAAAAAAAGAGGGGCATTCAGTTGCATCCACATTTAATGTTGTTCTGAAAAATATGGGGATCTATCCGTCAGGATTCAGTAAATATTGTATTGGAAGTGCTATACTTAACGATTCGCTCCGGAAGAACATACTTAAACCAAAATTACTGAAATTAAAAAAAATTGAAAATGAGAGTACTGGATCTTATATCGATTATGCAAAATAGCTTTGCCGGATTTGAAAAAGCGGCTTTACTAAATCTCCTTGAATTGGTTGGCCGGTTCTCCATAAACCTGATAGTAATGCTCATTCTTGTCAGATGGCTGTACTTCACAAATACCAGGAGGAAAGATTATCTGTTTACTTACTTTCTTATTTCCAGTATCATTTTCTTGTTATGCTATCTCCTGGAGAAAGTCATGCTTCAGGTTGGATTTGCGCTTGGTCTCTTTGCAATATTCGGGATCATTCGCTACCGGACACTTACAATGCCTATAAAAGAGATGACATATCTCTTTATGATAATAGGAATCTCGGTAATAAATGCACTCTCGAACCTCGAAACAAACCTTCCCGGAATACTATTTGCAAACACGGTTGTCATCCTTATTGCTTATGGTTTGGAGAAAAGGTGGCTGATGAAACACGAATCATCAAAAATTATTACTTATGAAAAAATTAATTTAATTCAGCCGGAACATCACCAGGAATTAGTTAATGACCTTCAGCTGAGAACCGGAATTAAAAAGATCACCCGTGTGGAAATAGGGGAGATTGACCTGCTAAGAGATGTATGTTACCTGACGATATTTTTTGAAACTACAGATGTCAGAGACGATCTTCACATTAATGTAAGACATAAAAAAGAATCTGGTGAAGATTAAAAATTTCTTAATCTCTTTATTAGGTATAAGTTACCTTTTTAAAGAAAATCATGCTTAATAAAGTCTTTCTCCCAGTGCAGCTTTAAGCTTATAAATGCTTGCTGAATAATCAATTTTAGCTTTAAGAAGAAGTAACCTGCTTTCAGAAACAGATGTATTTGAATCGAGAAGATCAAGATTTGTGATTACACCTGCTTTGAAGCTGGTCTCTGCTAAAGAATATGCCTTTAAGGCCTGTTGAAGCTGAAGGTTATACTGAGAAACTTTTTTCTCCGATGCAAGCATATATACCTCTGCATCTATGAGTTCGTTCGAAACATTTCTCTTTGTATATTCAGATTCGTATGACAGTGAAGTTATTACTGATCGGGCTTGTTCTAAATTATATTTGTTCTTCATTCCATCGAAAATAGGAACTCTGATTCCAACTCCAACAACATAATTTGCTTTGATCTCACCGAGATTGGGAACATATCCGTTTTTTGCACCTCCCGATGCGATAAGGTTTAAATTAGGTTTATTTACCAGTTTTACCATTCCGTATCTTATTTCTGCAAGGGAGGTTCTCTCCTGATTCAGAATTACTTCATCCCTGTTATGCAACGCGAATGATAACAGAGAGTCAGAAGGGAGAACCGGAAGTTCCGATGTTAGTTCAGTCCTTACAATTGGATTTATTGATTGGTCCATTCCAGTCAGCGAATTCATTGATGCCTGTTGTGCCGTGAGAGCTGCGATCAGGTCAACCCGCTGGCTCTCAACACCTGAAATTCTGACCTTTGTTGCAAGCACCTGATACTCTGTAGCTGAACCTGTTTCCATCATCTTATTCACTTGTGCGAGATGCTCATTAAGTGCAGCTAACTGTTCTTCTTTTATTTTGATTGCTGACTGAAGAAATAACAGGGTATAAAAATAGTTCACTGCAATAAATGACAGTTTCTGTTTTACCTGCTCAAGAGTCTGTTCACCAATAGCTTTGTTCTGATTTTCATATTTAATATTCTGTCGTGTTCGTCCCCAATCGTAAACAACTTGTCTGTAGCTTACTGCAGCTGAATAATTATTCGCCGGAAAAAGCTGTAATGTTCCCAAATCAGGAATAGTAAACTTTGTTACAGGGCCAAGATTTGAAAAACTGCCGGTAAGATCAACTTCCGGATAATACCCGGTTTTAGCTAAACCTATTCTGGAATCTGCATTATTTATTGCCTCCTCTGCAACCTTGACAGTAGGATGAGTGGCAATAACCTGTTTAATGATATCTTTTAAGGCTAAAGAATCAGTATTTGGTTTCCCCTTTAGTGAAATAGGAACCTGGCTTTCAGCTACTGTAATACACGATAGCAGCAAAATAACTATCGCAATGAAAAACTTTAAAGATGTTCTATTATTCATGGACAGGAATATTTTGAATTTTACTTTTTTTAGTATGAAGAAAAAATACCGGGATACCTCCAACCAGTGTGATTATACATGCCAGAAGGAAATCATCATTTATCCCTTCAACATAAGCTTGTTTATTGAGGTTTGCCATCAGCAGGGCCTGTCCCTGTCGTGTTGCATTTGCTGGAGAGCTGCCAGCCTCATATTGAAGATGAAACTTAAGATTTCTGATTGTATTCTGGTATACTTCAGAATTTTGTCTTACTTCCCCTCCATAGACCTGGCTGTGAAAACTGATTCTTAATGTTAGTAAAGTTGCGAGTAACGCTACTCCAAGACTTCCTCCAAGCTGTCTTATTGTATTTGTAATAGCAGATGCCTGGGCCATTTTCTCGCGGGGTATTTCTGATAACGAAATTGTACTCATTGCAGTAAATACCAAACCCATGCCTAATCCGCGCAGATACAGTGACAACATTATATTGTGAAGCTCAGTAAGCCACGATAATTTTGAATTGAGGTAGAAACTGAATCCAAGTATGACAATGCCTATCAGTATCGGGATTTTAGGATTTATCTTGTCGGCAATTTTTCCTGATATGGGAGCTACAATTCCCTGAATTATGCCTACAGGAAGAAATACAGAACCTGCCTGAAGAGCTGAGTAACCAAGTGAATTCTGAAGATAGATTGGCATAAGAAAAGTACTTCCGAACATGCCCAGACTGAATATTATCATTACAAGGTTGGCAATTCCAAAGTTATGATTCAGAAGAAGCCTTAAATCGATAAGCGGTTCCCTGGCAGTGAGTTCTGCAGTTATAAAGACAGCAAATGAAATCAGTGCTATTGCTCCACAGGCAAGAATATAAGGTGCATGCCATCCGGCTGAGTTGGTTGCAGCATTTCCTTCTGACAGGGCATATAAGGTTAACGGAAGGAAAACAGTGACTGAGATAAATCCGATCCAGTCAAATTTTCTTGCTTTTCTGCTCTTATACTCGCTCTGTATTATTATAGTGAAGAGCATAGCCATAATTCCGATAGGTATGTTTACATCGAATATAAGCTGCCAGTTGAAATTGTCAACCAGAAATCCTCCGATCATCGGACCAAATGATACTGATGCGGCTGCAGATATTGCCCAGAAACCAAGTGCAACTCCTCGCTGATTAGGCGGAAATTCCCTTGTTATAATTGCCATTCCAAGCGGTTGTATTGTACCTGCTCCCAAACCCTGGATGACTCTGGATATAATCAGCATATCCTCATTTGAAGACATTCCACATAACATCGATCCAAAAGTGAACAGAAAAAGTCCGATGAAATACATCCGTTTATAACCAAACTTGTCAGCAAGCCAGCCTGAGGTAGGAAGCATAACTGCCATAGCAAGCATGTATGCGGTGATGACCCATTCAATTTTATCGAGACCAACACCAAATGAAGCCATGATTTTTGGCAATCCAACATTGACAATTGTTGCATCAAGAACCGCCATGAAAGTTCCAAGCATGATATTGCCAAGCAAGAACCACTTATAATTCAGATGTTTCGGATGAAATGGTGAATTACTATTTCTTACAAGTTTACGGATGCGGTGTGAAGCTGTCCTTCGTTTTTCCATTTTCAGTCTTTGACGATCTTGACCACTACTGACATCCCTGCTAAAATATTATAAGATGAAAGCTCTGCATTATTATCAGCTGAGTCAATAGAAATTTTTATTGGGATACGTTGAGTTACTTTTGTGAAATTGCCTGATGCATTATTTGCAGGTATCAACGAAAAAACCGAAGCAGTGCTTGACCCAATCAGGAAAATTTTTCCATTGAATTTTACTTTGGGAAATGCATCGATTGTGAATTTTACACTCTGTCCGGGTTTGACAGCAGCAATATTGGTCTCTTCCAAAAAAGCAACAACCCATAGATTTTTGCTCATCGTTAAGGTAAAGATTGATTGTCCGGGCTGGACAACATCTCCTGGGAGAAGCCATCTTTTTGCAATTACTCCATCAGCCGGAGCATATAGCCTTGTATTCTTTAGCTGATTATCAAGAACTTTTATTTGTGCTGATGATGTTTCTACAGCAGCTTGTGCACTTGAGATCATAGATTTTGACACCATTAACTGGGCTTTTGCCGCTTCAAGCTGGGCAGCTGCAGTTTCACTTGCTTTTTTAATATGGTCATATTGTTCAGTAGTAATTACTCCACCCTCCGATTGACTCTTGGCTCTCGCCAGATCCTCATTTGCCCTGTCCAGATTGATCTCCAGAACCCTGATGCTTTTCTGATCGGAGCTGTACTTTACCTCAGATTGACTAAGATTTGCAAGTGATTGGGATTTCAGTGCCAGTGACTGATTTCTTTGTGCAACATAATCGGAACTGTCAAGAACAGCAAGCAGAGTTCCCTCTTTTATTGCATCTCCTTCGTTAGCATAGATTTCAGTTATCCTTCCCAATATTTTAGATCCAATACTTACATTATCGGCATCGACCCGTGCGTCATCGGTAGTAATGTACTTTGAATAATCCCTGTACCAGTTCAAAGCACCACCCAGAACTGCAACAATTATAAAAGTAAGAGGAATATAAACTTTAAGATTTTTAATTTTTGATACTTGTTTCATATATACGATTATATTTATTTATATTTTAACTATTATTTCTAACCCCTCTGATAAAAATTTCAGTAAAGGCTATTGTTTTTTCAAGCAATGAGTTATACTCTTCTTCATCAATAAAAAGCGTTCTCTTATCATTTACTACAGATACCCTTAATCCTTTCAGGAGGTCAAGGAACAGTGATGCTGTACTATCAATATCGTGTATGAAGAATTTACCAGAAGAAATTCCGGCACTAAGAATCTCTATAACAATTTCCTTTTCTCTTTCTTGGAATTTAATGATCGTCTCCCTGAAAACAGGCTTAATGTCAGAAAAAGCTTCAAGTCTAAGCCTGCTCAGATTCAATAATGTTCTGAAGTAGGATAGACGAGCTATTGTGTATTCCCTGAGTAACTGTTCCGGATCTTTAATACTAGCAATGTTTTCAGAGATTTTTTTAATGAACTCTTCCTGTTCTTTTTCAATAACAGCTTTGTAAAGACTCTCTTTATCAGGGAAATAATAATACAATGATGCTTTTGATAACCTCAGATCATTCGCTATTTCCCTCATCGAAGTCTTCTCAATGCCATAGATACCAAAGCGTTTCTGAGCGGCTTCAGTTATTTGAGTGATTTTATCATGTCTGTCAGAAAGATCTTCCGGTCTCATCATTTATTTTAAAGTCTGCAAATATAACAATCTATTTGACCAATTTGTTTAAAAAGTCAAATGATGAATATCATATCTCAAATAAAAGAGTAATAGTTTCACCATGAAAGGAAGGCAGGATTATATATATTTGTTCTGGCGATATAAAAGTTGTTTATTCGATACTCAGCATATATAAAGAAAAAAATAACGTAAAATCTATAATCATTATGAAGACAAAATTTCTGGCTGGTTTCATTCTGATTCTGGCATCGATTGCATCAAATTCAATCTTCGGTCAGTTAAAACCAGAACGCCAATGGCCAGGATTCCGCGGATATTTGGCTTCCGGAATTCTTGACAATGCAAACCTGCCTGAATCTTTCGACCTTAACAAAATGGAAAATATAAGGTGGAAAGTAGAAATTCCAGGACTTGGTCTCTCAAGTCCGGTTATATGGGACAATAAATTGTTTATCACAACAGCAATCAGTCAGGCAGATAAGGATGGATTCAAACCAGGAATATATGGCGATATTACTCCTGTTAAGGATTCATCAGTTCATGAATGGAAGGTTTATTGTTATGATAAAAACACTGGCAAAATACTCTGGGACAGAACATCTTATAAGGGCATCCCAAAAATGAAGCGTCATCCCAAATCCACTCATGCCAACACCTCAGTTGCTACCGATGGAAAATATGTTGTTGCATTCTTCGGTTCAGAAGGACTCTTTTGCTATGATATAAACGGCAACCTGATATGGCAAAAAAGTTTCGGATTACTTAAGTCTGTTTTTTTCATGGTTAAAACAGCGGAATGGGAGTTTGCCAGTTCTCCTGTTATATATAATGGCGTATTAATTATACAGTGCGATGTACTTGAAAACTCTTTTGTTGCAGCCTATGATGTCAGGACGGGAAAAGAGTTATGGAAAACTCAAAGAGATGAATATCCGGGTTGGTGCACACCTAATATCTATACAAATGCAGGTAAAACATTTGTTGCACTGAATGGGTATAAGCTTCGTGCCGGATATGATTTCGAAACTGGAAAAGAGGTCTGGAGAATGTCAGGTGGCGGTGATATCCAGATACCTACACCGATTACAGGAAATGATATGATTTATTTCAACAGTGCTCATGGACGCAGTTCTCCGATTATCGCAGTCAAAACAGATGCAGCTGGTGACATTACCCTTAAAGAAAATGAAACGTCTAATCAATATGTAAAATGGAGTGTGCCACGCGGAGGATCATATATGCATACCCTGCTTTTATACAGGAATCATCTTTATAACGTCAACTGGAACGGTGCGGTCGTATGCCTTGATCCTTTTACCGGGAAAGAGATATATAGTGCCAAACTTGGAAAAACCAAAAGTTTTATAGCATCACCGGTTGCTTCAGATGGAAAGATCTATATTGTAGATGAAGAGGGAATTGTATATATATTGCAGGATGGGGATAGGTTTCAACTGCTGGCAGAAATACCTTTAAATGATATCTGCCTCACAGCTCCTGCAATTACGGATAACATGATTATTTTCAGAACTCAGAAATATCTTATTGCAGCAGGGAAAAAATAGGTTAGAATTATTCTTTCTTTAGCGAATCAATTAAAGTATCCTGGGAAATTGTCCTGACTGAAATAAACAGTGTGACCAGTCCGGTTGCGGCTATCATAAATACCATAACAAGAGGTAAAAGCCATTGTATATCATGACTTCGTTTTATTGTCGGGAGTGTTGCGACAATTGCAGAAAAAACTCCGGAGAAGACACCTGCTAAAAGGATCAGTATTTGTTCAGATATAATAATTCTCCTTATAATTTTAAAAGAAAATCCTGTTGCAAGCATAACTGCAAATTCCCTTTTACGCTGATTATAGTTTCGCAAAAGAACAAATCCGAGACCTATAATTCCGATTATCATGCCTAAAGCTCCAAAAACGCCAAATACAGAAAGATAGGTATTTGTAACAGTATTAAACGCGGCAAGTCTATCGGCTGTTTTTTCGATATTTACACCATAATTTTGAAGTCTCTCAGTCAAAGCGCCCTTATACAAGTCAGAAAGGGCAGGATTTCCATCAACAAGTAAAATAGAACTCCCTGAAACAGAAGGATAGTATTTAGTGAAATTATCTTTACCTATTATCACATATCCCTGAAATACAGATGATTGCAGTCCAGCTGCGATGATAATATTCAATGGCTGTCCGTTTTCTGCACGGAGGATCAGAGTATCGCCTGGTTTCATTTTAAGCCCCCAGTCGAGCACGGTCTGATCTGCAATTCCATAAATAGTATTTTTCCCTGAAGTATTAGTTAAATATTGCCATGGATTTTCAATAGTCTTTTTATGTATGGTTTTTAAAAAGGAAAATGATTCTCTGGCAATAAAATCAGCAGGATCGATCCCAAGAAGGGGCGGAGAGGAGATATGGTTAAGATTGAGACAACTTGCATCATTGCCTGAAGATCTTTTAATGTCTACGAAACTCATTCCTTCAAGAGAATCAGCATCCAGTCCCAAAGCTATCTTACCCCGGTCAGTATTAAGATCCTCTTTGACAGGGACAGTATTTTCACACCAGAGTAAATATCCACCGGTTCCAGAAGAATGCAGAATTTGTTTTTCATTAAAATTCATTCGGTTAGCTCCTGTTATGATTACTGTAAAAATTCCGGCTGCTATAAACAGGATAGGAGTTACTGCATGTGAAGGATTAAATGAGTAATAGAGCCGTGACAAATTAAACCGGCGTTTTATGTTACCTGTTTTGTTTATAATTGGATTGATAAAATACTGTCTGAAGAATATTATAAACGTAATTAAAAGTACTGTTCCGGTTGCAAAACTGAGAGCAAGTTCTTTGTCATCCAAAAGTTTAGATGAAACATATAGTGAAATAGTTAAAATTACTGATACAATCAATACAATAAGATTTGTTCTGGGAGAAGAATTAGTATAGATCTCTTTTTCCTTTCTGTTCAACCTTTGCAGATATCGTTTTACTTTTATCAGCATAAAAAACATTGTTGAAAAGAGGGTTATTACGAATCCTGTCATTACTGGCACAAGACTGAAGAATGCGCTAAGTGTATCGGTCTGAACAGCGCCTCTCCAAACTGTATTAAGGGCCACTGTAATAATGATGTTAAAAAGGTATCCTGCAAAAGCTCCAATAAGACACCCTAATAAACTAATTATGGCAGTTTCAATAAAGAAAAGCTGCCTTATCTTTTTATTCTTGAATCCAAGTGCAAAAAGAGTACTGATATGGCCCCTCTTTAAATCAAAGTAAGATGAAACGGCAAATGACAACAACACTAGCGAAGCAAGGATAAGGAAAAACCCCAGACTCAGAAAAAGAGTACCGAAATCAACACTCTCATTTGCAGCTTTAACTGATTCGGCAGCCAGATCAGTGAAAACAAATCCGGTTAGAGCAGGATCCAATGATCCGTTAAGTATTCTAAAAATCTCTGTTTCCATCAAACCTGCCGGAAAACGTACCGATGTGGCAGGTCCGAAATTATTTCCCCACAACTCTCTCCCTTTCTCATAATTGATAAATAACTTTGGAGTTCCTCTGAATCTGTTCCAGTAATCCTCATCCTTACTTCTGATCTCACTCATTTTAATTGGCACTCCTGCATTCCAGTCTGAACATGAAGCACTTCCTGATATTCCCGGAAAATCAGGCATTAGTAGTGAATCAGACCAGATTCCTTTAAAATCGACTACCCTGGTGATAACAAAGAAGCTGCTTCTCTCAACGAGTTTATTAAGGGAGTCAGGGGAATACCAAAAAATGCGAACAGAATCTTCCTTGTTCAATGCAAGATCATCAGCAAGCCATTTATTTATTATTGCACCATTACCTGAGCCAATTTCAGGATAAAGAGATGATGGCAAAGCTGAAACAAATGAATATGGAGTCGATCTCGAACCAGCTGTAATTCTATTACCAAGGTAAGTTATTATTGGAGCGGAGGAAGGAATTTTTTTACCAATCTCATTAACTATTGCATCATCAATAAAAATTCTGTCAGAAACAATTTCAGCTTCACCTGTTTTGAATATCTTCCTCACTCTCAGTCCTATATCGCTTAGTAACAGAACTTTTTTTAGTGATGTATAAATTTCTTGAACAGAAGACTCGCTTTTCTTATCTATAAGTAACCTGTTTATTTTAATTGGTTTATTAGTATCGCTTTCAAGATCAGTCAAATTCATGAAGATGTTCATTGGGATTATCTGGCTGATTGATAAGGAGAAGTTTCCGTTGCTGGATGCATTAAGAATATTTCCTATCTTCATCACTACAGATTTTCCGGCTTCACCTGCGGGGGCAAAAGGAGCATCCGGGGGAATATCACTTATCTCTCTGAAACGCAGTATAAGATCATCACCTTGTTTAACACCAAGATAATCGGCAAGTTGCTGGTTTATTGCAATTTCTCCTGGTTTAATTGTCAGGGAATCATTGCCATGGAACCTAAAAAAGTCATAGCTTACAGCATAAATATTTGTATTGAATGCTCCTTTTTGTGAATTCAGTCCCTGGCAATATCCATTCAATTCATATATACCTGTACAGCTAATACCTAAACTATCTCTCATCCGTTGATAAAGATCTGCTTTGAACGATCTTAATCCTGAACTAACAAGGATTCCTGTATTTCCGAGTCGCTCAGAGGCTGATTTTTTCAAACTTGATCTGACGGACCTCCCAGTCATAAGAGATCCTGTTATTACCGCTGACAATAAAGCAATAATAAGAAGTTGATATAGAACCCGTTTTTTATAAAATCTGATTGACTTTAGAACTATATTGAGATCAGCTGAAAACATTTCTGATAAAATTGTTATTTATGAATCTGTAAGCCTGCCATCCTCCAGCCTGTATTTTTTTGATATCTTATTTGCAAGTTCAGCCGAATGTGTGGCAAGGATTATTGTTATACCAAACTCTCTGTTAATTTCAAGAAGAAGCTCACCGAGAACAGCTGCATTTTTTGCATCCAGAGAGCCTGTTGGTTCATCAGCAAGCACAATCGAAGGATTATTTGCCAGAGCTCTCACCAGGGCTACCCGCTGTGCTTCTCCGCCTGATATGCGAAATGGATATTTATCTCTCAGGTCATATATACCTGTCCTTTCCATCAGTATCTTTATACGACTAATTTTAGAAGAGAGTTCTTCAGGTGTATTTTTTGAGGCTAAGAGTGGAAGAGATATATTTTCTGAAACGGTCAGATGTGGCAATAAAAGATGGTCCTGGAATACAAAACCTATATTTTCATTCCTGTACACAGCTGATTCATCATCAGTAAAGCTTGCAATTGAGGTTCCCCTGAAAGTAATAATTCCACTCTCCGGTTTATCGAGTAGTCCGATAATATTTAAGAGGGTTGTTTTGCCAGAGCCTGATGGACCCATTATAGCAACCGAATCACCTTCATTCACATCAAGACACAGATTATCAAGTACAAGGCCTCGCTGAATGAATGATTTTGATATGTTTTTTACAGATAGCATATTAAGAACTTTTGTACTTTTTACCACGAAGGCGCAAAGGCGCCAAAATTTATAAATAATTCCAAATTCGTAATTTCAGGTTCGTAATTATAACGCCATAATTTTATTATAAACCTGTGCCAGTCCTTCTGACATTCTTTCTAGAGACAGTTCTTTCAGTACATTTTCTTTGCCTTCAGTACCAAGTTTGTTAGTAAGATCTTTATCAGTGAGCAACTTTACGATGCTTTCAGATAATGCAGAAATGCTATCAGGAGAATAGGTTATTCCGCCACCGGTCCTTGCAATGATTTCAGGAAATGCCCCTGTTGCAGGCTGAACCACAGGTATTCCGGCTGCATTGGCCTCAAGTATATATAATCCATAGCCATCATGTTTTCTGACCGGGACACTCATTAAATCTATGTTGCTGAAGAACTCCTGCTTGCTGTTACCATGAAATTCAGGATAAATCTTAACAAAACTTTTAAGTCCCGCTGATTTTATTTTTTTGATCTGCTCGGCAATAAAAGGTTTGTCATCACCTGTGAAACCTCCTGAAACGTGAAGTGTTAACCCGGGTAAAGAGCCTGATGATTTCAGGTCAATAAAGGCATCTGTAATTTTGTCAAATCCATTCTGAGAGCTTATCCTGCAGAAATATCCAATAGACGGCCAGCTGCTTACTCTTGGACTCCTTGTCATCTCCCCCGCATCAATTGCCAGAGGAACCACATGAAAATTATCCGTGGATATTCCGGTTTTTGATATGAATAACTCTTTATAATATAGGCTCGGCGTCAGAAAGGCATCCACATTTACAGCTTCTTTTGAAATCAGCCTCCATGCATTTGACTGAAAGGGTTCTGCCATTTCGTCGATCCAGTCATCCTCATTGAGCAATGAGCAGACTATTTTAACATCCATTTTCTTCTTAAGCTGACGAGCCAGTCCGATTATCAAAGCATTTGAAAGGTGAATTATATCCGGTTTGCCATCCTGGTTCAGATAATTTATCAGTCGTTGAAGCTCTTCTTTCCTGAAAGCTTTTTCTCCCTTAATCATATTCAGTGTCATCTCCTCAAGCCCTTCTGTCCGTGTAGTTCCAGCCCTTTTTGAAGCCATTTTAAGCATTGGGGCGGAGTCGAACAATTTATCCAGAAATACCGGCATATTTCTAAGAAACGGAACTTTTTCTCTCAGATACATTGAAATGGCACCGAAGAAAACGTTCTTATCAAGACCAGTTTCAACATTAGTAGTATCCGGAGGAAGATACAACGGTATAGCAGATGCATTAATCCCCGGAACCTTGCGGATAGCCCGCAGATAAATCATATCACGATAACAGTTACCGCAGTAAAATGATCCTCCAGAACCTGTAATGAGATATACAATTTTCATATTTAATAGTTTCTTTAAGCCAGGTTATTATCCAAATGCCAGTAATCTTCCATCTTCAGTAAGAATATAAAACTTACCTTCTATCACTGCAGGAGAACTGCTGATGGGAGTTCCAGCATTGAAACTCCATAGTTTTTTTCCTGCTGTCAGATCAAGAATATAAATATTTCCGTCCATTCCTGGAAATAAAACCTTTGTAGCAGTTATAATTGGAGAACCAATTATCCGCCCGTTTGTTCTGAATTTCCAAAAAAGTTTTCCATCAGGAGCCTGATAACAATAAAGGTTTTTGTCTTCGCTTCCTATAATAACCAGATTTTTTCCAACTGCCGGAATACCTAGTATTGCACCTGATTCGTTACCGGCGGATATCTCCCATACAATTTTTTTTGATTTGATATTCAGACAGTACTTTGTTCCGTCATAGTCACCGAAATAAGCCATATCGCCCGACAGGGCAGGAGAGGCAGCTATATAAACACCAATATTTATAGTATCCTTTTGCTTCCCATTAAGCGGGTCAACAATCCTTATCATACCATCGCAACCTCCAAAAACAATCTTGCTGTTTAGTATTGCTGGTGTACCGTTTACATAATTCTCAGTTTCAATTTTCCATAGGGATTTTCCTGTTCTGGGATCAATGCAGTGAAGGTAATAATCATAACTGCCGACAACTATACCGGCGCTGTTACCGGCAACCCACACATTTGCAGAACCTGCAATCTGGTTTTCAGTAGTGTATGTCCAGATAAGTTTACCGGAAAACTTGTCAACAGCTCTTAATATTCCATCACTGGAGCCTACAATAACTTTATTGCCGAAAACCAGAGGAGCGGCTTCAATTGCACTTCCGGATTCAAATTTCCATTTGATTTTACCCTCAGTAGTAACAGCAATCAATGTCCCCTTATCATTTCCAAAGAAAACAGTTCCGTCGCTGATTACAGGCGATGATTTTGTCCTAGCACCTGTCGTTACACTCCAGAGAAGTTTTGGAGTAGCAGGCAGTTCTGAATCATAGCGGCCTGCCAGATCGGCTTTGCCTCTGAATAAGGGCCAGTCTGTATCTCCGGACTGACTATAAATTGGGACAAAGCATAATATAGAGAGAAGGATGGGTAGAAATTTCATCTTTTATTTAAATTTACTTAAGGCACCTGTTGGACAGATTTCTATTACCTCTTTGGTTTTGGTTTTTAATATGTTGTCAAAATCTTCAGTAAGAGGTTCGGAGATTATACTGATGAATCCCCTGTTGATGAAGCAAAGGGCCGGCTCATCTGTTGAGTCTTCACATAGCCTTACACAGAGTCCGCATTTGATGCATTTGGCATTCTCAAATATCAGGCCTGTTTTGTGATTTATCTTTTTGACAATCGGAGAATTTACCAGTTTTCCCCGTGGGTCTTTTATTGCAAAATCTCTTGCAAGGTCTCTCAATCTGCAATCATCAGTTGCCCGACAGTCGCAATGCATACAGCTTTGAGACTCAAATGAAGCAGATTTAATATCTGATATTTCCCTGAATCTGGTTATTTCGGCAGGACATTCTTTTAGCCATTCCTGCAATTCTGAGGATTCAAGTTTCCCTATTTTGGATGAAAATGGCCGGGCTTTCTTTTTTAATTTATCGCCGGTCACAGAAAATACATCTTCAGAAAGTTCTTCGACAGTTTCCTGCTCAGTCTTATCCTGTTTAATCTGTTGTGAGATAAACAGTTTCATATTCCTTATTGAGACCGGGATGTCAACTTTCTTACGCCTGCAGGCGTTTTCACAGTATGCAGGACAAATGGTACATGCGATTTCGGACGATTTAACTTCGTATAAAGTAAGTTGAAATGCTCCTTCAAAATCCTTTTCAGAAAGCAGCCTGTTCATAAGGGGTATATTATACCCGGCAGGACATACAACTTTGCACGGTGCTTCACACTCAGCCCTGTGCTCTGATAACAATAGTTCCAATGATCCCTTTCTCAGGGATAAAACATCTTCACCTGAAATATCCAAATCCATTCCTTCCTGAGCTAATGCAGAACATGATGGTACATAATTACCTGTTCTTTTGTCTTTTACCATGCAAACCATGCACGATGAATAGTGTGGCATTCCCTTCTTATGACACATTGTAGGTATACTTAAACCAGCACCTGTGGCGACATCCAGAACAGTCGACCCTTCCGGAGCTTCATATTCAATATTATCTATCTTAAGTTTAATCATTAATATTTACTATTTCGATAGCATTCTCAGGACAAACGATTCTGCAATTATCGCATTTTGTGCAAATTAGCTGATCTATCTCATGTTTTTCATAAGGTTTGAAAGGTATTGCCTTTACCGGACAATCCTGGGAACATTTGGTACATCCTGTACATTTGTCATTGATGTCATACCTAATGAGATCCCTGCATCTATTGGCCCTGCATATGCCCATGGTATGTTCTTCATACTCCTGCCTGAAATATCTTAAACCGGTCATGACCGGATTTGGAGAAGTCTTTCCAAGCCCGCATAAACTGCCCTGTTTAACAGACATACAGAGCTTTTCAAGCTCTTCAATTTCGAGAAGATCAGCTTCACCGGTGCTTAATCTTGTCAGTATATTAAGCATCTGTTTAGTGCCAACACGGCAGAAGGTACATTTTCCGCAAGATTGTTTATGAGTGAATGTGAGGAAGTATTTTGCCATATCAACCATGCAGTCGGTATCATCAAGCACAACCATTCCTCCTGAACCCATCATAGCTCCCATGCTTGTAAGTTCCTCGTAATCAACGGGAGTATCGGCTTCACTTGCAGGAATACATCCGCCTGAAGGACCTCCGAT
>Ga0208980_10000829_pt1 | contig 18124 bp, 14 predicted proteins | sample WetSurMetagenome_3_FD_187993 | JGI IMG/M metagenome (GOLD analysis project Ga0208980, IMG submission 187993) | Wetland microbial communities from Twitchell Island in the Sacramento Delta, sample from surface sediment Aug2011 Site A1 Bulk (version 2) | ecosystem: Environmental > Aquatic > Marine... | reverse complement strand
GTCTCTGAACATAACTGTGCAAATATAAAAACAATAACAATCCTTCTCCGATTTTTAACTAAGTTTGTCTTTTTGTAACATCTCCAGGTAATGATAAACTTCAGCAGGTTCAGTCTTGCAAACGGTCTGAGAGTAATTGTCCATGAAGACAGGTCAACCCCTCTGGTGGCTATGAATATTCTTTATGATGTAGGTTCGAAAGATGAAAATCCTGACCTGACAGGACTGGCTCATATGTTTGAACATCTTATGTACTGCGGCTCGGTAAATATTCCTGAGTATGACCTGCCCCTTCAGCTTGCCGGAGGAGAGAATAATGCATTTACAAATAATGACATTACAAATTTTTACCTCACAGTTCCTTCTGAGAACATTGAGACCGGTTTCTGGCTCGAGTCTGACAGAATGCTTGCACCCGACTTTTCACAGAATAAGCTTGATATACAAAAGAGCGTTGTAACCGAGGAATTCAAACAACGTTACCTTAATCAGCCCTATGGTGATGTAATGCTTCTTCTGAGACCACTCGCATATACCATTCATCCTTACAGGTGGCCGACAATTGGAATGGAAGTTAAACATCTCGAAAAAGTAAGTCTTGAAAATGTCAGAAATTTTTTTTCTTCCCATTATTATCCGGGAAATGCAATTCTGACGCTTGCAGGAAATATCAAATCAGAAAAGGCACATGATCTTGCTGAGAAATGGTTCGGTTCAATTCCCGGAAGGGCATTATCAGAACGAAGACTTCCTGTCGAACCACCCCAGACTTCTGAAAGGAACCTTACTGTCGAAAGGAACGTTCCTGCCGATGCATTGTACAAAGCCTGGCATATAGGCCCGCGATCAAGCAACGACTTTTATTCCCTCGACCTCCTGACCGATCTTCTGGCAGGAGGTGATTCAGGCAGGCTTTATAACAAACTGGTGAGGGGGAAAAACCTTTTCAGTGAAATAAATGCATATATTACCTCTGACATTGACCCGGGATTGATAATACTGAGCGGGAAATTAATGAAAGGAACCGATATTGCTACAGCAGAAAAAGCTGTGAATGAAGTAATTGATGAACTAAAAGATTCCGTACTTACGGATAATGAATTGGAAAAAGTCAAGAATAAATTCGAATCTTCGACAGTCCTGTCTAATACTAGCATCCTGAACAAAGCAATGAATCTTTCAATGTTTGAATTGCTTGGAAGTATTGATTTAGTAAACATGGAGGTTGAAAAATACAGGGCTGTAAGCAAAAAAATGGTTAAAGATTCTGTAATCAGATATTTAACCAGGGAGAACTGCACAACCCTGTTTTACCTTTCATCCAGCACCAGATAATATGATCGGACTTCAGCGAATACAACCACCCGTCTTTCCATTTAGCGCAGAAATCAAGGTCCCTGCTGAACAAGTATCACTTGGTAACGGAATTACACTGTTTCTTATCAATGCCGGTACAGAGGATGTCATGAGAATCGAATTTATTTTCAGGGCAGGAATGGTACAGGAATATCTTCCGTTGCTTGCAACCTCTTCCAATATGATGCTTACTGAGGGTTCCGAAAAATACACCTCCGAAGAACTAAATGCCATTCTTGATTATTATGGCATATTCTTAAATCTCTCAGCCGAAAAGGATACTGCAGGATTAACAGTATATTTTCTGAATAAGCATATCGGCAAAGCACTTGAATTGATCAGGGAGATTCTTTTTCATCCTGTTTTTCCTGAAAAGGAGCTTGATGTACTTATGAAAAAAAGATTGAGCTGGTACAGGATAAACAGGGAAAAAGTTCAGAATATTGCCACAGATCAGTTTTTTGAGTCTGTTTTTGGTTCACATCACCCTTATGGTCGTCAGATGCATGAAAAGGATTTTGAAAGGATGACTCCGACTATCCTGAGAGATTTCCATTCAAAGTTCTATGTACCTGAAAAGATGACTGCAATAGTCTCAGGACGCATTCATGAAGAAACAATCGATCTGTTCGAAAAATATTTCGGAGGACTTCACTCAAAAGTGATCTATATAGAGGACTCAGCCAGTTTTATTAAAGGTGAATCGGAAAAGAAAAAACACATAAAGAAGAGCAGGGCTATTCAGACCGCCTTCAGGATAGGTTCTTCAACAATAAACAAACGCCATCCTGATTATCCCGGTCTAAAATTCCTCAACGTACTTCTTGGGGGCTACTTCGGTTCAAGGCTCATGAAGAACATCAGGGAAGAAAAGGGCTTTACATACGGAATTCATTCCTCAGTCTCTTCCTTTGATCTGTCCGGATTCAAGGTAATTTCAACCGAGGTTGGAAAAAAGAATGCAGAACAGGCTGCTGATGAGATATATAAGGAAATCCGTCTTCTTCAGACAACACCTGTATCAAATGAAGAACTTGAAGTAGTCAGAAATTATATGTCCGGAGAAATGGTCAGGATGTTTGACGGACCTTTTGCCCTTGCTGAAAGTTTTAAGGCGATCTGGGAATTTGGACTTGATTTCGATTATTTTAAACGCCTGATGAATACTGTTCGAACTATAACTTCCGAAGAACTTTTAAGGCTTGCCGGAACTTATTATAAAATTGAAGATCTGTATGAGATTACGGCCGGATGAGAATTTTATTAAGACATATGGTTTTTCTTTTAATGGCTGCATTGTCAGTTTCTGTTTCGGGCCAGGGAGATGAAGATCCACCGGAATCTCCGGTATTTACCCTTGTAACTATCAATCCCTCAAACGATAAAACAGAAATGAGATGGACATTAAGCCCTGACAGGGATGTGGCGGGTTATGTCATTTATGTTTACAGGAACATGGAAGGTTATGCAATTGATACAATATATGATCCGCATGCAACAAATTATTCTGTTACAAGACCTTACACCAACTACTTTAGTGAATCGTATGTCATTGCGGCAATTGATAGTTCATTAAACATCAGTCCTCTTTCGAATGAGCTTCACACAATATTTATTGAACCTGAAATTGATTCGTGCAGAAATAAAATCAATATAACATGGAACAAGTATGCCTCGACACCTTCAAAGGTCACAGGATATGATGTACTAACTTCGGTTAATGGCGGGACATACTACCTTGCTGGACATGTTTCTGATGAGACCACCAGCTTCGTAATTGAGAATTTTGTAAACGGTACCCGGTACTGTTTTATCGTTAGAGCCATCCTCGAAAACAGCCTGGCTTCAGGATCAAATAAATCATGTGTCAATGTGAAAACACAAATTATCCCGGGCTGGATTAATGCCGATTTTGCAACAGTGACACCCGGAGGTGAAATATCCATTTCATTCACCATCGACCCTTCCTCGGAAACAGATCTTTATACCCTTGAAAGGAGAAGCGGAAATACCGGATCATTTCAGCAGGTTGCACAGATAAGAAGTGATCTTAAGACCATTGAATATACTGATAAATCGGCCGACCCGGCTATTCTGAATTATTACAGGCTTTCAGCAATAAATAGATGCAATATCCAGGCAGTCAGCTCAAACCTTGCTTCAAATATAGTCCTGACTGCTCAAACTACAGGAAGTGATATTGTTCTCCAGTGGAACAAATATCACGACTGGCTCGGGACTGTCTCATCCTACAGGGTTTTTACAGAAACCGGTAGCGGATTCACTGAAACCGCCGTATTGGGAGCGACTGATACGACATACTCTGTCAGTATCCCTGAAATAATGTATGGCCTGAAAGAAGGACAGGTATGTTTTTACGTTAAAGCTGAAGAATCAGGGAATCCTCATGGAGAGAACGGTGAGAGTAATTCAAACCAGGTCTGCGAAGAAATTGATGAGGTCATTACGGTTCCAAATGTGTTTTCTCCCGACGGTGATCTCAAAAATGATCTTTTTAAGCCTGTTATCACATTTACTCCGGCAGAGTACAGGTTTCTGATAAGCAACAGGCAGGGAAAGTCACTTTTCGAAACTAACGATTTCCTTGATTCATGGGATGGCACTGACAACGGGAAACCTGTTTCTGAAGGGGTTTACTTGTGGTTTATAAGGCTCAAAACCCCTGAGGGGAAGGACATCTCGCGCACTGGGACAGTGACCATTATAAAAAACTGAAACAGGTTGGATGGACAGATTGGGCCGGATATCCCGAATTTAATCTAATAACGTTATCTTTGCGGATGACAGTAAAGGATACATTGTTTTTTTATGGGGAGTAAAGACATTTTTGATGATGAAGATATAAAACATATTCAGTCTGAATATGATTCATTGGTAAACAATCTTTTACGGTGCAATAAACCGGGAGACCGGGAACTCATAGATAAAGCATTCAATCTGGCAAATAAAGCTCACTGGAATATGCGCAGGAAATCCGGTGAGCCTTATATTATCCATCCTATCTGCGTTGCGAAAATTGTCAACCAGGAAATCGGCCTTGGGGCCCGATCAATTGCTACTGCACTTCTTCACGATGTGGTTGAAGACACCGACTATTCCATTGAAGATGTGACTAAGGATTTCGGGCCTAAGATAGCAACCCTGATTGACGGACTTACCAAAATATCAGGTACATATAACAAGGGAACTTCCTCTTCGATGCAGGCGGAAAATTTCAGGCGGATGCTGATGACCCTTTCAGACGATCTGAGGGTAATCCTGATAAAGATTGCTGATCGGCTGCATAATATGAGAACTCTCGACTCAATGCCGGAGCACAAAAAGATGAAGGTCGCAGGTGAAACAATATTTCTTTATGCCCCGCTTGCCAACAGGATTGGACTCTATGCCATAAAAACGGAACTGGAAGATCTTAGCTTTAAATATCGACAGCCTGTGATCTACGAAGAGGTATCATCAAAATTGAAACATGGCGAAAAGAAGTATTATTCCCTGATTAATAAGTTCAGCCTTCCCATAATAAATAAGTTAAAGGAAGCCGGACTTACTTTTGATATAAGCGGTCGACCCAAATCGATCTTTTCCATCTGGAAAAAAATGCAGTCGAAAAATGTTCCTTTTGAAGAAGTTTATGATGTACTGGCAGTCCGCATTGTTTTTGAACCGGTCCCTGGAATCCCCGAAAAGACTACCTGCTGGAATATCTATTCAATTATTACCGATACTTACCTTCCGAAACCTGACAGGTTGAGAGATTGGGTAAGCAGGCCAAAACCTAATGGTTATGAGGCATTGCACGTGACTGTTATGGGACCTGAGGGCAGATGGGTTGAGGTTCAGATCAGGAGCAAAAGAATGGACGAAATCGCGGAAAGGGGTTATGCATCACACTATAAATACAAAGGAGATAATGCTCCCGAGACTGAGCTGGATAAATGGATAAAACAGATCAGAATGATGCTGGAGAATCCCCACGAAGATCCGATTGAGTTCCTCGACGAGTTCAAAATGAATCTCTTCTCATCGGAAATAATGGTATTTACACCTAAAGGAACTCTTGTCAGCCTTCCTAAAGGAGCATCTGCCCTTGATTTTGCATATGAAATACATACGGAAATCGGCAATAAGGCTATTGGGGCCAAAATAAACTATAAGCTGAATCCGGTCAACGCTATTCTTATGAGCGGCGATCAGGTAGAAATTATAACCTCTGATATCGGAAAACCTGAAAAAGAATGGCTTTCATTTGTCCGTACATCAAAAGCAAAGGAGGCTATCAAAAATGCACTGAAGACAGAGTCTACTAACAGGATTCAGAAGGGAATGGAGATTCTCGAAGAGAGACTTGCCGAACTTGGATTGTCTCCAAATACAGAAATCCTGAGAAAGATCCTGCTTTCTTATGATGTATTGAACAAAGATGAACTCTATTCGGGGATTGAACTCGGAACAATAAACCTTGATAGCCTGAAAAAGATCATCAGGAAGAATCCTGCTAAAAATGTTATTAAATACTGGGAACTGAAACTTCTGCGCGGGATACTCGATAAAAAAGAAGAAGAGAATGAGGTCCGGGAGGAAAAGATCGATCCGTCATCTCCATTCCTGCTGAGGGAGAATGTCGAAAATGCCGAACAATCGTATGAAATAGCAAAATGCTGCAACCCGATTCCCGGAGATGAAGTTATCGGATACCATTCCCCTGACGGCGCAATAATAATTCATAAACCGAAATGTCCTGCTGCAATAAGAATAATGTCGAATGAAGGAAACAGGATCATTCCGGTAAGATGGGCGATCCATAAGCTGGTTTCCTTCCTGGCAAGGATCAGCATTACAGGAGTCGACAGGATCGGAATGGTAAATGATCTCACAAATATTATTTCTTCAGAGCTCAAAGTCAATATGACCAATATAAACTTCAGCGTCAAGGATGGGATCTTTGAAGGAACTATTGACCTTTATGTTCATCATACACAGGACCTTAACAACCTGATTCTTAAAATATCCAATGTCAGGGGTATTGACAGCATCAAGCGTATCGAAGATTTTACCGAATAAGCTTAAGCTCCAAAGCTTCTACCCGTTTCTAATAAAAAAATCCTATTTTTGTAATTATTTTAAATTAGACCAAATATGATTAATGACGATACCAGGTCAACGGTCAAACAGATTTTTACAGAATACCTGGAAAAGAAGGGACACAGGAAAACCCCTGAAAGATACGCAATACTGGATGAAATTTATTCCCGGAGCGGTCATTTTGATATCGAAACCCTCTATATCTTCATGAAGAATAAGAATTACAGAGTCAGCCGTGCAACTCTTTATAATACAATTGAATTACTTCTGGATAGCAATTTGGTTATCAAGCACCAGTTCGGAAAGAATATAGCACAGTTTGAAAGAGCTTACCAGTGCGGGCAGCATGACCATCTGATTGATGTTGAGACAGGCAAGGTCATTGAATTCTGTGATCCACGAATACAAGAAATTATAAAGACAGCAAGCGGACTTTACGATTTTAATCCTATGTACCATTCGTTATACATATACGGGAACTTTAAAACCCTAAAAGCTGATTAAATATCAGAAACCCTAATTCTCCCTGGCGAGATTTTGTTTTCATCAGGATAATTAACAATTATCGTAGTTAAATTATTAGCTATCACAATATTATTAAAAGATTTGAGTTATTAAGCTAAATAGCTTAACTCATGAAAACAAAGCTTGTTCTTTTAGGTTTAATGTCCATTCTTATGGCAGGATGCTTTGCCCCGGTCAACCTGTCGTTCGATAGTGCAAAAACCCTGAATAAAGGGCAAATTGAAGTTCAGGGTATGTATTCCAGGTATGATGTGACTAATGACACCCTGGCCACAGCATTGATCAATCAGAATTACGGCATTAGTGTCGGATATGGCTTTACGGATAAATACACACTCAAAGCCAGGTACGAGTATATTGACCCTACTATCACCTTCCAGAAGATTTTCGATGAAATAAATGAAGAATTCAATGAGATGAATTCAATGAGCTACTTTGAGATAAACAACAAGCTTATGCTCATCGACAACACACTCTCCATCAGTCTTCCTTTGGGAGCCTATTTCTACAATACCAAAGCGATTGATATTAAAAACGGCGGCATGGGATGGTTTTCATTTGATCCCAGGGTATATGTGACATTTTTCAGATCAACTAACATCTTTGAGCTGTCCGTGGTACCTAAACTACATGTGCTTTTTGGTACTTTCGGAGGGTATGTAACACCTGGTATAAGTCTGGGTATCGGACTCAGCAGTGATCTCGACAGGTGGTCAATCAGGCCGGAGATAGGATATGACAAATTCCTTTCCTTCGGGATAGGTGCAAGCGTCAACTTTAATACGGTAAAATAGGGCATCCGGCAATAAATTTGAGCCTCATCAGACCGGTAAGATTTTTATCAACAAAATTTCAGTAGAAGGTATCTGCTCTCAAAAAGATTGTAACTTTCGTATTCTTTTTGTTGAGTCTAATAATTTATTATGAACATTGACGTACTTCTAGGTCTGCAGTGGGGGGATGAAGGTAAAGGTAAAGTAGTTGATGCTTTAAGTCCTGAATATGATATTATCTCACGATTTCAGGGCGGTCCTAATGCCGGCCATTCTCTTGAGTTTAATAATGCTAAGCATGTATTGCATCTGATCCCTTCAGGAATATTTCATCCGGGGAAACTTAATATAATAGGTAATGGCGTCGTTCTTGATCCTGCGGTCTTTAAAAAAGAGATTGAGAATCTTGGCGTGCCGTTGGATGAATTGATTAAAAGATTGGTTATTTCGACAAAATCCCACCTGATCCTTCCTACTCACAGGATCCTTGATGCGGCATATGAAAATCAAAAAGGCAATTCAAAAATAGGATCGACCCTGAAAGGCATCGGGCCTGCTTATACTGACAAAGCCAGTCGTAACGGACTGAGAACAGGACACATAATGCAAAACAATTTCATAGCCTTATATGATGAGCATACATCAAACCATTTGTCAATCCTGAAAAGCTACAATTTTGAATTTGACTTAAAAGAGTACGAAAAGGGCTGGTTTGATGGAATTGAATTGTTAAAGAAATTCAGGCTTGAAAATACCGAATATCTGCTTAATAAGCTTTTATCTGAGGGAAAGAAAGTTCTGGCTGAAGGAGCCCAGGGAACAATGCTTGATCTGGATTTTGGCTCTTATCCTTTTGTGACATCTTCAAATACTATCAGTGCCGGAGCCTGTACAGGTCTTGGGATCCCTCCGACAAGCATAAGGGATGTATTCGGCATTTTTAAGGCCTATTGCACCAGGGTCGGCAGCGGGCCTTTCCCTACGGAACTTAATGATACAACAGGTGACCTGCTGAGAAAAAAAGGATGTGAATACGGTGCTACAACCGGGCGTCCAAGAAGGTGCGGATGGCTCGATCTGCCTGCTTTGAAATATGCCATAATGATCAGCGGAGTGACTCAGCTTTTTATGATGAAATCTGATATCCTTTCTGGTTTCAGATCTGTGAAGGTTTGCACTTCCTATAAGGTTGACGGGAAGGAACAAAATGAAATCCCTTTCGATAACAGTGCAGCTATTGAACCTGTTTATGCTGAGCTTGAAGGATGGGATGAGGATATCAGCAAAATAAAAGATTATAAAGCTCTGCCTGAAAAACTCAGGAATTTTGTAGAATTCATTGAAGGGCAGACAGGAATACCAATCAAGCTGGTGTCGGTCGGTCCTGGCCGTACGTCGACAATTTTCAAGTAACAGAATCCCTATTTTTGAATGTAAAGCCAGGTATCTATATCCACAGTGTCCTGGAACTGATTCAGGCGCTTAAGTGCCTTTGAGAACCGGTCATACGATTCGGCAACGACCAGTTCAAACCTGCTGTCGGTCATTTTGATTACTTTGGCATCATAACCTTGCTTCCTGTATTCCTCAGCCCACGACTGAGCATATTCAGGTGTAACAAAACTACCAACAACAATGTTGTATTTGTTGAGTGCTTCAAAGGCAGCTTTCTCAGCTTCAGCAAGTATTATCGAATCGAGACGTGCTTCCTCTATTGCTTTAAGGCGATTCTCTATTCTTTTTAAGGAATCCGCAACACGAACGCTGTCCTGCTCAGCTTTCAACATCTCGAGAGCCCTTGCTTTTTTACCGAATAAACCCCTTTCTCTGATATTTTTACATGATGGGGTTATTAACAGGAATACAAAAAAGAAGATTGTGGTTAAATTTCTCATGATGGATTTTTAAGATATTTTGAGATGCATATTACCTGTCACTTCAAGATTATTATCAAAAATACAAATTATTGAAAACCAATCCAAATGATATTAAACTTATCAGCCTGGCCAGAATGATACGGATTTTGTATCTTAGACTCCTGAAAATTTATAAACAAAAATCGGTTACCTGATGAAATCTTTGATAAAGTTTTTTGAAGAAAGCACAGAAAAGTTCGAGAGCAATGTTTATCTGTGGGAGAAGCCGCAGGATAAATATGAGGGAACGACCTATGGTGAAACCAGAAAACATGTTTATGAATTTGCAGCCGGACTTATTAAACTTGGAATTAAGAAAGGCGACAGGTTGAGCCTTATCTCAGAAGGTCGAAACAGCTGGGTTATTGGAGAAATGGGGATACTCTACGCAGGTGCTGTAAACGTACCTCTATCAGTTAAGCTTACTCCCGAAGAAATAAAGTTCAGGATAAATCATTCAGAATCAAGGATGGTTCTTGTTTCTTCTATCCAGGCCAATAAAATCAAGCCTATTATCGTGGACTGCAAAACGATCGAAAAAATTATTCACTTTGATACCCAGGAGGAGTATTCCAATAATGAAATCCATTTTAATGAGGTAAGGAAGATTGGAAGGGAATGGCTTGAGGTGCCTGAAAATAAAATGAAATTTGAGGAAATTTACACATCAATAAAACCCTCCGATTTTGCAAATATCTGCTATACTTCAGGAACCACGGCTGATCCGAAAGGGATAATACTGACTCATGGAAATTATGTTACAAATGTTTATCAGGCTTACAGCCTTATAGACATACCACCATTTTATAAAACATTGCTTATCCTTCCCTGGGATCATTCATTTGGTCATACCTGCGGAATCTATGCATTTATGGGAAAAGGAGCCAGCATTGCTTCTGTCAAAACAGGCAAGACACCGATGGAGACCCTCAGGAATCTGCCAATATGCCTCAGGGAAATCAAACCAAATCTTCTTATGAGCGTCCCGGCTATAGCCAAAAATTTCAGAAAGAACATTGAAAAGGGAATTAAGGAAAAAGGCAGAATTGCGGAGATACTTTTTAATCATGCCATGAAAATATGCTATTCCTACAATAAGGAAGGCTGGAACAAAGGCCGTGGATTACAAAGGATCAAGAAACCGCTGATTGATCTGTACGACAAAATACTGTTTAAAAAAATCAGGGAGAATTTCGGTGGGGAACTTGATTATTTTATCGGGGGAGGCGCATTGCTCGACATTGAGCTTCAAAGGTTCTTTTATGCCCTTGGCATTCCAATGTATCAGGGATATGGGCTTAGCGAAGCTTCTCCTGTTATTTCCTCGAACTCATCAGGTAAGCACAGGCTTGGTTCATCAGGAACCCTGGTAAATAATATGGACCTTAAAATCTGCGATGACAACGGAAACGATCTTCCGGTTGGCCAGAAAGGAGAAATTGTCATTAAGGGCGGCAACGTGATGTACGGTTACTGGAAAAATGAATCGGCTACCCGTGAAACAATAAAGGACGGATGGCTCTATACAGGTGACATGGGTTATATGACCGAAGACGGCTACCTTTATGTCCTGGGAAGGTTTAAAAGTCTCCTGATCGCTGATGATGGTGAAAAATTCAGTCCTGAAGGAATTGAAGAAGCTTTTTCCGAACAGTCAAAATATATTGATCAGTGCATGCTATACAACAATCAGAGGGCTTATACTGTAGCTCTGGTTGTGCCAAATCAGCATGCCCTTAAACTATATCTTGAAGAAAAAAACCTCACTGCCGATTCAGATGAAGGGAAAAAGGCAGTTACCACTCTTCTCGAAAACGAAGTTAACGAGTATCGTACAAACGGCAAGTATGGTCAAATGTTTCCGCAGCGCTGGCTCCCGGTCGCGATAGGTATTATTGAAGAAGGATTCACTGAAGAAAACGGATTGATGAATTCCACAATGAAAATTATAAGAGGTAAAATTATGGACAGGTACATGGATCTTATTGAATACCTCTATACCCCGGATGCCAAGGATGTTGGAAATGAAAGGAATATTGAGGAAGTTGAGAAAATGAAGCTCGGTTAATTCTTTCCTCAGGTTCTCAGACGATCAGCCGGCTCTTAAAAGGAAGAAAAGTCATAAAGTCGGCATGATGAACAATATACGCCTCTGTTGTTCTTTTAACCTGATCACCTTCGTGAGCATGAGCAGCTATAATGTGGCACACTTCAGGAGGTATGCCGCATTCCTCAGCAAGGGAGACTCCCGAAAAAGGGTGCCTGATATACTGTCCGTACTTTCCCTGAACTGATTTTCCGTTTTCATCTAATTCGTATTCAAGCAACTTGCCGACATCGGCCAGAATAGCTCCTGCAACAAGTACATCAATATTTACAGGTAAATCTTTTCCAAAGAATTCATTCATCTTTTCCCCGCACTCTTTTGCTATGTGCACAACGCATCTTTTGTGCGCCATGAAACTTACTTTCAGGTCAGGCCCGCAAAGGAGGGTAAATGGGATAATATCAAGATCCTCAGCCTTAAGAACGCTCCTTTCCAATGCAATTTCCCACGTTCTGGCTGTCTTTTCCCTCAGGGAATCATCGTGGATCCAACCAAGTTCCGGCCATAGCCTGCTAACAGTATCGTTCATTTTAAATGGATTTATTTAATCACCTTATTTTGGAGATAATTGCATCGGTCATCTGGACTGTAGATGCTGCGCCGTTATTAACTACATCAGGGCGTCCAGCCATCTTCATCATGTCATAAGTCCTTACCTTACCCTCCATGATGACCTCAGCAATTGCTTTTCTTATCCTTTCTGCAGTATTCTTCTCATCCAGATAATCAAGCATCATGCAGGCCGATTCTATCATTGCAACAGGATTTACTATCGGAATTTCATAGTCTGCATATTTCGGAGCTGAACCATGTGTCGGCTCGAAGACCGCTATCCCGTCAGATGAAAACTGAGCACTGCAGGCAAAACCAAGTCCGCCTATCAGCCCAGCAAAAGCATCAGAAGCTATGTCACCAAACATGTTACCCGCGACAATGACTCCATAATCTTCAGGATTCTTCGTGAGCCACATCATCTGCGCATCAATATTAGTATTGATAAGCTTAATCTCCGGAAAAGAATTCTTCTGGATCTCCTTTGCCAGTTTCCACATCAGTCCTGATGTTTCCCTTATCACATTGGGCTTTTCACAGACTGTTACTGATGAGTAGCCATATTTTTTTGCGTAATCAAAAGCTGCTGTCAGTATCCTTTCTGTAGCCTTTTTTGTAAATATACGTGCTGAGACTGACAGCTCATTAACAGGGACATTGCCAAAATTCTCGGCAAACTTCGGGTGGCTCCTTAAGGCCTGGTATACATTGTCAGGCGGATTTGTCCATTCAACGCCAGAATAAAGGCATTCCGTGTTCTGACGGAAAATAACTACATCAATAAATGGTTCTTCAACTACATCTCCTTTTGCCCTCCTTATGAAATTGAGCGGGTTTCCTTTATATGACTTGCAGGGACGGACACAAATATCGAGATTAAATTTCTGGCGTAGCCCCACAATAGGGCTTGAATACATAAGCCCTTTTCCCTGAAGATGATGACCGAGTTCAGCCCTGGCTTCTTCATTCGGCTTTGAGGTTATAGCCCCGAATAATGCGATCTTATGCTCCCGAATGAGATCCAATGTCCTTTGAGGCAATGGATTACCTTCGTTGCACCAGAACTCCCACCCTATATCGCCATGTACAAAATCAGCTTCAAAACCTGATGCGTCAAGAACCCTTAAAGCTTGTTCCAGCACTATATTGCCTATACCATCGCCGGGTAAGGCAACTATTGTTCTTTTAGCCATATATTTTAAATTATTTAAAAGATTTCGTCAGCCGTAAAAATAACAAAATTTGTCCGATGTCATATCCATTTATTTTTTGTCAAACTTGTCGACTGGTTTTAAAAAAACTGTACTTTTATATCTTACTGTTTGATTATTTTTCACATGAGCGTTTTATCTGAATTAAATCCAGCGCCAATCTGGATCTATTTCGAAGAGATCTGCAAGATACCGCGTTTAAGTAAGAATGAGGGAAAGATCAGAAGTTATCTTCTGAATTTTGCGTCCGTGCATAATCTTGAGTCAAAGGAAGATTCAGCAGGAAACATTCTTATTACGAAACCAGCCTCCAGAGGATACGAAAGCAGGAAAACCGTTGTTCTTCAATGCCATATGGATATGGTAGGAGAAAAAAATACCGATCATCCTCACAACTGGGTTACTGATCCGATAATTCCCTATGTTGACGGGGTGTGGGTTGCTGCCAGAGGTACTACTCTCGGTGCTGACGATGGAATTGGTATTGCTTCTCAGCTTGCTGTGCTTACTGATACCGGTTTCAAATCAGGCAAAATCGAATGTCTTTTTACCGTAGATGAAGAATCAGGAATGACAGGGGCACTCAATCTCAGACCTGACTTTTTTGAAGGAAGGACCCTGATTAATCTTGATTCGGAAGATGAAGGGATTCTCTTTATCGGTTGTGCCGGTGGAATGGATACAACCGGCGAACTGAATTATAAGAGTGTCCCTGTTAAAAAAGGTATGACCGGTTTTGAAATATCCTTAACCGGATTGCATGGAGGTCACTCAGGTGATGAGATCCACAAAGGATACGGAAATTCAGTAAAGCTGATGAACAGGATCCTGTGGAACCTGTCAAATAAGTTTGACATAGCATTGAGCCGGTTTAACGGGGGAAATCTTCGAAATGCAATTCCTAGGGAAGCATTTGCCCTGATAGCTGCCGACACTGCTTCAAGGAATCAGGTAGCAGACTGGGTAATGAACTTCCAGGAAGTTCTGCATGAGGAATTTGGCGAAACTGAGAAAGATCTTAAGATAGCGATTAAAGAAGTCGAAGCTCCTTCATCAGCAATGGATAAGGAGAACCAGACAAAACTACTGAATTCGCTTGCCTGCTGCCCTCATGGTGTGATAGCCTGGTCAAAAGAAATGGACGATCTGGTTGAAACGTCGACAAACCTGGCATCCGTGAGTTTTAAAGAAGAAAATAAAATCAGTATTGTCACTACGCAAAGGAGCTCTGTTGAATCATCCAAACACGATGTTGCAGGAATGGTTGAGTCGTGCCTGAGACTTGCAGGAGCAACTGTTGAGCATTCTGATGGTTATCCCGGATGGAAACCCAGCATGAAATCGGAAATACTGAAAATTACAAAAAAATCATACAATAGTCTTTTTGGGAAAGAACCTTTGATCAGAGCGATTCATGCCGGACTTGAATGCGGTCTGATCTATGAGAAGTTTAAAGGTATAGATATGATATCATTCGGCCCAACGATCAGGGGAGCCCATACGCCGGAAGAAAAAATTGAAATAGAGACAGTCGGCATGTTCTGGAAACTTCTTCTGGATGTGATCGCGAATATTCCATCTAACGGGAGCAGGAAACTTATCCTGTGAGCTTGCAGAGTCTTCAGTCATAAACAAAAAACTCCTCCTTCCCTGCCCCGCATACCGGACAGATATAGTCAGACGGCAGATCGTTAAAAGGGATGCCAGGTTCAATACCCGAAGAAACGTCCCCTTCCTCCGGATCATAAATATATCCGCATATCTCACATTTATATCGTTCCATTTTTTTATTAAGATTTGATTTTTCTGACAACGTCAATTACAGTTCCATCGACCCATTTTATTGCTGCCACTATTTTATCCTCAAATCTGGGCTTTGACGGTTTGCCACAGATCTTTACTGCTTCATCCCTGAGTTCATTTATAGTTCTGACCGGAAGTCCGCTGTTCCTGACACTTTCAATCAGGTCCTGACGAAGGGGATTTATGGCTATGCCTCTCTCCGTAATAATAACGTCGATAAGTTCCCCGGGGCCGCAAAGAGTGGTGACCTCATCAACTATCACAGGTATTCTGTCGCGAAAAAGCGGGACAGGAAGAATAACATTCCTTGCATGAAGACAATTCTGCCATCCGCCAATGCCATGCAGAAGGTACCCGTCAGAATGAGTCACAACGTTCCCATTAAAATTGAGATCAACTTCAGTAGCTCCAAGAATCATAATATCCATCATGCTGGTCAGATTCCCTTTGGAATGGTAGTTATAGGCATTAAAAACCGGGTAAGGGATATGATTGGCATTTTTCCCGATTGAATTAACGGAATCAAGGTCAAAGGCTTGGGCATCAAGAATATATCCCATATGGCCATGCTCAAGCATATCGACCATGTATTTTGTGCTGCCGCCAAATCCAAATTTTGACTTCCAGCCTTTCTTTTTAAAAATTTCATGAACAAAGACAGCGATGGCCAGTGAAGTACCCCCTGCCCCAGCCTGCATTGTAACTCCATCCCTGAGTATACCCGATTTTTCAAGAAAGGCTGCTGTCAGTTCAGCAATCAATAACCTGTCGGGGCTTTTTGTTATCTGTGTTGTACCTGATACTATCTTCTCCGGGATTCCAATTTTGTCCACTACCACGACATAATCAACATAATTACCTTCTATTTCCATCGGAAAGCATGGCAGATCAATAAGATTGTCAGTTACTACGATAACCTTATCGGCGTACATCATATCAGCTTTTGCATATCCGAGTACACCGCAGGCTGAATTTCCGCCTGTACCTTTCGCATTACCGTATGAGTCGGCTGTAGGGGCTGCGAGTACCGCAATGTTAATTTTCACCTCACCATCCTGGATAGCCTGAACTCTTCCCCCGTGAGAACGCAGGACGGCAGTACCTTTCATTTTGCCTTCCGATACAAACCTGCCGAGAGGTCCATTCATGCTTCCTTCTATTCTGTTGATCGTACCGTCCTCAAGATATTTTATCACAGGGTCATTGCATGGGAAGGAGGCTGACGGAAACCAGACCAGGTCCTTTACTCCCATGGCAGAAGCAATTTCAAAGATTCTGTTGCTTACAAGATCGCCATCGCGAAGATGGTGGTGAGTTGAAATTGTCATTCCGTCCCTTATGCCGCATCTTAGCAGTGCTTCCTCGAGTGTGGCTACTATTTTGTTTCCGTTCTCCGGATAGTCAGAACATGAGGGTATGCGGGGACCATATTTATTTCCGAAAGGTTTGTGTTTACCAATTCCTTTGAAAGGGATCGCCTGACTTCCGTTGATCTCAACCGGAACAGCCCTGCCGGCTTCATTTATGACGGTAGAAACTGACATGATACCTGTTATTTGTTTAACTATTTCACTTATTCAGTAACCTCATTTTTCCAATCCCCTGGCAACAAACCAAGTCTGACCGCCAGGTCAATTATTTTCTGAGCCCTGCTAACCACCGGAGGATCTATCATTTTTGAGCCAAGCGCGACAACACTAAGTCCTTTTTTACTGGCATCTTCGAACGCCAGGACTATCTTTTTTGATCTATCGATTTCATCCCGCCCGGGGTAAAAGCCCTGCTTTATTACAGGAATCTGCCGCGGATGGATGCATCCCATTCCTTCAAATCCCAATGCTTTGGATGACAATACATTCTGGCGAAGAGCCTCCATATCGCCAACATCTGAGAATACAGAGTCAATAGGTTGAATGCCGGCTGCCTTCGCCGCATTAATAATTCGTGTTCTTGCGTAAAGTGACTCTTTACCTTCTGATGTTCGCGGTACTCCAAGATCAGCTGTGAAGTCCTCCAGTCCTATAGCTATTGCCACAACACCCTGAGAGGATTTTGCAATTTCAAATGACATTTCTACTCCAAGGGCGGTTTCAATGATAGGCATCAGATGAACAGGATTTGTAATTCCATAACTATTTTTTATCTCAAGAATTTTACCTTCAATATTCTTTACAGTTAAAGCGTTTTCACATTTTGGAATCAGGATCAGATTGACATTGTGCGGGACAACATATTCAAGATCCTTTATTCCTCTCTCGCCCTGGTTTATCCTGACCATCCTTTCCGCCCCGTTGAAATTTACCTGCCGCAATGCATTCCTGACCAGTATCCTGGCTTCATCCTTTTTTTCAGGAGCGACCGAATCCTCAAGATCCAGGATTATCCCGTCGGCTGAATGGAGCCCGGCATTGATCATCATACTCGGAGTATTTCCGGGGAGATAGAGCCTTGAAAACCTGAAAATGCCGGGAGAAGTGGAATATTTATTTTCTTCAGGTAACTCAGGAAGAAAATCGAGATCAGTGGTTTTCAGTTGTTTAATTGCAGATTCAAGCCTGGCCGATATTACGAATGGCAAAGCCCCTGAGTCATTTACTTTCAGAAATGCGTTGCTGATACCGAAATAATTCAGTATTTCGATGCATTGAGCTTTTATGGAATCCCCAAAGAGTACCTCTACTTTCGACTTAAGGTCAATTATTACTCCACCACTATCTCTTAATTCAAGTGTTATTTCGCAGTCGGATCTTACCTTTGGACCGGAATTTCCAGATGTTG
>Ga0208980_10000828_pt1 | contig 18131 bp, 11 predicted proteins | sample WetSurMetagenome_3_FD_187993 | JGI IMG/M metagenome (GOLD analysis project Ga0208980, IMG submission 187993) | Wetland microbial communities from Twitchell Island in the Sacramento Delta, sample from surface sediment Aug2011 Site A1 Bulk (version 2) | ecosystem: Environmental > Aquatic > Marine... | reverse complement strand
GCCATTGCTTTCGCACCCAGAGCCAAATAAATCGATGCTCTGGGGGATGCACCATAGCTTATTAAATCAGCTAAACTATCCAGACCAAATTCTTTAGGTTTTCGTGTTGCAAACACAATATCGAGGATATACTTTTCGATTTTTTCATCAATATAAACTTCCTGAATCAACTTTCTTCCTTTAAGAATATCGGCAGGAGAAATAACAGGATTTGGCGTTCCTATTGTATCGTTAATATTGTGCCTCATTATTTCCAATTCTTCTTTTCGATCGGGATATGTAATTTTTATTTTCAACATAAACCTGTCTACCTGTGCTTCAGGCAGTGGATATGTACCTTCTTGCTCAATTGGATTTTGTGTAGCTAAAACAAGAAATGGTTCATCAAGTTTAAAAGTCTGTTCACCAATAGTAACCTGCCGTTCCTGCATAGCCTCAAGAAGCGCACTCTGAACTTTAGCAGGGGCACGGTTAATTTCATCTGCAAGAATGAAGTTTGAAAATAGAGGACCTTTCCGGATGAAAAAATTTCCATCCTTCTGGTTATAGATTTGCGTTCCAATTAAATCAGCGGGAAGAAGATCTGGCGTGAATTGAATGCGTTGAAATTTCGCTTTCATTGCTGCAGCCAGAGTTTTTATTGCAAGAGTTTTAGCTAATCCCGGAACACCTTCAAGCAAAATGTGTCCGTTCCCCAGCAACCCAACCACAAGTCTTTCAACCATTTCTTTCTGGCCAACAATAACTTTACTGATCTCAGATAAAAGCAAATCAATAAAAGCACTTTCTTGTTTTATTTTTTCATTTAGCTGTGCAATATCCACTGTAAACCTCTCAATAATTAAAAAAGTGTGATAAAATTAAGGAATTTAGGCCTAAGGCTTATCAGCCTCCGGCTGAAAATCAGATTAGACGGGGGCAAACTTATAAATGTTGCGTTTTCTAATCAAGAATATAATATTGACCTTCTTTTGAATATCGAAAATAGACTATTGAATTTTGGATACCATAAACCCTAGATTCATAAAGAAAACAAGTTGAATGTTTTAATTAAAAACTCGAAAGTTAAAGCACTGTGTTTTGATTATAATTAAATTTGTGATGATGAAATATTTAATTCCAATATTGCTGTTAAGCTTTCACTTAAGCTTTGCTCAGAGAAATTATATCGCTGTAATTACCAATCCTGAAATTGGTCCTCAAAATAATGCAATGAACCTGATTGGAGTTGTTGAAGATATTAACAAGCGACAAAATATTGCTCACGTTGTTGTCTTAGGTAATATTACAGCAAACGGAAAGTTTGATGAATTTATTTGGGCACAGGAAATACTTGATGAGCTAACTTCGCCATACTTTGTTATTGGCGGCGAGAAGGATTATTTATTAAGCGAAGGGAAAGGTTCTGAGATACCTTTGCTTTGGGGAGATGATAAAAATATTCTAAATGAAAAAAATTATTCCCTGGTTTCCATAAATACATTTCTCCCCGATTTCCCATCAAAAAAATATATTGGTGTGGAAACGGAGAGCTGGCTCGCAGATAATCTATCTGATCCAAAAATCTCTCGGCTAATCACTTTCTCATTCCACCCAATTCAGATTGCAGAGAATAGTTATAAGTTTTTTGAAATGAATATGAATAAGAAAATATTTTCTTTCGTTAGTAAAGAAGATAAATCTATAATGAATAGCTCGATCTTTGAAGGACTCTACTTAAACAGGAAAGAGAGCTGGGGTTATTTATTGGTCTCAACAAACAAAGATTCAATTCAAGTCACTAAAATTTTCAGCGAAGAAATTAAGACAAAAGTAAAACCGGAAATCGTCAAGTCCTCCTTTGCCAAGCCACTACTTCTTGAATCCACTAAATCAACCGGATTTATTTCATCAGGAAGTAAGCTATGGTCAGCCAGTATAAATAAAACCAAAAGAACTGCATCCATTTATGATTCAGATAAAATCTATAATATTTTCTGTGACGGAATTATTGTTTGCCTGAATAATTCGGGGGAAGAACTTTGGCATTTCGAAACAAATAAAAGAATTAGTCATCCTCCGCTAATAGCAGACGATTTATTAGTCGTAGCTTCTGATGATGGTGATATTATTACAATAAATGCGACCAAAGGCAGTCCTCAACAGATAATCGGTATTGGTGAAAGGATAGCATCAGGTATCTCTATTATCGACATGACAGAAGGAGGGGATATTAACAAAGCTGTTATTGTTGGAACAGTCTCCGGGAATATTTATTGTTACGATTTATTTACTCTTGATCCCATTTGGACACAGCAGCTAGCCTCTGGCAGTACTGAAATCTGTATTGCTTCTTCGATAGTCAATTCTAATGAAAAAATTTTCTTTTATGACAACACTGGGACTTTATATTGCTATTCTGCAGCCAATGGAATGCTGATCTGGAAAATTGATGCTTCGAAAGGCGGATGGAAAGCGGTTACGAAAATTTTGGGTTCACAGAATGAAAATCGTATCATAATCATCAATACTAATCTCTATTTAATTGACGGTTGCGGCAATTTATTTTGCATCGATGCACTGCTTGGAACAGTTAAGTGGAATATAAAAAATATTAATGCTAATGGCTTGATAAGATTGAATCTTCAGCAAGACTTAATTCTTTTGACTAAAAAAAATACAATAGTTAGCATATCAAGGAAAATAGGCAAAGTAATCAGCGAGACTGAACTTCCTCTCGAAACCAGAGATGCAATGATAACTGATTTATTGGTGATAGATAATAAAATGATTGTTGGCTTTGGTGATGGGTGGGTTTATAAAATAAAAGAAAAGCAAAAAGTTGAAAGGTTTTTCCGAAGCAGTTCTGCTCCAGTAGTTTCTTTAACTAATGTTAATGGGAATTGTCTTGTAACCGATTATGATGGAAGAATTACTCTTCTGAAACTTTCACCCTGATTTACCTCTCCCTCACCCTCTCATTAATAAGGAAAGGGATGGGGTGAGGTCTGAAAATAAAATATTTTATGACAAAACTCTTTGACGGATTTATTTTTGATATTGATGGGACACTGACTTCCACCAATCAGCTTATCTTTAATTCATTCAACTTCATTGCAAAGAAATATCTTAACAGAACTTTTACTGATGATGAAATAATTTCCCTATTTGGTCCAACTGAAGATGTAATCCTCAAAGAATGGTGTGGCGATAAATACGAAGAAGCGAGAAAAGATTATTATAAATATTACAGCGACCATCACGGAATAGCAGAACTCTATGATGGTATTAAAGAAATTCTCCACTACCTAAAAAGCAAGGATTATCCAATTGGAATTTTCACAGGTAAAGGAAGGGATGCTTCTCTGATTACTTTGAAAAGATTAGAAGTTGATCACTACTTTGATTTGATTGTTACTGGTGATGATGTCGAGAACCACAAACCCTCTCCCGAAGGTATTTTAAAGTTTGTTAATCAGTTCAAACTTAATCCTGAAAAAGTTCTGATGATTGGAGATTCTGTCAGTGATGTGGTTGCTTCAAAAGAAGCAGGAGTAAAAGTGGCTTCCGTTCTTTGGGAAAGTTATGGTAAGGAAGAAGTTAAAACACTGGAGAGCGATTATTATTTTCATTCGGTGGAAGAGTTGAGTGAGTTTTTGGTTGGAACAAGTTAAATACTTTCAGCAACCAAAGCAGATTTTATTTTGATCTCAGATTACGGATTAACGATTTAGTATTTGCGAAGTGTAAATCAGAAATCAAAAATCGGCAATCGTTAATCGTAAATCTGCTCTACCTGACAATCGCAAGCTTTTGTGTTACTTCTTCAGATTTATCCCCGTCTTTCATTATGACTTTATAAAAGTAAACACCATTTGCTAAAATATCGCCGTCTTCATCTCTTCCATCCCAGTAAATTTTATTGAAGTCGTATTTCAATTCAGCAGAAGTTAGTTTAATTTCTCTAACTAATCTTCCTGCAATCGTAAAGATTTTTATTCTTATCTCTTCAGGCAATTGAGTCAACTTAAACGTGAAGTGAGTTTCACCGCTCGATGGATTTGGATAATTATAGACATTGAGCAGCTTCGCTTCATTCGAAACGAGAAAGAATTTTTGAACTCCGCTTGAATCAACAATATTTCCGCCGGAGTTTTTCCACAATACTCTCAATGCATATTCTCCATCTTCAAGAACCGGAGTGAAATCAACCGTAACTTTCGGATTAGTTTCTGAGAATTGGTAATTAATAATTGAAGTATCAGCAGGTATCAACTCTTCATTAAGATAAACCAGAACAGAATTAGGGTCTGTAATCGGAAGAAGTGATTGGTCAGTTAATTCAATATGAATAAAAGGAGTTGAAGCGATGTACTCACCATCAAGAATATCATTGCCATCTATTGTCAGTGAAATTAATGGTCTGGTAGTATCAGGTTTTACATAAAACGGAACACTGAAGAAGTTATTGTCTTCAAAAAGTTCCCTAATTTGGTTTTCCGGATCAATATTTATTAAAAAAGATTTTGCCTCGCTTCCAGATGAGGTGTTGTACGTTATTTCATAAAATTTTCGATCACCTGATTTTAATGAGTCAACTTTCTGAGTAAATATTGTTTGCCGTGAATTATCTTCGTTAATAACTTCAACCTTTACATTAAAACTGTCTGCTTTGTTCTCACCGACATTATAAACGTAAAATGATAGATTAATATTTTCCCCGATTGTCACACTGTCCGCTGACACGGACACGACCTGATAGTTGGTTGAAAGTTCGGAAACCGGGATGAAATTTACTCCGAGCACATTCAGAAGTGGAGTTTCATGATTTTCATTTGCGTAAAAAACAGCTATCAACTTTAATGAAGTATACACACTTGAATTGATGGCACTTATATCAGCAACATCACCTGAAAAAGATAATTGGTTTAATGTATCAATTGTACCGTCGATGTTATATCCCAATGGAATGTAAGTTATCTCCGAGCCTGATGGAAGTGAATCTGATTTTGTAACACTCAACCACTTAGCTGAATTTTTAATAAGTGGAAATTCAACCCGCCCGTTTTGATTTGAAACAATAGTCGAAGTACCGAGCATTGCAGGTCCGGAAAATCTTTTACTAAAAGCTTCCGGCACCGTTCCCTGAAAAGCACCTTTTTTACCAATCATGCACCAGGAATCTCTGTAGGAAACACTATCAACGTAAAGACTGCCGAGAGTTTCAATAGCTTGTCTTACAGGAGTTCCTTGGCTAAATCCGAGTACTGATTGAGCACCATCTGCACAAATAGTCATGGCTAACCAAGTTCCCTCTGGTAATGAGTCTATATAGTTGATTAGAGAATCCGCAGGTGCAGGGTCCCAGTACAAAAAATACCTGTAATCAGACGGCTCAAGAGTCAATGAATCAATTACCGCTGTTGCTATTCCCCAGTAATAAGAGTTAGGAAGTTTTTCATCACCATTTAGCTTGATAGAACCAAACTCACCATCATCACTGCCAGCAGAACCAATTTCAAGTAAATTTTCAAAGCTGTTCAGCTTCCAGTAGTTATCGGTCGAATCAAAATTTACATTAGTGTAAACCAAATCTGCATAATTAAATGAATGATTGAAGTACCAGTTATGATTTACATTTTCATTGAAAAAAGAATATGGCTCAGACCAGGGTGATTGAGAGGAGTTTAATCTTGCTCTCCACCAATATCTTTTATTTTCTTGAAGAGAACTCAAATTATAATCGGTGTGGACTGTATCCATTTGCGATATTACCTCAATAGAATTCTCAAATCCAGGATTATCAGCAAATATAATTTCAATTGAAGATACATTTTTATCCGTCAATAGAACAGGATTAAGAAAATTAAAAGTGCTTATTGAAGAATTATAAAACCTTTCTGCATTTATGGGTCTTACCGATGAAGAATAAACATTGAAGCTAAAGTTAGCTGAATTATCATCCTCATAAATTTCTTCGAACTCATTGTTCTTATCAAGTATAACTTGAAGATTGTGCTCACCGACTAATCCCAGAATAGGTATACCAAGGATTATTTCTTTTTTATAAAGTGGAACCGGAATTTTGAACTCTTTAAAGTAGCTTTGGCTTCCAAGTTGATTATCCTTTACCGTTAATAATAAAGAATCTTGAAGGACCTTACCATAGTTGAAAAATTTAACTCTTATATGAACTGAATCATCAATATCCACTGGAAAATTATTAATTAGACTAAACGACTCATTTGTAATTGCGAAATTCGGTTTTGGCGGAAGTTTGAATCCAATCAAAGGATCACCAAAAAGAACATTGCAATAGTTAAATACTCTGTTAACATCGCCAGTTCCATACTGACTAAAAAGCTGCAGTTTTGCCAGATAATGGATTTTAGAGATGACAGGTAAAGAATCCGATAATAACAGTTGATAAAAAATCCTTGGATAGTTCACAGAAGTAGAAACATACCCCCAGCTTGAATTTCCAAGGTAGGAAATTGACTGACCATCAGTTGAAGCAGAAACAAACAACTCACCGAAAGCATCGACATCAGGTTCGGCGAATTTACCTGTTGAGCAGCCAAAGTCTGAAATCAAATTTAATCTATCGTTAAAAGAACTTTTCAAGTCAATTACTTCAGTTATACCATTGTCCCAAGTTTCCGTGCCACTATGTCCGATATAAGAGATGAATAATCCACTACTGTCAATAGCATTATTGACTTGTTCTTTTGTGTAAGGGCCGAAGTTTGTCGGAGGGTTAATAGTTTTGTAGAAATGAATGCCTTCTCCTCCGACAGGTGCAGGCTTTACAAAATTATCCAGTACAAAACTATTTGCTGATTTTAATAGCTCGAGTTGACTTGGGTTGTTGGCATCTCCTCCGCTAAAAAAGATATAACGTTTATTAAAATCATTGAAAGTAGTGTTAATATAAATCTGATGCTTGTTCAGGTAGTAATTTACTTCCTCATTTGAAGCTGCGGGAATTCTTCCAACAAACATCTGTGGTATGTTTACGTTTGAACTATCCCACATTGTAAACCATACGTCGCTTACCGGGCTTCCATATGATGGAACAAGATTTTTTCTTCTAACCGTTGGAGGTGGAGTCAAATTGTACTTATAATCGTAATTAGCATCACCGAGCAGCATTAAATAAGATGGTGCCGGAGCCATCCAATTTCTACTAGCGTAATACAGAAAATCCTTTATTGCCTCAGGTTTACTATAACCAAAAGCAAATTCGTCATAAATATCATCTACAAATATCAATTCATTTCTTAATTCATAATTACTATTGATAAAATTTATGTAATCTTCTGCTGATGACTGGAGTAGTTTATTCGAAATTGCGATATAATCTGCTCCTCGATTTGAGTCACGTAGATTAGTGAAAAACTTTTTAGTGAGAAAGTTTGGCGGTCGGGTGAGGCTTTCTTTAATTATAATGTACTCATCTTTTGCTGTAACAGTATCGGTAAATACTAACATTGAGTTAGAAATATTAAAAGCAGCAATTTTCTTATATATAGGTCTGATTTTATAAACAATCATATTTCCGAAAGGCTGGGTAATATTTGAAATCTTTATAACCCTCTCCGCCCTCAGAATATTTTCAGGAACACGTATAATAAGCGAATCATTCGAAGCAACATTGTATCGTTGATATTCAACATCCACCCAATCAATAAGTGCCTGATGCCATTTTAGTGAATCATTCTGCATTCCGAATATTCTAATAATATTATTTCCAGAAAGTAAAAGATTAGAATTGTATTCAGCAGAAAAGTTAACTGTTTGCTTATAGTTGAATACTATCGTGTCCTCAGGTAAGGTAGAGTTTAAACTTAAACCGAAACGATGATTATTTGTAAAAAGCTGATCAGTTGCATTACTGATCATTCTTGCAACAACTTTTACAGAAGAATTAAGTACAAAATTCGTTGAGTTAAAATTAAAATCTATACTGCCTCCGTTGCCAAGAACATGCCATGTCCAAACTTTATTTTCTTGCCAGTTTGGAAGCTGTACGCGGGGAGAGACAGCATCGTAATACCAAAGTCTGACATCATTCTCAAAGTGTTCAAATGTTGTATGAGTAAACAAAGTATCTGTAAGTCCAGATATTGCTGAACTTTGGACGACAACTCGCTTACCCTCATTTCCATCCCAGCTTAACCATACAATTGAAGTATCAGAATAACGATCAAAATAATTAAGATAATCTTCACCAGTAACAACAATATCTCTGTAATTTACTGAGCCATAATTTCTTTCTGCCCAAAGCTCAAGATAATCCCCGGGATCAAATGATAAATCACTTTCACCTGAAACAAAAATCGGAACTTCAATGCCCTTGAAGAAAATCTTAAGAGTTTTAGGATTTAAATTTTGTGGATTGATACCATAATTGATAATCTGGTCATAACCAATTCGGTAAACTCCATCATTTGGTATTTGAAGTTTTACATATTCACGTGTATAATCAATCCAATTCCCTAAAGAATCCGATACAAAAAAATTTGGTTTGGATGCACGAAACCGGGATGCCGATTCATAATTAATGATAACATCCTTCAACATTTTATCAAATTCACCCAGTATTATTTGCTTAGGATTAAATTGTACAACATCTGTAAAATCTATTTTAAGTAATGCAGATAAAAGTTCTCGAATTTCTTTGCGCTTCCAGTTGAAAGCATGAGTGTTTACTTTGATCACGGCACAGTAATAATCCCTTAGCCATGTATATCCAATTACTTCAGATTCTAAAGGAGGGTATTGATCGGATATGAATTTCGATAAGTTTGGTTTCGATTCTTTGTACATCAGAATCGAATCTGCGGATAAATAGACCTCAGGATTGAATTCAACTTCTGCATCTTTTATATAATTATATTTTTGCTCAGCTAATTGAATTTTTACTTTGGAAAGTGGAGGTATAGCAACAAAGTAAGTTTTTGAAGGTAAGACAGGAGCACCGGGTGAACTTTCATCTGAAGCATTAATGTATTCTATAACTATTTTGTTCTCAACAATCTTTTGCGAATACTGCTCTAGCCTAAATAGTAATTGAACGGTTAGACCGTTTTCTTGAGGAACTACGGAAGTAACTTCACCCTGTGTAAAAGCTATTACTGAGTATAAAATTGATATATAAAGTGTAAAAATATATTTCATTCGAACGTCATTTAATAACTAATAAAAATATATAATTAGTTCTTTAGCGATTCAAGCACAAAAAAATAATAAAACACTTAACTTATTATTTTAAGTTTTATTTTAATTATTCTAAAAATAAAAACTGGTATTCCTAATAGGTATCTTCTCCACAACCTCCCTGGTTCAGTGACAAGTCTGAACATCCATTCCATGCCCATCTTCTGAATAAAAACGGGGGCTCTTTTTTTTTTTCCGAAATAGGATTCTAAAAAATTTCCAACACAAATTATTACTTTGGAATTTACTATTTGAGACAATTTCACTGCAAATAACTCCTGCTTGGGAACACCCATCCCAATTATATAAACCTTACCATAGAGGTTTTTAAGCTCATTCATAACATCTTCTACTTGAGACTCCTCGAAAAAACCATTTTTATAACCAACCAAATTAATTTTCCTCTTCTTTGCTTCCTCTAAAATCAATTTTTGATCAAAATTACCTCCAACCAAAACTACAGGAATCTTTTTCACCTTCAATTCATCCATAATATTCTCATTCATAGTGGTCGCATCTATTCGACTGATTTTCTCACCTCTCAAATATTTGATAGCAAGATACATCCCAAGGTCAGCTTGGTATAATTCAAACATTGAATCAAGAAATCTTTTATAATCTTTGTCCTTACAATAAATATTGAAGCAATGCTGATTTAGGTAAGTCAGCAGTAGCGATTCCTCTCTCTTAATTGAGGTGCAAACTTTATTTATAACAATATTTGGATTAGTCAACAGTTTATTAAAAATCATCAGCAGGTAAGAAGTGAATCATAAATTTTTTCTACCTCACTAAAATAATTATTATAATCACAAAAACGGTTTACTTTTTCAAATAGATTTTCCCCAAGCTGTTTCCCGATTCCGGGATTATTCAATAAGAAATTAATCTTTTCTGCAAGCTGTCCAGGATTTTCAGGATCTATGAGCAAACCATTTTTGCCGTCCTCAATAAATTCGGCAATGCCACCAGTATTACCACCAATAAATGGTTTCTTCATACTGCCAGATTCAATCATAACAAATGGGAAAGGATCAATTCTGCTAGGCAAAACAACTATGTTGGAGATAGAGAACAAATAGGAAATATTTTTTTGTGGAGGGATTAGAATAATTTTTTTATTCTTTACGATATATTTAAATCTATGTACCATATTATCAATTTGTCCAATTATAATCAGAACTACATTCGTCTGTTGCTTAGTAACTAAGTCAAATGATTTTATTAATGTATCGTATCCTTTGTCTTTAGCGATTCTTCCAGCAAACAACAACACTTTTTTTTCAGACGTAATATTATTTTCTTCCTTAAATTTTTTACTTAATTCCAAATCTGTATTGATTAAGTGCTCTACCGGGTTATAAATCGTTATTACCTTCTCTTTAGAAAGTCCATAATTCTTAATAAGAAAATTTCTAACTGAATTGCTGACAGATATTATTCTATCAGACCTGAAACTTAAGTACTTAAATCCACTTACATAACTATGAGCTGTTGTTACAGTCTTGACATTTAGTATTTTACTTATCCTTGTGGATATCAACTCAGGAAATCTGTGATGTGAATGAATAAGTCCTATCTCATTCCTACGAACATAATCTCTCAAATATTCATAGAACTTTCTGCTGTAGAAAATATTTTTATAACCCGTACTGAAATTGAACAATTCAAAATTTAAGCTTGGAATATCTTTAAGTCTATCAAGCGAATCACCTCCATTAGTTATGAAATGAGTGCGATACTCATTCATTCTGCTAAAATGTTTAAGGTACAAATAAACAAGTTTGCTTCTGCCGCAGCTATAATTGAAATTTGGAGTTATGTGTAAAATGTTAGTCACTTATTGATTAATTCCGAGTAAGCTTTTTCAATTTGCACAATAAAATTCTTTTCGGTGTATTTATTTTCAACTGCTAAACGACCATTTTGTCCAAGTTTATTTCTTGACTCAGTGTCATCTAAAAGTTGAAGGAGTTTCGCTTCAGCTTCGATTAAATTTCCTTGTTTATAAACTAATCCACAATAATTTTCCTCAAGAATTTCTTTAAAACCTCCAACGTCTGGAGCAACAATTGGAACTGAGTTAGCCATAGCTTCCCACATTGTTAATGGCATTCCTTCCCAATCTGAAGTAAAAAGCAGGATATCAAAAAATTTATAACAAATCTGCAGTTCTTTCACATAGCCAAGAAATTCAATAACTTCATTTAATTGAAGTTCATTTACAAGATTTTGCATTTCACTTTTCAAACTGCCATCACCGAAAATAAAGAGTTGAATATTTTTTTCTTGAGCGACTAAATTATTCATAATATTTATAGCTCTATCTATTCTTTTATCAATTTCAAGCCTTCCTATAAGAACTATTATCATTCTGTCCCTCTTTATTTCCTGGATTCGTCGTATTATATAATCATTGGATTCTAATTCAGATTGATTTGAGGTATAACCATTATAGTAAACAATAGGCTCAGGAAATAGATTTGTTTCTTCGATTAATAACTCTTTACTTCTGATTGAGGGAACAAGAACCGAATCGACTTTACCAAATAGAAAAATTAAATAATGAATTGCTGCATAGATATTTCTTTCAATAAAATTGTAGTAAGGATTGTCTCTCAGGAAGATTCCATGATAGTTAAAAATGAACTTCTTCCGCAGGAAAATATTGACTAAACCAGCTATCGCATAAGGTTTGATCAGATGAACATGAATTATGTCTATCTTATTAACTTTCATGAGACTATAAATATCGACAAAAGTTTTAATCGATACCTTTTTAATCAAAGATGACGAGACAAAAGTTTTTACGCCAAATTCTTTAGCTTCATTCTCAATTTTTTCTCCACCCTGGAATAGAAGATAATGCTCAAATTTATTTCTGTCATAATTCCTGAAAATCATTTTGAGATGAGCATATACGCCATCAGCTTGCCCTGTGATAAGATTAACTATGTGACAAACCCTGATCAATACAATATTTCCTGATAATTAGCTAGGTACTTTTTTGCTATTTTATCCCAACTTAAATCCTTTGCAGTGCTAATAGCATTCTGACTAATTAAATCTAGTGGATATTTACCTTCTGCGATGTCAAGTAAAATTTCAATTATTGTTTCAGGTTGCTCTGAATCAAAAGCGAATCCATTTTCACAATTTTTAATGAATGAAGAAATCCCTGACTGACTGGAAACTATTGGTATCACTCCTAATGACATTGCCTCTAATACGATAATGGAAAACGGCATATAATTTAAATTATCAATAAAAAGATGTTTATTACCAAAAAATTTGGAAAATGAACTTTCAGGTATTGGATTAATAAAATTTATCCAATCATAATTTGCAGCGGTGGGTTTGCCTAAAACCGACAGATTCACAAAATTCAATTTTGCTTTAACAAAAATGTTTATTAATTCTTCAAGCCCACGTTTTCTCGAATCATCTAAACCATTGTAAAAAACTAACTCAATTCCGTTCGAAATATTAAAGCTTTTTCCTTCAACATTTTTTGTTAAGGAAACACCATTAGGAAATATAAAGACTCTATTTTTATTAATATTATAATAGTCTTGGGCGAGATTAATCATTTGAGCAGACAAGAAAACTAATGAGTCTGATTTTACGAATAGAAGTTTTTCAAGAAGCATATCTTTCAAATCAGATAAAGCTGATGGTTTTCTATAAAACACTTGACGCTCATATCTATATAAACCATGAATTGTATATACAAGTTTAAATCTCAGAATGACCTTTAAAAACAGAATAACTATTTCGAATTTGTCAAAAGTTACGGCGTGAACAATATCGGGTCTTTTTCGTAAAAATGTAAATATTAATTTTAAAATACCTAACCTGTGGATATTTTGATTGTGCAATACATTTTCAGAACCAAAAAATAATTGCTTGAGTTTCCGTTTCTTAGTCAGCTTAAAGAAATAAGTTATAAATTCGGTATCAGGATTAAGTTTTGTGATTTGATCAAAAAGATTTCTTGCAACTTTTTCGGGTCCTGTAAGAATTTCACCCTCCCCATATCTTCCGATCAATACTACTTTCATTTTGCCGAGCTGAAGTGTTTAACTTAGAAATATTTAATTTTGTGACAAATCAGACAATAGATATAAAACCATCATTTTTTCACAAGCCACTGTTCTGGGTCCTGTTTATCTCTACCTTTCCAGATTTCAAAATGTAAAACATAACCATCTATGCCTTCATCCACTATTGCAAGAACAGAACCAGATTTCACTTTATCCCCTTCCGAAACAAAAATTTCAGAGACGTGACTGTATACAGTCCGGTAATCATTTTTATGTGAAACAATAATCACATTTCCATAACCTGGCAGCCAATCAATAGCTGCAACAACACCCTCACCAACGTTACGAACATTTTTATCTTTATCAGCTTTAATATCGACACCATAGTTCAAAGTGACTGTGTTAAGCGATTTATGTTTGTTCTCACCAAACTTCCTTATGATTTTACCTTTGTGTAATGGCCATATCATTTTCCCTTTGAGTTCAACGAAGGAGGCAAATGATGAAGTACTCAAGTCAATATCATAGCTAGCACTTTCATCTCTTATTCTATTTTTTTCGAGCGTGGGTTTTTCAGTAGAAGTTATCTGATCTTTATTGACAGCTGCTTCTCTTTCAATCAATTGAGCAATTAACTGCTCTATTTTTTTCTGAGATTCTTTTTTAGCAGTCAGAACTTTTTTTAACTCGTTATTGTTTTTCTTGATTGTATTAAGTGCTGCTTTTCGTTCATTTAATTTTTGAGTTAACGCTTTCTTCTCATCATCTCTTGCTTTAGCAAGTAATAATTTTTCATTTCTTTCTTTCTTTAATAGAGTATTTGATTCATCGAGTTCGCTTTTTTTGTTATTAAGTTTGGTCAAGTCTTTCTCACGTTGCTTCGCAAATGCCTGCAGATAGTAGGAACGCATTACAGCTTGTTGCAGTGATGAAGCATCGAAGAGACTTTCAAGTTCATTATACCGTCCCTTTTTATAGATAGCTTTAACATATCCTGCATAATTATCCTGTAAAAATTTTATTTCAGATTCTGTCTGAACAATTTTTCTCTCAACTATTTTTATTTCGCTTTCTTTTTTGTTGATCTCGGTACGCAGTTCACCAAGCAATTTATTAATGAGAAAGTTTTGTTTATTAAGATTCTCAACAGCTTCAAACGATTTTTTTTCAGCAGCAGATTTGGAGGCTAATTCTTTCTCGAGAGTTTTTATTTCTGATTTGATTGAAGAGAGTTCTGATTCTTTCTGGCTTATATTTTCAGATTGTGGAAAAGATTCAATAACGAAGAGGAATAAGGGAATTATATATTTAAGCCTGATCACCATTCTATTATTTCAGCATCATCTGGTACTTCAAATTTTACTTTAACGCCTTTAGCATTAGCAAAAATATTTTTATACTTGATTGTCACTTTTTGATTTTGCACCTTATTCGTCACTTCAATATTGAATGGTATCGCCACATTTTCTATCAGCTCAAATTTTGAGTATTTACCTTCCAGATTAATTTCGCCATCGCTTGACTTTAAGTTATAATTGGTAATTCCAAGCTGACGAATATCCACTTTGTAAATTGAAGTTAATTCATTTTCCTGATCAACATAGGTGAGGACATACTGCTCTCTTTCCACGGAATAGCTACTCGGCTGCTTGTAAAGATTTGGTGTTAGGTTGACTGAACCGATAAAGGCATCAACTAAATCGGCAAACGAAAGATTAACCTTAAAGATGTTCTTCAGTATATCATCATTTACTCCACCACGATATGCAATATTTTGCAGTGCATCATAGAAAAGGTAATTATCTTTTGTTACAAGCGCTTGTGCTAACTCAATTCCAAATGGTCCCAGCACAGAAAAATAAATTGAATCAGGTTTTTGCATTATTATTTGAAAGTTTGCACTATTATTAAATTGTTCCGATTCTATTTCAAATACACCAACACCTTCAAAGTTTTTAATTTTTCTTCTGTTAGCTTCAAGCTTATTTATCAATCTTTCAGATGGGAGTAATTCAATATCTTCAGTTGGCTTCGAAGGGACACAACTTTCAAACAAAAAGATTAATAAAAAGATGGGAAATGATTTTTGAATAAAAGTTTTCAAATTACACCTGAGGTAACTTTATTTTTCAATGACTCATTGGATGAATCTAGTTCAAGAGCTTTTTTCCATAAGTCAAGAGCCTCCTCTTTTTTACCCTGCATAAACATAACATCTCCCAGATGTTCCAGTAAAACTGCATTTTTTTCACCATCGACACCAATGGCTTTTTTAATGTAGTAGTAAGCTTTATCGTATTCACCCAGCTTAAAGAAAATCCAGCCATAAGTATCCAGGTAGGAAGAATTGGATGAGTCAGCTGCTATAGCAATTTCAATCATTTCCAGTGAACGCTCAAGCTCTAAGTCTCTCTCAGAAAGTGAATAAGCATAATTATTATTTATCAGTGCATTCTGTGGATCAATTTGAAGTGCAAGTTCATAAAGACTATCGCTCTCCGCCATCATTTTCAGATTGTTATAAATCAGCCCCAGCTGGCCGAGCACATTTACATTATTGGGATCTGAACGCAGAGCACTCTTAAGATATTCAATTGCTTCATCATTTTCCTGTAACTGACTGAGTGTAAATCCATAAGCTGATAATGCATTTGCATCAGAAGGATTTAACTCAACGGCTTTCTTCAAATAATCTTTCGACTCCAGAGCTTTATTCTGTTGTGCAAGTGATAATCCGAGTATAAGATTAATTGCAAAATCGTTTGGAAAAAGTTCAATAGCTTTTCTCATAATTGTTTCTGCATCTTCATATCGCCTATTATCAAAGTATAAGCCTCCAAGTCTTATCCAAGATTCTACATGCCAGCTTGCATTTTCAGTAACATATTTAAAATTCTCAATTGCGAGGGAGTCATTACCTTCATTTAGAGCAATTGCTCCCAGATAGAGTTTCACCTGCCAATATGTTGTGTCTTTATCAATCGCCTCAAAAAATTCTTTGGCGACCGGTAGAGCTGTTGAATCTGAAAATGATTTTGCAAAATAAGTTGCACCAATGCCAACTTTTGTTTCCAAAGGTACGTCAGGTTTTTCGATTATATACTTAAACTCTTTTGAGGCTTTCTCCCAATCATTCTGAATTATAAATATCTGGGCTCTTTTTTCTCTTGCTTCAAGATCATCCGGCATTGTTTCAATTAAATCATCCAGCATTGCAAGAGCTTTTTCATTATAGCCATTTCTTACGTAGAAATCTATCGCCAGCTTTTGAAGTGCGACATTACTTGGATCAATTTCAAGCAATCCTTCAACCGATTCTGCAGCCTTTTCCTTGTAACCGAGTTTTTCATACAATTCCGCAACATGAAATAAAACATTCCAATCTAAACCAATAATATCAATTAGGCTATTATAAATCTTGATGGCTTCAAGTGGTCTGGTATTCTCGTATATTCTGGCAAGTTTATAGTAAGTATTAATGTCTGTCGAATCGGCAGCTAATATTTTTTCGAGAACAAGGGCAGCGGAATCATTTTCTCTTGCCTGAATAAAAACATCTGCCAGAAGCAGTTTATATTCTGTTTTTGTTGAATCAAGTTTAACAGATAGCTTCGAATACTTTAAAGCATTGCCAAGTTTATTAATTGAGAAGTAGTTTTTTGCAAGTGAATAGCATATACCTGCGCTTGTATCATAATCCAAAGCCTGACCGAATTCTTTGATCGCTCCAGAGTAATCACCCTTGGATTCTGCAATGGAACCATTTACAAAATGCTCGAGTGCCTGCTTCTTAAGAATTTCAGGATCATTTAAATTTTGATCTGAAGATGAACCGGTTTGGGAAACTTCTGAAGCTGAACAACCGAACATAAACAAGACGAGTAATGCAAGTGCGAAATATTTCTTCATAATCCTAATTATTTTAACAAAAAATATATTGCTGGCATTGCTGAATAGCAAGTGAAATGCTGTTGGTTATGTAATTCTTGAATACTAAATAGCACACGTCGACTCCCAGGTAGAATAGTGTCAGGCTTACTATTGAAGCAGGAAAATATTTTTAATTCTTATTCCGTGTGATTAAATTTTAACAGACAATATTGAGTACTATGCAAAAATTACTTAACATAATTCTTCTAGCACACTTCCTATCCATACCAGTACATTCTCAGGGTACAGCTGGCGATCAAGCAAAATATGAGTACAGATATCTTATTGATATGCCTACTGCCGGTGTTTTGGAAAAAGGCGTTGTTGGTGTAACTACTGAAATGTTACCTGCTGGCGTACTTATCGCTGTAATTGAAGCGGGAGTATTTGAGAATGTTAGTATTGGTATCTCTTACGGAGGCGCAAATCTCATTGGCTCAGGTAAAGTTGATTGGTACAACTGGCCCGGAGTTACAATTAGAGCTAGACTTATTAACGAAACTACTTTGATACCAGCAATTGCTTTAGGTTTTGACTCACAAGGCAAAGGAACTTATGATGATTCGACTGACCGGTTTGTAATTAAATCCCCCGGCTTTTTTGCTGCAGTAAGTAAGAATTTTGATTTCCTCGGATATATGAGTTTACACGGCACCGTAAATTATTCCTTGGAGGGAAATGACGGTGATAACTTTGTTGATTTAAGAACGGGTGTAGAAAAAACCTTGGGTTCAAGTTTTTCACTTCTGGTTGAGTACGATTTTGCATTTAATGATAACAACACAGATTTTGCAAGCGGGAAAGGTTATCTTAACACTGGAATAAGATGGTCCCCTGGGCAAGGCTTTACAGTTGGATTCGATCTCAGAGATTTGTTAAGTAATAAATCCTCATCAAATAATGCCGCTGATAGATCTTTGAAGATTGAATTTATTAAGAATATCTTTTAATAGCCGCCGC
>Ga0208980_10000827_pt1 | contig 18138 bp, 17 predicted proteins | sample WetSurMetagenome_3_FD_187993 | JGI IMG/M metagenome (GOLD analysis project Ga0208980, IMG submission 187993) | Wetland microbial communities from Twitchell Island in the Sacramento Delta, sample from surface sediment Aug2011 Site A1 Bulk (version 2) | ecosystem: Environmental > Aquatic > Marine... | reverse complement strand
GAGATTTTCCGGCACACCGGGAAATATGATGCGTCCGGGGTGACCAAAGGTTATTTCATCGCCGATCTGGAAGATCGGGCCACCATTGTTGGACAGTAGTTTTGCCGTCACCATCTCTTCCCTTTCAGTATATATATTTTTGGAATAGAGTTTTATTTCTTTACCGACATATTTATCGAGTAGCTTCTGGGGATTCATCAGATCATACTCATAATTCTGTTCAAGGATACGGAGACTTCCAGTGTCCGTAAGCGACTTGATAGAAACGCTCGAAGGGATTATCTGTGACGCCACATCCATGAACCTCAGTTCCCCTGTCCCCTTCAAAAGCTTTATCTCTCTCTGATCCTTGACGAGACCGAGATTCACATTATAGATAGTAACGGCAACGCCGGTCTGGTCAGCAAGACTGCTCGATAAGGTTTCAGTTTTTTTATCGTCTGCAGAAACATTCTGCACTGTTCCTGCAAAAGTGATCCCAAGCAGTAGAAACAACACGACAAACCCGGAAACTCGTTTTCTCATGAAAAAACCCCCTTCCTTTACCGATATCAGAAAATTGTTGTGAGCCTCTCTGTTACTTTCCGGAGGCGAAGAGAGAGGATGCGGATAAACCCCTTCAGTAATTGTATCCCGATAGCAGGATACTGCCGAAGGAGGGTCTCCATCGCTTCGTTGGTAAGCACGACAAGGATTGTGTCCTCGACTGCTTCAACAGTCGCTGAACGGGAATGCTTATCAAACATTGAAAGCTCCCCTACCAGGGCACCCTTGCTTAGAAGGGCTACGATTATCTGATTCCCCTTGAACTCAGTCTGTTTTTTTACCTCAAGCTTTCCCGAAACAACAAACCCGATAAAATCACCGGCGTCTCCTTCTTTGAATATAACTGTATTCGCAGGATACTTTTTAATTTCGAAGAAAGAGGCAATTTTGTCAATTTCTTCAGTATCAAGGAAACAACAGATCATTTCTTCCTTGATTTCTTCCAGAAAAGCCTTTTTCTGAGCAAGTTCCATATTCAATTAACCTCGCTGTTCTTAGAAAGATACCAAACCCTGTTCATGGTGGTTTCCAGGTTAAATTATATCTGATAGTATTATAGCGATTTGAATAAATTTTCAGAACAGCAGATTTGGACAGCCACAAGAAAAGACCTCTTTCGTTCAGAGAACATGTCGAAACAGGATATCTCATTATATTGCCAAATTCGCTGAAATATGCGATAGTTATGTGTCGGATGCGTTCAGAAAAAAAGGCGCCCGGACAAATATTTTCAGGAGGTTACCCATGATGAAACGTGTCACCGGTCTGTCTCTTATCTTTCTCCTCGTCTTTCCCCTGTATGCCTATGCCGGCATCCCCCTCGATACTGTAAAAGGACATATCAATCAGGTACTCGATGTTTTGCGTGATCCTGCCCTCAAGGGAGAACCGAAAAAGAAGCTGAAAAAAGATAAGATTAGGACAATCTCAGAAAAGATGTTTGACTTTGATGAGCTTTCCCGGAGAACGCTCGGCCCGAACTGGACTAAATTCAATCCCGGTCAGCAGAAAGAATTTACTGATCTCTACAAATCCATTCTTGAAGATGCATATGTCGACAAAATTGTTACGTATACAGACGAAAAAGTTTCCTACAATAAAGAAATCCCCCTTACGGAAAAGACCACCGAAGTCCAGACCATAATTGTCACAAAAAAGGCAGATATTCCAATCAACTACAGGGTTATTCTCAAGGAAGGCGCCTGGCGTGTATATGATGTCGTAATAGAAGGGGTTAGCCTGATCAGCAATTACCGGTCCCAATTCAAGGAGATTCTGATGAACAAACCACCTGATGGATTGCTTGATACCTTGCGGAAAAAGGTCGGCAAGGCGTAACTATAGTCTGCTTGAAAAACAGAAGAGCGTTGAAAAAGGGGGTAGCTTAATGAAACAGACAAGAATATATATTCCAATCTTTATTCTCTGCGTTTTTTTCCTTGTGCCGCACGTATATGCAGATTCCTCTTCTCCTGTTACAAAAACACTTGAGACAGAGAAAAAGGATCCCGCAGAGATACCGGCACAACCCAAGCAGGAGATAGTGACCCTTGCAGAACCACAGAAAAAAGAAGTTGAAAATGATTTTACCGAAGAAGACGAAAAAGTGCTGACGATTGCAGACCCGATTTATCCCTGGAACAAGGCCATGTACCATTTCAACGACAAGTTTTATTTCTGGATTCTCAAGCCTGTTGCAAGGGGGTACTCCACTGTGATGCCTGAGGACATAAGAATAGTAACGCGCAACTTTTTCTCAAACCTTGCAACACCGGTCCGCTTTGTAGGCAGTCTGCTCCAGTTGAGAATAAAGGATGCAGGGAACGAACTGGTCAGGTTTGTGTATAATTCCACAGCCGGAGTGCTCGGTCTTGCTGACGCTGCGAAATCCGATTTTAATATCGTACGCCGCGACGAGGATATCGGGCAGGCCCTTGGAAAATATGGTATCGGCCATGGATTTTATATCGTCTGGCCTTTTATCGGCCCCTCTTCCCTCCGTGATACTATCGGACTGGCGGGAGACTATTTTCTCGATCCTGTCAGTTATGTGAATCCGATGGAGGCTTCATTTGGAATCAGGGCATACGATGAGGTAAATGAAACTTCATTGCGTATCGGTGATTATGAGGAGCTGAAAAAAGCTGCTATCGACCCTTATATTTCTATTCGCGATGCATATATCCAAAACCGGCAGAAAAAGGTGGACGAATAGAAAATCCCTGACAGAAAAGGGATTGCTTATTTCTTTTCAAAAATATACTTGCTGATCAGTTCTTCGATATCAACCGCTGATTCAGTCTCAGTAATTGCCCCATCGGGTTTTATATATTCTTCAGCGCCACCCGGAGAAATCTTGATATACTTGTCTCCTATGATCCCCTGTGTCCTGATGCTGGCGATAGAATCTTCCTGTATTTTGATCTCGGGGTTAATGAGCAGTTCAACTATCGCCTGATAATTTTCTATGGAGATCTTTGATACTTTGCCCACCTTGACCCCTGCTATCTCAACTTCAGAACCCTCCTTGAGGCCGGAGATATTTCCAAACCGGGCCTTCACCACGTACTCCTTCGTCACAAAGAGTTCTACATCACCAAGCTTTACCGCAAGGTATGCAAGGCAGAGGAATCCGGCAATCATGAAAAGTCCCACCAATGTCTCGACACTGAATTTCTTCATTGATCATCCCTCCAATTGTTCACTTTCATAGATACGTCCCATGGTCTTCTCGACAAATTCTTTGATCACAGGGTTTTCTGACGTCTGAAAATCCTCGGGTGAAATGCAGTCCTGAATGACACCGTCATAAAGGAGCGCAACATAGTCGGCAAGTTTGAAGATCTTCGGAACATCATGGCTGACTATAACTGATGTATATCCCAGTTTTGTCTGAGTTCGGTAAAAGACCCGGTATATTTCATTGCTCTTCGCAATATCCAGCCCTGTTGTCGGTTCATCGAAGAAGACAATTTTCGGATTCAGCACCAGGGCACGGGCAAGGCCGACTCTCTTCTTCATACCACCGCTGATCTGAGCAGGATATTTCTCATCGCTCCCTTCGAGGTCCATCAGATCGAGCATTTCGGTCACTTTACTTTTAATCTCTTCTTCAGTGGCCTTTGTGCGCTCCCTGAGCGGCAGGGCGACATTTTCGAATACCGTCATCGAATCAAACAGCGCTGCATGCTGAAAAAGAACACCGAAATCTGAGCGGATCTCTTTTAATGCTTTTCTGCCTATTGTATTGATATCCTTGCCGTTCACCAATACCTTACCGCTGGTGGGTTTCATGAGACCGAGAATGTGTTTGATGACAAGGCTTTTCCCCTGTCCGCTCTCGCCGACGATAACAGTCGTTTTCCCGTCATAAATGGACAGATTGATCCCTTTCAGCACCTCCTGCGCACCGAATTTCTTCCTCACGTTTATCATCTGAATCATTGGCTGGTCGTTCATATGAGCAAGGAGGTAATGATATAATCAACTACAAGTATTAATACCGACGACAGGACAACAGCACTTGTCGTTACTCTGCTTACTCCTTCTGCCCCGAATCCACCGGACCGTTCCATATGAACAAAGTACCCTTTCGCAGAACAGATCCAGACGATCAGGAGCCCGAAACATATCGATTTGATAAAACCCATATAGACATCAATAAATTCAACATCTCTGTACATCCCCGTAAAGAATGACCCCTCGTTTGCTCCCAGGAGTTTCACTCCGACAATGTATCCGCCGAAGATGCCGACTACATTAAAGAGAGCGGTAAGGAGAGGCACTGATATCAAGGCTGCGATAAATTTGGGCGCCATTATGTATTTGTGAGGTTCTATTGCCATGCATTCCAGTGCATCGATCTGTTCTGAAATCCTCATGATTCCAATTTCGGCGCAGATGGCTGAACCTGCCCTTCCTGTGACCATAAGGGCCGCCAGAACCGGGCCGAGTTCCCGGATCAGACTTAAAGCGACAGCAGAACCGAGAAGACCTTCTGAACCGAATTTACTGAGCGTATTGTATCCCTGCAGCCCGAGAACCATCCCGGTGAAGAGTCCTGTAAAGATAATGACAAAGACCGACAGGGTGCCGATAATGTATATCTGTTTGATTACATGGCTGATCTTATAGTAAGGCAATTTAATGATGTTATAGATCACAAAGGCGAGGAATATCCCCATCCTTCCCGCCTGGTTGACGTAATAAAGGGTAAGGTCACCTAAATAATTTACAATATTGATCATACTTATTGCACCGCATCATTATTATACAAAGTACCTGAAAAGTTAGCCACTTTGGATTCGTAATATTTTCTCAGTATCGAGCCTGTTGCAGAGATGGACAAACAAACCATAGTGTCATGCTGAACTTATTTCTCTACGAGTCGTAGAGGAATAAGTTCAGCATGACAGAATTGGGTTTGTGCAACAAACGCTATCTCCTTAATAAAGCGCTCTTCACACCAGGAAAGAAAGACCGGCAAATAAAGTATAATGAGGACATGACAGAGAATATTAAAGATATTTTTGCAATCATGACGATCATGTTCTGGCCGGTCATTCCCTTATTTTGGATACCGGTTCATATTGCCACAAACTTTCTTAAGAAACTCGGTGCTTTTTCCTATTTTCTCTCGGTTACTCTGTGGCTTCCGGTTGCATATCTTCTCTATCATCAGCAGGCGTTGCTCCTTGCACACAAAGTATCCTTTCCTTATCTTGTAAATCTCTTTGGATTGATTCTTGTATGCACAGGTACTCTTCTGCACCTGTGGACAATACGTTTACTCGGGATCAGTATCATAGGGATACCCCAGGTATTCTCCCGGATCAGGAATACTCTTGTTACGAGTGGTCCGTTTGCCGTTGTCAGGCATCCGACATATTTTGCGCATACATTAATATTTTCAGGTATATTTTTTCTAACCGGCGTATATGCAGTAGCCATTATAACGGTTCTTGATTTCGTCACGGTAAATACCATCATCATCCCCCTCGAAGAAAACGAGCTTTCTATGCGTTTTGGCGGGGACTATGAACGTTACAGGGAGAAAGTTCCGCGACGGTTTTTTCCGCACATCGTTTTCCGGTCAGAATAGGTTCAGAGTTCTTCTGTCTGTGGTATAATTTGTAAGAAATCGGAGAAACGATGAAGTTCATCGGTCTTGATGCAGGTTCAGTAAGTGTTAAGTTAGTTGTCCTCGATGAACAAGGCGCCCTGCTTTACCGTCATTATGAGAGGCATAAGGGACACCCCCTTTCTGTTGCCTTTACTCTGCTCGAAAAAATAACTACAAGCAGTCAGCAAATTTTTCCAGATATACGCCCTGTGAGCAATGAAACAAATGGACATCAGGTATGGTCTCTGTCTGTTACAGGAGCTGCAGGCCGGCTGATTGGTTCCCTCTTCGGGATTAAGCCGGTGAATGAAATTGTTGCCCAGGCATATGCAACACACACGCTGTTCCCCCATATCAGGACGATTATTGAAATGGGAGGTGAAGATTCGAAACTTATCCTGCTTGGTGAAGACGGACAGTCTATCGTGGATTTCGCTATGAATTCCAACTGTGCTGCCGGCACCGGCTCATTTCTCGATCAGCAGGCTGAGCGGTTGAGGCTGACCATCGAAGAATTCAGCATGGTTGCCCTCAAATCGAAAAAACCTCCAAGGATCGCAGGCCGGTGCAGTGTCTTTGCAAAGTCGGACATGATACACCTTCAGCAGATAGCAACTCCTATGGAAGACATTGTAGCAGGCCTCTGTTTTGCTGTTGCACGGAATTTCAAAGGGTGTATTACAAGAGGAAGGCCCCTTATTCCTCCTGTATCATTTCAGGGGGGAGTAGCAGCAAACAAGGGAATGGTCAGGGGGTTCAGGGAAATATTCGGTCTCGATGAACTATTCATCCCGGAAGATTTTGCTCTTATGGGGGCGATCGGGGCTGCGCTAAAAAACAGGAATGAAGGGATCTCTTCAACATTTGATCTGACAACATTTAAGGAATTCATACAGTCTGAAAAGCAATTTGAAGAAGGATATCCTCCGTTAAATGATGGGGAAGGCACTATAGGTGATGAAAGAGAGCGTGATGACTTTTCATCCTTCATCCTTCATCCTTCATCCTTCGGAAGAACAAAGGCGTTTCTTGGCATCGATGTCGGTTCCATCAGCACCAATCTTGCCGTTCTCGATACGCAGGGCAATCTTTTAGCCAAACGGTATCTTATGACGGCAGGAAGACCTATCGAAGCGGTAAACACCGGGTTGTCCGAGATCGGTCAGGAAATAGGCGACAGGGTTCAGATCATGGGAGTAGGGACAACCGGTTCGGGCAGGTACATGATAGCCGATTATGTCAGTGCAGACATTGTAAAAAACGAAATTACGGCACAGGCAACAGCAGCGGCATTCATTGATAAAAACGTCGACACAATATTTGAGATCGGCGGACAGGACTCGAAATTTATCTCACTTGAGAACGGCATAATCGTTGATTTTGAGATGAACAAGGCATGTGCTGCGGGAACGGGATCTTTTCTTGAAGAACAGGCGGAAAAACTGAATATCTCGATCAAAGGGGAGTTTGAACAATCCGCCCTCTCTGCAAAAAATCCGTGCAGGCTCGGAGAGCGGTGTACGGTATTCATGGAGAATTCCCTGATGGCAAACCTACAGAAAGGGGTTGACAGGAACGACCTTCTTGCAGGTCTCTCATACTCGATTGTGCAGAATTATATCAACAGGGTTGTTGCAGGGAAGAAGATAGGGGAAAATATTTTCTTCCAGGGAGGAGTTGCATTCAACAGGGCCGTTGTCGCCGCCTTCGAAAAATACCTCGGCAAAAAAATAACCGTTCCTCCCCATCATGATGTAACCGGTGCGATCGGAATGGCATTGATTTCTCTGAGGCACATGGAAGCGCGGGACAAAGAAGGCAAAGACGGCAAAACAACTTTCAAAGGATTTGCACTATCAAAAAAACCGTATGAAATATCGTCATTCGAATGCAAAGCCTGTCCGAACGTCTGCGAAATCAACAGGGTAAAGATTACCGGGGAGAAAGGCTATCTTTTTTTTGGTGGAAGATGCGAAAAATATGATGTGAGAAAGAAAAAACCTGCCGGCCTCCCTGATCTCTTCGGGTTCCGGGAGGAGTTGCTCTGGAAAGAACACCTCAAACGTCTATCATTAGCCGAAAGTAAACACCCCGGGGAAGTTTCCCGACCACTCGCCGGTCGGAGGAAAAGCAGGGGAAGAATCGGTATCCCCTTTATCTTCTTCTTTCACGATTATCTCCCTTTCTGGACAACCTTATTATGGGAGCTTGGCTTCGAGGTGGTAGTTTCACCAAAAACAAACAGGCAAATCGTAAGCCTTGGACTCGAACTAGTGCTTTCAGAAGCATGTTTTCCCGTCAAGGTTGCACACGGCCATATTCAATACCTTATCGACAAAAAGACGGACTCTATCTTTCTTCCCAGTTTTATCGATCTGAACACATCCAAAGACAGGCTCGGCAAGGGACTTTCGTGTCCCCATACGCAGACAATCCCCTATGTATCAAAAGTCGCTTTCCCCGGCATTCCCATCATATCCCCTGTAGTAAACCTCCGGCGTGGAAGACTGTTTCTCATAGATGAACTGAAGAGGGTATTCAGAGAGTTCGGGATACAGAAATCTCATATAATAAGGGCACTAGAAATCGCCCAGGAAGCCCAGGGTTCTTTCGCCCGTTCGATTCAGCAGAAAGGGGAAGAAGTCCTCTCAACTATCAAAGATACCACTATTGTCGTTATTGGAAGGGCTTATAATGCGTTTGACAGCGGTATCAATCTCGATATACCAAGAAAACTGGCAGACCTTGGTGTTACATCAATACCGTTTGATTTCCTCCCTATTGAACAGTATTCGATTCAGAATGAATGGCCGAATATGTACTGGAGATCGGGGCAGCGCATACTAATGACTGCCAGGCTTGTCAGGGACAACCCTCACCTTCATGCTTTATATATCAGCAATTTTCTGTGTGGTCCTGATTCATTCATCCTGCAATTCTTCAGAAAAGATACAGGAGAAAAACCATTTCTCCATATAGAGATCGATGAACACAGCGCCGACGCAGGGGCTATTACACGGTGCGAAGCATTTCTCGACAGCATAACAAACAAGAAATCATCAGGGAAGGAGTTTCAGCCTTCCTTATATATTCATTCTGCTGTTCCCCCCCCTTCCCGTCCGGCGCCTTCTGTTATCGGCACTTCAAGCCGTATCATCTATATCCCCCGCATGGCGGACCATGCATTCGCCATTGCCGCTGCTTTTAATGCATGCGGACTGGATGCAGAGGTGCTTCCTGAATCGGACAAGAAGACTATAGATATCGGCAAGAAATATGTGTCGGGCAAGGAATGCTACCCCTGCACTGTTACCACCGGAGATATGGTGAAGAAGGTTATGGAATCTGATTTTATTCCTGAAAAGGGCGCTTTTTTCATGCCTTCGGGTACAGGGCCCTGTCGGTTCGGACAATATAATGTCTTCCACCGGATGGTTCTTGACGGTCTCGGATATGACCAGGTACCCATCTTTTCTCCAACACAGGATACTACATTTTACCGTGACCTCGGAATCCTCGGTAAAAATTTCACCATGCATGCGTGGAAAGGCATTATTTCATATGAACTCCTGAACAAATCTCTCCATGAAACCCGTCCTTACGAGAGAACAAGGGGATCGGCTGATACCTTGTATGAACACCACCGGAAAAAACTTTTCCATGCCCTGAGGGGTAACGGAACCGATATCGAGACGTTATTGAGTACCATCAGAAAAGACTTTGAAAATTTGCCTGTTTTCAGAGAAAGGAAACCGCTTATCGGCGTGGTCGGTGAAATATTTGTGCGGTCACATACATTCTCGAACGAAAACCTTGTGAAGAAAACTGAGGCGCTCGGCGGCGAGGTCTGGCTTGCGCCGATGGAAGAGTGGATCTATTATGTGAACCTGATGGGACTAAGAAAAGCGTTGTTAAAAAAGGAAAAGTCTGCTATTATTAACTTTCTTCTGAAAAAATTCTTCCAGAAGAAAATAGAACATAGGTTATCGCGATATTTTAAAGGTTTTCTGAAGACATTGCATGAACCGGAAACAAAGGCGATACTGAAAAAGGCAACACCTTACGTGCACAGTTCTTTTGAAGGTGAGACCATTCTGAGTATCGGGAAATGCATTGATCTGCTTGAAAAAGGCGCCTCCGGAATAATCAATGCAATGCCATTCGGCTGTATGCCAGGTACGATCGTCACGGCGCTCCTCAGGGGAGTGAGCAGGGACTATGGGGTTCCGTGTATCAGTATCCCGTATGACGGGACAGAATCCCCGACAACCGAGATACAACTGGAGGCGTTTATGGATCAGGCCAAAACATATCGTGAGGAATTAAGAGTGAAAAGTTAAAAGTTGAAAGTTTCAAGTGAAAAAATATTCTTAACTTTTAACTCTTAACTTTTCACTTTCAACTTGCAAAGGAGGTGGGTGAGTGGGTAACGTAAAAAAATGGCGCAAGCAAAAAATGAGCAAACACAAACATAAAAAGCTCAGGAAGAAGACCAAATTCCAGAGGAGAAAAAATAAATAAACAGCAATAGTTCGGTCAGAGACTAAGACATATCTCCTGTTCAGTTCTTGCGATACTGAACAGGAGAAGGTGCCTGTTGTAATCATTTCAGGCAACAACCATTCAGGCCATTCGTTCAATCAAAAGCAAAAATCCATCCGTCTATTGACTAACTGACTCGGATATGGAGTATCATCTAAAGATGATCCGCCCTTTTTTCACTACAGGTATAGGGAGTCTTCCTCACTCAGATCCAGATGAGGCATGCAAGCTCGTTTTTGAAACATTCGATATCCCCTTTTGGCCCCAGCTTCCCAAAGTTTCCTTCCGTGAATTCATGATTCCCCAATATGCTGAAGGTCTGCCATGCCTGCGGATAGACGAAAGAAAAGAGGCCATATGGATAGAGCGGGATGACAACGAACTGGCTGGGTTTTATGAGAATTACAGGGAGGGGATGAAGCTCTCCATTTCGGATTCTTATGCAAAAGGGCTGCATACGTTCATCAGGTTGTTAAGAGGCCAACATTTCAACTACCTGAAAGGGCACGTTACAGGGCCGCTGACATTTACTCTCGGTCTTAAAGACAACCACGGCAGGGCAATTTACTTTGATGAGGAATTCCGGGAAGTCTCCCTTCTGGTGCTGAAGGCTAAAGTGCGCTGGCAGATCGATATCCTGAAATCATATACGGATCATGTTATCCTGTTCATCGATGAACCTGTGCTCTCTGCTCTGGGCAGTTCAGCGTATCTCGGCGTTTCGCCTGAAGAGTCCCTGCGGCTGCTTCGGGAATTATCCAATGCCGTTCATGAGGCAGGCGGCATCTCCGGCATTCATTGCTGCAGCAAGGCCGACTGGCCGCTGGTGATAAACAGCGGGGTTAAGATTGTCAGTTTTGATGCCTATGATTATATCGAATCGGTTTCCCTCTATCCCGGTGAATTTTTAGAATTCCTGCACAACGGCGGATACCTTGCATGGGGGATTGTGCCGACAACCAGCAGTATCAACACGGAGAATCCCGACTCTTTGAAACAGCGTTTCGATGCTGGCATACAAATGCTGTCACGGCATATCCCTGTCGAACTTCTCCTCTCCCGGATACTGCTTACCCCGTCTTGCGGAACAGGCTCTCTGACAGTCCATGAAACAGAAACAGTCTTTAGAGTTCTTGCAGAGTTGAAGCAGCGTGTCAGTGAAACTCCATGAAAAAGGGCATCTTCATCTCCTTCGAGGGTATTGAGGGAACAGGTAAATCAACACAGGCAAAACTTCTTTCTGAACACCTGAGGGAAAAAGGACTCGAAGCAATTCTCACCGAAGAACCAGGCGGGACAAAGATCGGGTGTAAAATAAGAGATCTTCTTCTCTCGCCTGATCATTCGGAGATGGCTCCGCTCACAGAACTTTTTCTCTACTTTGCATCCCGGACACAACACCTCGATCAGGTTATTCTGCCTGCCCTCAAAAGAGGAGCTATTGTGATAACAGACCGTTTCACCGATTCAACAATCGCCTATCAGGGCTTTGGGAGGGGACTTGATCTCCGGCTTATCCAGTCACTCGATAGCATAGCGACATCAGGTATGCGTCCGGATATCACCCTGCTCCTTGATCTCGATGAAGAAACCGGCCTGAGAAGAAACAGAGGCATGAATAAGACAGACAGGTTCGAACTCGAGGATATCAATTTTCATAAACGGGTCCGGAAAGGATTCCTTGAACTCGCAGCACTGGAGCCAGGGAGGATAAAATTAATCGATGCGTCTTTGCACAGGGAGGAGATCAGCAAAAGGGTACTTGACATAATAAAGGAACTGATATGGCATTGAGGGACGTTATCGGACAGGACAAAGCGGTAACCATCCTGTTCAAGACAATTGAGAGGGAAAGAATTTCTTCATCGTATCTTTTTACCGGTGATTCCGGGATTGGGAAAAAATTTACTGCAATCAACCTTGCCAAAGCGGTAAACTGCCTTACCCCCCCTCCTCCCCCCCTTAACAAGGGGGGGAATAAGGGGGGGTATCTTCAAAACAATGGACATCAATGGATTGTCGATGCCTGCGACGAGTGTGATTCGTGCAGGAAAATCGCTGCCGGCATCCATCCTGACTTTTTGCTCTTATCCCCTTCGGGTGGTCAGATCAGAATTGAAGAAATCAGGGCGGTTGACGATTTGCTTTCGCTGAAAGCATTCGAAGGAAGGAAAAAGGTTGTCATTGTGGATGATGCAGAAACAATGAACCCCTTTGCTGCGAATGCATTTCTTAAAACACTTGAGGAACCTCCTCCTGACAGCCTCATTCTCCTTATCTCTTCAAGCCCGGATCTTCTTCCTGATACCATACGTTCGCGCTGCTCAACCCTGCGTTTCACGCCCCTTTCCACAAATGCATGCGAAGCGGTTATGAAAAAAATCATTGCTCTGCACAGTCTGGGGAAAGAGGGGAAACCGAAGAAACGCGGGAAATTGCGTGAAGAGATTCAAGAATCTTCACCGGAAGATGACTTGCAGCTCTCCGCCCTTATCAGACTCTCCATGGGGCGTCCCGGCAATGCGCTCTACGGCGATATGCTTGAAGAGAGAACGGTGTTTGTTCAACTCTTCAGAGATATGCTCAATACGGAAAAGGACGGCTGGTCCACAAAAGAAGAGATGCAAAGATGGTTTGAATTCATCCTCATCTTACTCAGAGACGTGGCAGTATGGCAGGTAAGTGGTAACCCGGCAGTGATTATCAACAGGGACTTGAGAGAAGATATCGAAAAACTGAGCAGGGAAACAGATCTGCAGGGTATAATAACTATTTACCGGACTCTGAATTCAATCAGAGGATATTTCCGGTTTCATCTCAATAAATCATTGACATGGAACTATACCGGTTCCCTGTTAAGGAAAGTATTCGGAGTTCACTATGCCTGAAGTTGCAGGGATACGATTTAAACAGTGCGGAAAAATATACGATTTTGAAATAGACGGACTGGAAGTAGAAAAGGGCGACCTTGTAGTCGTTGAGTCTGAACTGGGACTGAACATCGGCACTGTTGTTGAAGGGCGCCGCATAAAAGAAGACCCTGAATCCAAACTGAAGAAAATCATCCGCAAGGTGACTGAAGAGGACATCCTTCAGAGGGAGAGTAATACAAAACTTGAGGCGGAAGCAAAAAATTTCTGTCTTGAGAGGATCATGGCACGGGGGCTTCCCATGAAGCTTATTTGCACTGAAGCCACTCTGGACAGGAAACGTATTATTTTCTATTTCACTGCTGAAAAGAGAATAGACTTCAGAGAACTGGTGAAAGATCTGGCTTCACGCTTCAAGACAAGGATCGAGATGCGGCAGATAGGAGTCAGGGACGGCGCACGGATGATCGGTAGCCTGGGCATCTGCGGCAGGGAAGTATGCTGCAAGCGCTTCCTTACAACTTTCGAGCCGGTTTCGATTAAAATGGCAAAGAAGCAGGAGCTTGTGCTTAATACAGGGAAACTATCCGGAGTATGTGGACGTCTCATGTGCTGCCTTGGGTATGAATATTCAGAGGCGCAGCAGCAGGAAGAGACCGGCCTTTTTGAAGAAGAAGCAATCTCGCTGGCTGACGAGGATGAAGAAGAAATAGTCGTTGTATCAAGCGACGCACTCTTGTCTCTCAAAGAACCGGATATGCAATCGCAGCAGGGCATACCCCCGGCGGCAGAAACAGGGCAGCCCGGCCGGCAACCGGAGGGGCAGGAAAAGAAAGAAAAACGAAGGAAATGGCGTCCCAAAAAACGGAGGAAGAAATTTCATCCAAAACCGGAACCCGGCAAATGACAGATATTTTCTATGTAACCACTCCAATTTATTATGTGAACGACGTACCGCATATCGGGCATGCATACACTACCATCGCAGCCGATATTCTTGCCCGTTATAACAGACTCAAAGGGAAAAAAGTATTTTTCCTCACAGGGACAGACGAGCATGGCCAGAAGGTGGAGAAGGCGGCACAGGAAAAAGGCAAAACTGCGCTGGAGCATGCTGATGCCATGGTCGGAAATTATAAGAGTCTCTGGGGAAAACTCAACATTATGAACGACGCGTTCATACGCACTACGGATAAGGAACACAAGGAGATCGTGCAGCATATTCTCCAAAGCCTCTTTACGAGAGGAGAAATCGAGAAGAGACTCTACTCCGGCTGGTACTGTGTCCCTGATGAACGTTTCTGGACAGAAAAAGAGGTTGAAGACGGAAAGTGCCCTGATTGCAAAAGACCTGTGGAATATATTACTGAAGAAAATTACTTCTTCCTCATGTCGAAATATCAGGACAGGCTCATACAGTATATCAGGGAGCATCCTTCATATATACTCCCTGAGACCAGGAAGAATGAGGTACTGGGGTTTCTCACAAACAACCAGCTCGGCGACCTCTGCATCTCAAGACCGAAACAGCGTCTCTCATGGGGCATCCCTCTCCCGTTTGATGATAAATTCGTGACCTACGTCTGGTTTGACGCACTGCTTAATTATTATTCAGCAACAAAATATCTCGCCCCTCAGCAATTAAATACTGACTCTCAAGACTCAATTCTGAAATCCGGGAAGTGGTGGCCACCGGACCATCACCTGATCGGGAAAGACATCCTCACAACGCATGCTATCTACTGGTCTACGATGCTCATGGCGCTCGGGTTGCCTCTTCCGAAGAATATTTTCGCACATGGATGGTGGACTGTGGAGGGGAAGAAAATGTCCAAGTCTTTCGGGAATGTTGTCGATCCCCACAAAGCAGTCGATGAGTTTGGCGCTGACGCTTTCAGATATTTCCTCTTCAGAGAAGTACCCTTTGGCCTTGACGGTGATTTTTCCGAACACGCCCTGATCAGCAGGATCAACACCGACCTTGCCAATGATCTCGGGAATCTGGTGAGCCGTTCCCTTGCGATGATAGAAAAATACAGGGATGGAATCCTCCCGGGACCTGTCGCAGAGAAAGACAGGGACGGTTTTGAGAGAAAAATTAAGGCTTTTATTGTTGATCCTGACCAGAATCTTTTCAGGAAAATCGACAACAGCCTCCGGAAACTTGAATTCAATAGCGCCCTGATGCATCTCTGGTCGTTTATCAATGAAATCAATGAATACATCCAGCATTCTGCGCCATGGAAAGAAACAGACCCTGATACCCTTTCAAACCTCCTTTACACCCTTGCGGAATCCCTTCGGCACATAGCGTTGTTCCTCTATCCATTCATGCCTGATACAGCAGAAAAAATCCGGGATCAGCTGAATCTGCGCGGGAGTTTATCTTCGTCGAACCTTGCAGATGAGGTACAGTGGGGGAGAACAGAACACGGGATAAAGATAAAGAAGGGTGCTGCCCTTTTCCCGAGAATTGACATGGGGAAAAAAGGGAAATAAGTGGCTGTTCTTGACATCCCGCTCACCTCTCGGATAAGATTAAGATATTTTTTGCTCGAAATGTCAGAATGAAGATTGCTATTGGCTGTGACCACGCCGGGATTGAACTGAAAAAAGAGATTATTTCCCTTCTCAATAATCTCCACATTGAATCCATTGACTTCGGGACAGACCGCCCGGAATCGGTAGATTACCCTGATTTTGGAGAAAAGGTCTCTCAGGTTGTTTCAACAGGAGAAATCGAAAGGGGCATTCTGATCTGCGGAACCGGGATCGGAATGTCAATTGTTGCCAATAAATTTCCGGGGATTCGCGCTTCTCTCTGCAACGAACTCTTCACAGCCAAAATGAGCAGACTGCATAACGATGCAAATATACTCGTCCTCGGCGGACGTATCATCGGGAAGGATCTCGCGAGAGCAATAGTGCAGACCTGGGTATCTACCCCTTTCGAAGGGGAAAGACACTGCAGGCGAATCGATAAAATTACCAGAATTGAGGAAAAATTAAAGAGATGAACTTTGAGCATCTGAAGAATACCGACCCTGAAGTATTCCAGGCGATACAGAATGAGATCGAGAGAGAGCAGAAGAACATTGTCCTGATCGCATCAGAAAATTATGTGAGCCGGGCTGTTCTTGAAGTTCAGGGTTCTGTTTTTACGAACAAATACGCAGAGGGATACCCCTGCAAAAGGTATTACGGCGGTTGCGAGTACGCGGATATCGTCGAGAATCTCGCAACTGACCGGGCAAAAAAATTATTCAGGGCAGAACATGTGAATGTCCAGCCGCATTCCGGATCTCAGGCAAATATGGCAGTATTCTTCTCAGTTCTGAAACCAGGCGACACCGTACTCAGCATGAGCCTGAGCCACGGAGGTCATCTCTCACATGGAGCATCTGTCAACTTCTCCGGAATGTTCTATAAGGTCATTTCCTATGGGGTAAACAGGGATTCCGGATACATAGATTATGAGGAAGTGCGACGCATCGCTTCTGAACAGAAGCCCAAATTGATACTCGTCGGCGCGAGTGCATATTCCCGGAGTATCGATTTCAAGGTATTCTCCGATATAGCAAAAGAAACCGGCGCCTATCTCATGGCTGATATCGCTCATATAGCAGGGCTCGTCGCTGCCGGGCTTCATCCTTCACCGATTCCCTATGCAGATTTTGTAACAACAACTACCCATAAGACTCTGAGGGGGCCGAGAGGCGGGATGATCATGTGCAGGGCGGAATTTGCAAAATCCATCGACAAGACAATTTTTCCAGGCATCCAGGGAGGACCCCTTGTCCACGTCATCGCTGCCAAAGCAGTCGCTTTGAAAGAAGCCCTTACGGATGGATTCAGAGAGTATCAGTCACAAGTTATACAAAATGCGAAGAAACTCGCGGAAGAACTTGTCCGGCAAGGGTTCAGGATCATATCAGGTGGTACCGATAACCATATGATGCTCGTAGATTTAACGAATAAGGATATTACCGGGAAAGATGCTGAAAATGCACTGGGGCAGGCAAGAATAACCGTGAATAAGAATGTTATTCCTTATGATGAAAGGCCGCCGACAATAACAAGCGGCATAAGGTTGGGAACTCCGTGCGTTACAACACGCGGCATGGGAAACGCCGAAATGACCGAGATCGCTGACATGATTTCATCGATAATAGAGAACACCAACGACCCGGAGACAATTCAGAGAGTGCTGCAGAAAGCACAATCTCTCTGTGTGAAATTTCCGATTTATTGAATAAATTTTGAAGCACGAAATCATATTGCCCTGCGACAGAGACCACAGGGAATCTGAAAATTGAATCGTTGTTTTCATTGTCATTCCCGCTCTACGAGTCATAGACTTGTCGGGAATCCTTCCAGCTCTTGTCGCTGTATAGTCTTAAATTGGCTCGGGATCGCAAGAAAGATTCTGGAAAATCCAGAATGACAGAAATAAAAACCTACGCCGGAGGCCGGGAGTGTTATATCTATGAAATGTCCTTTCTGCGGAAACCTCGAAGATAAGGTCATTGATTCACGCACCAGCCGTGAAGGCAATGCAATACGCCGGAGGCGGGAGTGCATCGAGTGCGGGAAACGGTTTACTTCATATGAACGGGTCGAGGATATCATCCCCATGGTGGTCAAAAAAGACGGAAGACGGGAACCCTATGAACGGTCGAAAGTCCTGACCGGCTTGAAAAAAGCATGCGAGAAAAGGCCGATCGGCATGGAGACCCTTGAAACCATCACTGATGCGATCGAGAAGAAACTGATCGGACTAAATGTGAAAGAAATTCCGAGCACCTGGGTCGGCGAAGAGGTGATGTCATCCTTGAGAGAACTCGATAAAGTCGCCTATGTAAGGTTTGCTTCTGTCTACCGGCAATTCAAAGACATCAATGAACTGATGAATGAGGTCAAAACGCTTTTTGAGCACAAATAAGATGTATTGTATGGATTTACGTTTGCAAAATGTCTAAACATATCTCTTAACTAAGAACCTCATATATGAACTTGCAACCTGGGATGTTGATTTTCGAGAAGCATGCTGCCCTCTCA
>Ga0208980_10000826_pt1 | contig 18142 bp, 13 predicted proteins | sample WetSurMetagenome_3_FD_187993 | JGI IMG/M metagenome (GOLD analysis project Ga0208980, IMG submission 187993) | Wetland microbial communities from Twitchell Island in the Sacramento Delta, sample from surface sediment Aug2011 Site A1 Bulk (version 2) | ecosystem: Environmental > Aquatic > Marine... | reverse complement strand
GAAGTCGTGTCCTATGACGGGATATTTGATACAGCTGAACATATATGGATACTTATGAATCTTGGTGGGATGATATGTGCTGTCGTTCTTCCGCGGATGCTGATGATCATCTTCCATTTCACTGGCTTGCTGATAAGAAAAAAGACAGGAGGCCATAGCAGAGTACTGACAAATTCAGGAATTATAATATCTGTTATAATATTTCTGGCAGTTGCCAGCGGAACACTGTTCGGCCGATTTAATTTCAAGACAGAATATTTAACTCTGAAGATCAAAGGATTAAAACAGGACCTTAACGGATTAAAGATTGTTCAGATATCTGATCTGCACCTTGCTTCCTTTTATCATCACCAGGCTCTTCTTGAGGATGTTATGAAAGGGATCCATGAACTTAACCCTGATCTTATTCTGAATACGGGTGATTTTATTACGATAGGCTGGCGTGAATTCAGCCGTTTTGACACAATCCTTAATAAAGCCAGAGGTACGTACGGGAACTTTGCAGTAATGGGCAACCATGACTTCGGTACTTATAATCATTACTTTACGGATGCCGATAAGGATAATAATATTCAGCTGATGAATAAGTTCATAGCTGCTTCAGGATATAGAGTGCTTAATGATGAATGTGCTATGGTTAAAAAGGGAGATTCAAAGATAGCGCTGATTGGCGTTATGACAAAAGGCTCCTTTCCCGAAATTACCTATGGCAATTTGAACAAAGCTTCCTCCGGTACTGACAGTGCAGATTTACAAATACTGCTTGCTCACGATCCTAACCAGTGGCGAAAAGAGGTTATCGTAAAGACAAATATTGATATTACTTTATCGGGTCATACTCACGGAATGCAGTTCGGTATTCTGACAAAGAAATTTCAATGGAGCCCGGCCAGTTTTTTTTACCATGAATGGAACGGACTCTATAAAACCGGGGAACAATACCTTGTAGTTAACCGTGGACTTGGCGTGCTTGCAATCCCGTTCAGAATCTGGATGCCGCCGGAGATTACCGTGATAACACTTCTTGCCGAATAAAACCAGCATGAAAAAGCTTATGTCACCTGAAAAAGGAACGGGCAGCATTCTGATCTGCTGCCCGCCTTTTTACTGGTCTAACCTCTCCTACTAACTAACCTAATTTACCTTTTTGCCTAATTTATCTAATATCTGACCAGTGCTTTTATTTTAGACACACATAAGGAGAAGTTTATTCCATGTCTGTTATTATTAATTTAAATTTTAACATTTTATCCTGAAAATAGTCAGGAATCATATCGATGATTAATTAAATTGCATCCCTTTATAAGATATTTTGTCCGATGAAGACATTTTTTAAACCCCTGTTTATCGTTATGCTGTTATTCTCATCGTGCAACAAGCATGATGATGAATGGATAAGGATCAATCAGCTGGGTTACAGAATAAATGACATAAAAGTTGCGGTATTTCTAAGCCGGACAGAGATAATCCTTAAGTCATTCAGACTTGTTGATGTAATGTCGGGAAAAAGCCTGCTGGTCGTAAAAGATATTGAAAGCTCAGAAACACTGGAGCCCTTTAAAAGCTGTTATCGCTTGCCGTTCTCTGAAATTACCATGGAGGGTATTTACAGGATCGAAGCAGGTGATGCGGTTTCTCCGCCTTTCAGAATTTCTGACAACATTTATGACGGGGCAGCCGATTTTCTTCTGAATTATATGAGACAGCAAAGATGCGGTTATAACCCATATATAAAAGATTCATGCCATATGCACGATGGATATGTGATTTACGGAGGATCATCAGATTCATTACATATTGACGTTACAGGAGGCTGGCACGACGCAGCTGATTACCTCCAATATGTCGCTACTTCTGCAAATGCAACATATCAGATGCTATTTGCCTATTCAATGAATACTTCATCATTCGGTGATAATTTTCTGGCTAACGGTCTAGCCGGAAAAGATACGGTTCCCGATGTTCTTAACGAAAGCAGGTGGGGTCTTGACTGGCTCTTAAAGATGAACCCTGCTCCTGGCATTATGTACAATCAGATTGCAGATGACCGTGATCATATTGGTTTCCGCTTCCCGGATCAGGATACCGCAAATTACGGGAAAGGATTTGAAAGGCCTGTTTATCGCTGCACAGGCAGGCAGCAGGGATTATTCAAATATAAGAACAGGGCAACCGGCATAGCCTCCACAGCAGGCAAATATGCGTCAGCATTTGCCAGAGGGGCTGAGGTTTATAAATCAATCGATCCGGAATTCTCCGAGTTATTGATTTCAAAAGCTAAAGCCGCTTTTAAATATGGAATTGAAAACCCCGGAGCCTGTCAGACAGCACCTGGTACAGCACCGTACTTCTACGAAGAGGATAACTGGGCAGATGATATGGAACTGGCTGCAATAGAACTATATAATATAACACAGGATGAAAAATATCTTAAATATGCTGTAGGTTTCGGCCGAATGGAACCTGTTACACCATGGATTGGAGCTGATACTGCACGTCACTACCAGTGGTATCCTTTTGTAAATATGGGACATCCGGTTATTGCTTCAGGAACCGGAAATGAAGATTTTAAAGAAGAATTTCTTAATAATATGAAAGAAGGTTTGCAGCGTTTAAAAGAAAAGGGTGAAAAGAATCCGTTCCGAATCGGCATCCCCTTTATCTGGTGCTCCAATAACCTTATAGCTGCTGTATTGACACAGGCGGATATGTATGCCAGGATAAGCGGAGACCGGTCATTTGCAGAGCTGGAAGCTGCTCACCGCGACTGGCTGTTTGGATGTAATCCCTGGGGAACAAGCATGATAGTGGGGCTTCCTGAGTCTGGTGATTATCCTGAAAATACCCATTCTTCCTATGTTGTAAAGGGTGGTCAGGTTCCGGGAGGTCTTGTTGATGGACCTGTATATTCAACTATATTCAACAACCTTAAATACATCTTTCTTTCCCAGGAAGATGAATATGCACCATTTCAGTCAGGACTTGCCGTTTACCATGATGATTATGCTGACTATTCAACAAACGAGTGCACTATGGATGGGACTGCATGTCTGATCTACTATCTGTCGGCTCTCCAGAAAAAATAGCCACCTGTGGTAAATAATAATCTGACTCATTTAAGATAATATGCAGAACATTTCTGACTTTCAGTATAAAATAGATTTTTCCCGGCGTCGGACAATAAGTATTACAATAAGTCCTGATCACGGTGTTGTGGTAAAAGCACCATACAGAACACCGGTCAGGGCAATTGACAGATTTGTAATCGAAAAATCGGACTGGATAAAAAAAACTCTTTTAAAATTTAACTCTCTGGTCAGGATTGATGGACAGAAAGGGTATCTGGATGGTGATTCAATTTTTTTGTTTGGAAGGGAACATAAGCTGAAACTTATCAGTTCGAATAGGCAATATGTGAGTTTAGCTGATGATTCGACAATTGAAGCAGGATATATCACGGACAATAACGCATTTAAAATTAAAGTTATGCTCGAAGCATGGTTCAAGTCTGTGGCTCAAAAAAGATTCACAATTATTTTTAATGAAATACTGGTAAAGTACAGTAATTATGGATTCCTCCCGGCAGGTTTTGTTGTAAGGAAAATGAAATCCAGATGGGGAAGCTGTTCTTCAAAAGGTAAGATTGCTATAAGCTATGACCTTATCAGGCTTGATGATATCTATGGTGAATATGTAATAATCCACGAATTATGCCACCTTAAGCATCATAACCACAGTGCAGACTATTACAGGCTTTTATCAGAGGTATATCCCGACTGGAAGAGAATCAGGGAAGAACTTAAAAAGTATGTAAGATAATGGCTAATAAATCCTTTTTGTTACAAAGAGGGCCACAGAAGGTACACAGAGATCTACAGAGCATTTCCTCAGCGGAACTCTGTTACTTCTCTGTAGTCTCTGTGTAAGTTCTTGATTATATTTGTATTTACATCCTTTCTAAAGCGGGATTTATATAATATATTCCTGACGCATTGCAGGTATCTGGATATTATTAAACCCTGATTCCTGAAGGCGGGCAGAATATTTTTGCTGTGTTTCGTATTCCCCATGGACAAGGAAAGTGCCACGAAGTACACTTTTATCCTGGCAGCTGAGAAAGTTTATCAATTCCTTATAATCTGCATGACCACTGAATGCATCAATGCTCTTCACTTCTGCATTTACCGGATAAACAGTGCCGAATATTGAAACTTCTTTTGCTCCGCCTGCTATTCTTGCACCAAGGGTAACAGGAGAACAATACCCTACCATCAGAATTGTATTCCTGGGATTCGAGATATTGTTTGCCAGATGGTGTTTTATACGGCCTGCTTCAGCCATTCCGGATGCTGAAATAATGATACATGGTCCCTTGTAATCATTAAGTTTTTTGGAATCTTCCTGCCTGGTAATATAAGTCAGGCGATTAAATCCAAAGGGATCTGAATCAGTCTCCATAACATGTAATGTTTCTTTGTTGAAACATTCCGGATGCATTCTGAAAATGGTTGTAGCGTTTACAGAAAGCGGACTGTCGACAAATATTTCGACTCTGGGAAGTCTACCATTGTTAAAGAAATTGTTTAGTGAGAAGACAATTTCCTGCGTCCGGCCTACACTAAAAGATGGAATTATCAGTTTACCGCCTTTGTCAACGCAAGTATGGATAACTGTATTCAGTAATTCATCATCAGCAGCAACCTGGTCCTTATGCAGTCTGTCACCGTATGTTGATTCTGTTACAAGTAAATCAGCTTGAGGAAAAGGTACCGGAGGAGAAAGAATTCTGCTCGATGGTCTTCCTATATCGCCCGTATACGCAATACGGGTTGAACGGCCGTTTTCAGTGATAAATAAGTTTGCCACGCCACTGCCAAGCATGTGGCCGGTATTTGTGAATCTTACCTTTATATTATCATGAATCCTGAATTTCATATCATTTGGTACACCAATAAAAAGAGACATGCACTCTTTAGCATCCTCCTGGGTGAATAAAGGAGTCACAAGAGGCAGGCCCTTCTTAGCTCTTCTCTTATTAAATATCTGAGTATCATGTTCCTGTATATAAGCAGTATCGGCAAGCATTATCGAACAAAGATCGCGGGTAGCATTTGAACAGACAATTGATCCTCTGAATCCCAGCTTGTAAACATATGGAATGAGCCCTGAATGATCAATGTGAGCATGTGTAAGAATAATATGATCGATCAGGGAAGGATCAAAGCCAATATCCCTGTTCATCCCGTCTGTCTCAAGACCCTTCCCCTGAAACATACCACAGTCAAAAAGGATCCTTTGACCCAAATCGGTTGTTAGCAGAGTCTTACTGCCAGTTACCTCCCTTGCAGCTCCTAAAAACTTCAGCTTCATAATATTATCATTGTTACTATTAAAAGACCTTTTTCTAAAGACATCGAATTTTATAAAAAGACCAGGTTCATTCTGGTCTCTGATAGACAGACCTCAATGCTAAACAAAAAGGTTCAGGATCAAAACTCCGATTAACCCTGAAACACCTATTGAAGTTTCCATTATTGTCCAGGTTCTCAAAGTATCTTTAACACTGAGATTGAAGTATTCCTTAAAGAGCCAGAACCCACCATCATTGACGTGTCCAAGCATCAGGCTTCCGGAACCTATTGCCAGCACCATTAATTCAGGTTTTACTGCATTGCCGGTGACCATCGGAAGGACTATTCCAGCTGTTGTGATACCTGCTACTGTGGCTGAGCCGACACTAAAACGTAATACTGTTGCAATGAGCCATCCGAGGAATAGCGGAGAAAGGTCAGATTTGCTCAGTAATTCACCAATGTAGACACTTACTCCGCTATCAACAAGAACCTGCTTTAAAGCTCCGGCACCTGCAATCAGAAGCATTATCACGGTTATGCTTACAACAGAATGAGTTAGTGAATTCATAATATCAGGAATTTTCCTTCCCCTTGCCAGGCCAAGAGTATATACTGCAAATAAGACAGATAGTAACATTGCGAAAACTGGATTTCCAATATATCCGAGCATTTTTCTGACAATATTATCATCTTTCAGAATGAATCCGGCAATAGTTGAAATACCAATCAGAATTACTGGTAATAGTGCAGAAAAGAAGCTTATCCAGAAGCCTGGCAATTCTTCCTCTTTTAAAGGTTTCTGACTTATAAATTCCTGAAGAGGTTTAGCATCGATTTTACTCAGTACCCTTGACAATATAGGTCCGGAGATAACTATGGCAGGAATTGCAACGATAATCCCGTAGATCATTGTTTTACCCAAATCGGCATTGAACATTGCCGAAATAGCTGTCGGGGCCGGATGAGGAGGAAGGTAGCCATGTGTTACAGATAGGGCGGCCAGCATAGGCAATCCTACATAAAGTAAAGGAAGATTGGTAGAGGCTGCAATAGTAAAAACCAGGGGGATCATAACAAAAAAACCAACATCATAAAACAGAGAAATACCTACGACAAAACCAGTCAGCATAAGAGCCAGTTGTATGTTTTTTACTCCGAAGGATTTCACGAGTTGTGATGTTATTTTCTGTGCTGCTCCGCTCTCTGAAACCAGTTTACCCAGCATTGCACCAAAACACAGGATCATAAGGATAAAAGCCAATGTATTACCAATCCCATTTTCTATTGAAACAATTGCCTTATCAAGTGGCATCCCTTCAGCGAGGGCTACTGCAAGAGAGACTACAACAAATGACAGAAATGAATTGAATTTCAGTACAAGGATCAGGAATAAAAGCAGACAAATACCAAAAACAACAATTATGAGTGACATAAACTATCGATTAAGTTTGAGATTTCGGAATTTTTAAGGTTCAAAGTTTTAAGTTCAGGTTCCTCTACCATCAAAACCCGGTTCCGGCTTTAATGGAAACTTAATTGGAATATTATCACGGGTCGATCTGTAAATGGCCGTAAACAATTCAACCGTTCTGCGTCCTGCCTCGCCTGTTACAAGTGGGTCCCTACCATTTTTTATTGCTTGGATATAGTCCTCGATCTGACATTGAATATAGTACACAGTCGGATCGTATTTATTGAAAATCTCTGTATCCTCTTTTACCCATTTTTTTAACATCTTTTCTTCCCCGGGTATCGTCCAGATGTCATTTACAGGTGGTTCTGCAACACCAGTCATACCGGCAATAAACATTGCCCCGCCATCAGTCTGCACACCAGCTGAAGAACCATTTTCACCATGAATGTGAACTTTCCCGTAAATACCCGGTTTCTCTGAGTTGCTGACAAGGATATTCCCCAGCGCGCCGCTTTTAAACTTCACAATTGCAATGGCAGTATCATCAACTTCTATATAGGGATGGTTAAGATTTCTCCAGATACCATAAACTTCATCCACCTCTCCCATAAACCAGAGCATCAGATCGAGCTGATGAGGCGACTGGTTGACAAGCACACCGCCTCCCTCCTGCTTCCAGGTTCCCCTCCAGGCATCTGAATTATAGTAAGCTTTATCTCTCCAGCCCAGCATTGTTATAGTTGCCAGGACCGGTTTTCCTATCTTTCCACCGTCGATAGCATCCCTGATTCTCATTACCGGTGTATACCACCTTCTCTGACTGATGACACCAAGCTTAACATATCTTATCTTACATGCATTGATAATTGCTTCACAATCATGAAGATCAGAGGCTAACGGTTTTTCCACCAGAACATTTGCACCAGCCTCTGCAGCTTCAACAGCAGGTTGCCTGTGAAAAGGGTGGGGTGTGCACACAATTACCAGGTCGGTTTCATTTTCAAGAACCATTGGCGCAATCTCGGAATAAGGTTTTGTTCGGTAAAGGGAAGCAAATTTTTTCGCAGTTTCCGGACTCCTGCTCCATACTCCTGCAAGATGTGCATTTGGAATATTCTGGATTGCTTTAGCATGTAGATGAGCAACCTTTCCACAACCGGCTATTGATATATTATAGATTCTTTCTGCCATTTCTTCCAATGATCATGGTACAAGGATTACCTTTTTAAGGTTATCTTCTTTCCTGTAAAGCTTACCGAACCATCCGGCTCCTACAGATAAGGGAGCAATTACCGAAATCTGATCATCAACGTTAAGTTTTTTATTCTCAAGTAATTTAAGAATAACATCATACTCACCCCTTATAGCACAGCTTCCCTGTACCTTTATTTCTTTTGTTACAACTTTCTGGAGGGGGAATTCAATAACTTTTGAAGTATTACCGATTAGTACGACAGTTCCACCTTTTCTTACAATGTCAACAGCTATATTCACAGTTTCACTTTTACCCGCAGCGTCGAATGAGATATCTGCACCACGTGAATTTGTTAAAGCCATTATTTTCTCTTCGAGATTTATTTCCAAAGATTCGAAGATATTATCTGCACCGCTATCCTTAGCAGCTTTGAGTTTTAAAGGAAGATTGTCAATTGCAATTATTCTTCCGGCTCCCGAAATAGCCAGAAGCTTTATGACAAAAATCCCAATTGAACCGGCGCCAGTAACAGCACAATTATCCCCGGCCTTCACTCCTGAAATATTAACTGCATGAAGGGCCACAGCGGCCGCTTCAACCATAGCAGCTTGTTCAAAAGTCACTGAATCAGGAATTTTATAAAGGATATGCTGTGGTACAGAAATTAACTCAGCAAAAGCACCATGGCGTCTGTAATCTCCGGGAGAAACTCCTATAACTTCCCTGTTATCACTCAGGTTGTACTTTCCCTCCCGGGTAAACCAGTCATCGAGAGGGTAAACTGTTGAATCGAAAGTTACCCTGTCGCCTTTTTTCCATTTAGTTACTGCCGACCCCGTTGCTTCGATGATTCCTGAAGCCTCATGTCCCATTATCAAAGGAGGAATTCTTCTGCCCGTGCTTCCGTCAAGTCCGTGGACATCCGATCCGCAAATCCCACAGGCTTTGATTCTGATAAGTACTTCATCTGGCAATATTACCGGATCAGGAACATCTTTGTAAACAAGCCTATTATATTCCTCAAGTACAAGAGCTTTCATAATTGAAGATCAATAATACCGATCAAAAATTAATGTTTAATAACAACAAAAATAGCAAAAACAATGAACAGACTATTCTATTAATACAATTACCAAATCCATTACATTAGTAAATGTGGGACCAGTTATGATATGTCCTCCCACCCGTTTAAAGAAATTGTATGAATTATAATCAAGTATATAGCTTTCAGGATCTGCATTCAAGGATTGTGCTCTGAGAGCTGTATCAGAATCAGCAACTGCACCTGCAGCGTCGGTAGGTCCGTCAGTACCGTCAGTTCCCGCAGAAAGAAATGTGATGCCCGGGATCGTGCGAAGTCTGATAGCTGCAGAGAGCGCCAGATGCTGGTTCCTGCCACCCTTACCATCTCCGCTTATTTTTATAGTGGTCTCTCCACCGTACAAAAGACAAACTGGTTTTGGGATTTCAGTGTTGTTTTTAAAAGAGAGAGCAGTACTTATAATGGATTCGCAGATGTTTTCCACATCACCATGTAATTCAGAGTCGATTATATAGGTTTTGAATCCCATGCTGACAGCCTTACTTTTTGAGGCATTAAGGGCTACCTGATTGGTTCCTGCCATAATAATTAATGTGCCTGTAAATATCTGGTCTCCAGGCTTGGGGGTTTCAGGATGCATCCCCAGCGATCCCTCTTTGAGGTAATTCAGGACTCCTGATGTAACATCAGTTGTAAGATCATATTTTTCAAAAACCTTAAGAGCATCACTGAATGTTGACGGATCAGCAACAGTTGGACCTGAAGCAATAACCTCTGGCTGGTTCCCAGGTACATCAGATAGTATTATAGTAACAAGGTGCGCCGGACTAACGATCCTGGCAAGCTGCCCTCCCTTTACTCTTGAAAGGTGTTTCCTTACACAGTTTATTTCATTTATTGCAGCACCGCACCGGATAAGAAGGTTATTTACAATATAAAGTTCTTCGGGCAGAAGGTTTTCGGGCAGATCAGCCATCAGGGCGGACCCGCCTCCCGATATAAGACAAATAACAAGATCGTTCTCCGAAGCTTTTTCGGAGATTCTTATTATCTCTTCAGTTGCTTTAAATCCGTTTGAATCAGGAATAGGGTGACCTGCTTCGACGACATTTATTCTTTTAAGCTTACAGTAGTACCCGTATTTGACAACAATAACTCCGTAGGTTATCCTGTCTCCCAAAATGCTTTCAACATAATGTCCTATTGCTGCGCTTGCTTTACCTGCTCCAATTACATATATATTCCTGATATCGTCAAGCTGGAATTTATGTTCACCAATGGCAAGGACCGATCCATCAAGCTTTATTAAACCTGTGATAAGCTTTTCAGGAAGAACACTCCGGACACCGGCCATAAATATCTTTTCGGCAAATTCCCTGTTGTTCATATGCAGTTTTCATTAACAGTACCATATTCTATCTGGCCCCTAAATCCCCTTCCTTGCTCCGCCGTCTTCGACGACTGAAGGCCGTAGCGGCTACGCGAAGTCGAAGAAGGGGACTTATTAAAACCCGCTTTAGGGGGCAGGGGGCGATTCTTATAAGACAAACAACGAAAAAATCCAGACACATGCAAACACCACAATCCCCATAATAAAAGTAGATGAGGTGAAAACTTTTAATGTGTCATTAACTTTTATTTCACCGAAATTTGTTACAACCCAAAAATATGAGTCATTGGCATGGGAAACTATCATTGATCCTGAACCCATAGCAAGCATTGTAAGGATCCTTCCCCATTCAGAAACAAGACCAAGCATGGGCATCATTGGAAATACGAATGAAGCAGTGGTGATAATTGCAACGGTCGATGATCCCTGTGCAGTTTTCATTACGGCAGCAATCAGAAAAGGAACGAGAAGTCCGATGCCTGTACCGGTCAGTAATTCCCCAAGAGACTCTCCAACTCCTGTCGATTTGATTACCAATCCAAACATACCACCTGCTGCAGTTATTATCAGAATTGGACCTGCTTTTACAATTGCCTCCGTAAAAACGTCATTAATTTCAGAAATTGACTTCTTCTTTAAGAGCAGCAATGAAAAAATGACTCCGATAAATAAAGCAATCACAGGTTCGCCCGGGAAGTAAAACATTTTTGATATTATCCTTTCTCCGGTTTTATCAACAAGGCTAATCAGTGATTTAAATGTTATAAGCAGAAGAGGAACAGCGATCGGCAGGAAGGAGAGAAAGACCGGTGGCAGGTCCTTAACATTTTCACTTTCAATATTTTCATTTTCGAATGAATGAATAAAGCCATTCTTTTTTGACATCCATCTGCTCCAGAAATAAGCTGCAAGTGCCCCCGGAATGGCGAACAAAATGCCTATTAATATAAGGTAACCAATATTTGCATTAATTATTCCAGCTGCTGCCAGGGCTCCCGGATGAGGAGGGATAAGGCAATGAACCGAATAAAGGGAGCAGGCAAGAACGGTGGCCATAAAAGACATCGAAATCCCTGATTTCCTGCTGAAGGATTTTGCAAGACCACTTAGAATGATAAAGCCTGAATCGCAAAATATTGGTAATCCTGTAATAAATCCTGTAATTCCAAGTGCTGCAGCACTTTTATTTTCTCCTGTTTTTGACAGAATGTAACCTGCAATGCTTAATGTACCTCCGGTTTTATCGAGGGTGATCCCAATGATGGCACCAAAAATAATCAGGAAGCCGATTGATGCCATTGTGCTGCCGAACCCATCTTTAATTGTTCTTATTATTGTATCGGAAGGAAGAGTAGTTAAAGCAAGTAATATTGAAACTATGAAAAGGGAAATGAACGCATGCAATTTGAGTCTGGTAGTTAGGATAATTATTAAGATAATGCAGACTATGACCAGAAGAGAAATTACAGCAGCATTCATGGCAGCAAAAGCAAATTAATATTCCAGATATATTTCACTTACGGATTTTATTGCCCTGTCGGAAAAGAAATCGCTGGCGGGAAAAATCCGGTATAATCCTCCATCTTCACCATGGTTCGTTCTTACGATGAGAAATTCCTGTTGATCGTTCCTGTTAAACAACTCGGAAAAAGAGACACAGCATCTGTATCCATCCTGTGCGGCAATACACATTATACCTTTCACCAGCGACTCCCTGGTAAACTGGAAGGTTTCTGCAAGAGTATCTTTAAACATCAATCCTGTAAAAGGTTCTGTGCTGTGGATACCCTTCCCTCTTCCATAAAAAATCGTATTATAAGTAACTTCTCCGGAATCAGGCAGATAACCAGTCATCGAACCAGCAAAATTACCATGTTCGAATAATTTGACCTGTTTTGAAAACATTGGTGATAATCCTTTTCTTATTTCAAATGACTTAGGAAAAGATTTGACTGTGATTTTCACAGGGGATGCAATATTCCTTTCAGTAATAAGGTCATTGCCTGCTACAATTTTACTTTCACCCGGAAGTTCCCACAGGTCTCCGGTCTTTGAAGGCACAATCCTCGAAACCGCGTCAGCTATAAGAATTCTGTGAAGGTTATATGGATAGTAGATTTCACCCCAGCTGAATACAACTTTTTCACCCCTGTCATTTTCTATCTCAACATACATGTCAATAATCTGGTTAAATTCTTCAGCATTTGCTTTCCTGAGAATCCGCTTCTCAAGAATATCAAAAAGAGAGAAGCCATCATACCTGTACGCTCCGACAAATTTATCATTCCCGGCAGTGTCCAGAAGCGTCTCCTTAACAATAACTGAATGTTTTGGAAGATTAAGAAAATCGACCTTCCCGGGATTGGCAATTTCCCCTTCAACTGTTAATTCCCTTGCAGGAAGCTGGAATGTTTCTGTATTGTCGTAGAAATTGTTTGTCATTAAACTATATGGTAAATTTCAATATTGTCTTGCTGTCCTGCAGTCATCATTAGATTCTGGTTTTATGGACTTTCTGACTTTATGACTTTATGGACTTCGTTCCCCTATCCGAAAAACAAATACGCAACAAGTATTGCCGCTGTGAATCCGGCGAGGTCGGCTAGAAGTCCGCAGCCTATGGCATATCTTGTATTTTTAATGCCTACCGATCCGAAATAAACAGCGATGATGTAAAAGGTTGTATCGGTAGTTCCCTGCATGGTACATGCCAGACGGCCTACAAATGAATCTGCCCCATAAGTTGTCATTGCATCGACCATAAGTCCTCTTGCACCACTGCCACTGAGTGGTTTCATGAATGCCACAGGCAATGCACCGGTGAAACGGGTATCAATTCCAAGCCAGTCAAAAAACCCTGCAATTCCTGCAATAACAAAATCCATCGCTCCTGAAGCCCTGAAAATCCCGATAGCTACCAGGATTGCCACCAGAAATGGTATTATTTTCACCGCAATACCAAAACCCTCTTTGGCACCTTCAATAAAAGCATCGTAGACATTCACCTTTTTGATAAATGCGAGGACTATAAACAGGACAATAACTGAAATCAGGATAAAATTTGCAGCAAAGGTTGAGACAGTTGAGATTTGCTCCTTCGGGAGCCTTGTAAAATAGACTATTATTCCAGCGATGATTGCAGTGAGACCCCCGAGATATGCCAAAACTACTTTGTCGAAAAGATTGATTTTCTGCATTATAGCAACACTGATCAATCCTGTCATCAAAGCACAGAATGTTGATATAAGTATTGGGATGAAAATATCCGCAGGATTTGCCGCCCCTAGCTGTATCCTGTAAACTATCACACTGACAGGGATAATTGTAAGTCCTGCTGCATTAAGCACAAGAAACATTATCTGTGCATTTGAAGCTGTTTCCTTATTGGGATTTGCTTCCTGCATTTCTTTCATAGCCTTAAGGCCTACCGGGGTCGCAGCATTGTCGAGATTCAGCATATTTGCAGCTATATTCAGCATTATGGAGCCATAGGCAGGGTGTCCTTTGGGAAGTCCTGGGAAGAGCTTTTCAAAGAGTGGCCCAATCGCTCTTCCGAGAATGGCAACCACGCCACCTTTCTCTCCTACCTTTAAAAGTCCCATCCATAGAGTCAGAGCACCGGTAAGACCCAGAGAAATTTCAAAGCCAGTCTTGGCATTGGTAAAAACTGAATTAACAAGGTCATTGAAAATCTGGGTGTTGCCGGCGAAAATAAGCTGTCCAAGTGCTACGATAAATCCGATAATGAAGAATGCTATCCAGATATAGTTCAGGGCCATTTCGATTGTCTGTTTGGCGAAGATAAAGATTTATAAAGATAAAAGATAAAAGGAAAAAGATAAAAGTTATGAAGGTTATGCTGTTATGCTGTTTTGAGAGTTTGGTGTTATAACAAAATGCAGAACTGCAGAACTGCAGAACTTGCTAAACCTAATTTTTTAAATAAATTTGTGTAAGCAATTTTAAAACATGGCAAGGTTTACAAGAATAGATGTAATAATTAAGATGAGGGATGCTGGCATTATTCCCATTTTTTATCATAAAAACCCGGAAGTATGCAGGAACGTAATAAAGTCATGCCACAAGGGAGGAATCAGGATCTTTGAATTCACAAACCGTGGTGATTATGCCCATGAACTTTTCAGTGACCTGAATAAATGGGCTGAAAAAGAAGTTCCGGATTTGACTATGGGTGTCGGCTCTGTTGTTGATTCAGGAACGGCTTCGTTGTACATTCAGCTGGGAGCTAACTTTATTGTCTCCCCGATTCTGAATCCGGAAATGGCAAGGGTTTGTAACCGCAGAAAAGTACTATGGGTGCCTGGATGCGGATCAGTTTCGGAAGTCAATTATGCAGAAGAGCTTGGCGCTGAAACAATTAAAATTTTCCCTGGCCTCTCTGTTGGAGGACCCGATTTTATCAAGGCCGTCAAAGGACCATGCCCATGGACGAATTTAATGCCTACCGGAGGGGTGGAGCCGACTGTCGATAACCTGAGGGATTGGTTTGAAGCAGGTGCTTCCTGCGTCGGAATAGGATCGAACCTGATCACAAAAGAGCTTATTCAGAAAAAGGACTGGGAAGGGTTGGCAAAAAGAGTTTCCGGCGCACTTAAAATTGCTAAGATGTTCCACAAGGCATAAATCTCTCAACCACAAAGACCGATAAGCTACTTTGTGTGCTTTACGATAAACTTTACGCTCTTTGCGGTTTTAAAAAAACTTTACTATGAAAAAGGATGTATTACTTTTAGTGGGTTTTATGATCTTAAATTCAGCTCTTTTTATGGCTAAATCCCAGGACATTATATTGCCTGCACCTGACAAAACCGGCGGTAAACCCCTTATGCAGGCATTGAATGAAAGAGAATCGATCAGATCGTTCACTAAAGAGAATCTGACTCTGAATCAGCTTTCAGACCTTCTGTGGGCCGGATGGGGATTCAACAGACCTGTTGATAAAAAAAGGACTGCTCCATCTTCAAGAAATGTACAAGAGATTGACATCTATGTTGCATTACAGTCAGGGTTGTACCAGTATGATGCTGAGATAAACAAGCTTAAGCAAATTCATAACAGGGATATCAGGAGCTTTTGCGGAACCCAGGACTTTGTTGCAGATGCCCCTCTGAATCTTGTGTATGTTGCTGATATGGGGAAATTGGGGAAGAATGAAGGAGATGTTATCAACGAGTCTGATCTTTTGTCATCGTATGCTAATACAGGATTTATTGCACAGAATGTTTACCTGTATTGCGCTTCTGCAAATCTAGGATGTGTGATAAGGGCAATGATTACCAGAGACAAGCTTGCCCCCGAAATGGGTTTAAGATCAAACCAGAGAATTATCCTTTCACAGACTGTGGGAGTACCGAAAAAAGAATAATATAATTTAACCCTCCTGTATCTACATCCCCCCATCCCCCTTCAAAAGGGGAGTTTTTCCTATCATCCCTCTCACCTGATCTCCCGATCTCCCTTTCTCCTTCTCACTCTCCAGGAGCCCTGTATAATTCTATATTGGAGATAACCGGTGAAGCCTTTGATTTGCTGAATATGACTTTGATCCTGGAAGCTTTAACTAACGGGAATTTGCGGATTACCTTGTAGCCGATGGTTGTTCCGTCAATCAGCTCTTTCCACTCACCTTTAACAAAGGCTTCAATCCTGAATTCCTGAATGCGCTGACCGAGTTTTATATATTCCTGCAACAGGATCCTGTTTACCTCTGTCTCAGAGCCAAGATCAATGATCAGGTCGGATGTGGTCTGTTTGTCGTTCGTAGCCCAATATGTTTCAGGGTTGCCATCATTTACATTTGATGCACTATATCCCTTCCCTCTTGTATTTGTGGCACTTACCTTCTTTCCCCATGCAATCTCCGATAAAAATTCCTTATTGCGCAATTCTTTAAAAGCGAGGAGGGATTTCACATCATTTTCGTGGAGCAATCCCCTTCTGTCAGGAGGAATATTAAGCAGGAGATTGCTGTTTCGTCCAACCGAAGAGTAGTAAAGTTCCAGCAGGTTTTCAGGACTCCTCACCAATGAATCCTGGTTTGAATGGTAGAACCATCCCCTGCGGATTGAGACATCAACTTCCGCAGGCACCCAATAGTTACCGTCTTCATGTCCTTCGCCCAGTATTTTTGCAAAATCACCACCAGGGTACATTTCATCTTTTTTCAGCAGGCACCAGTTTGTGAGGCTTCCCATTCCGCTTTCATTGCCAACCCAGCGAATATCCGGACCTGCATCACTGAACATTACTGCGCCGGGCTGAAGTTCCCTGACAATTTTGTGAGTATTTGGCCAGTCGTAGTATGTTTTATTATCGATACGGCGAGTTTCCCTTGCTCCCCCATAGTATCCGTCACCCCCGTTAGCGCCATCAAACCAGACTTCGAAAATATCCCCGTAGTTTGTTAGCAGTTCTTTCATCTGATTCCTGTAATATGTAAGGTATTCGGGAGTTCCATACACGGCCGAGTTCCTGTCCCACGGGGAAAGATAGACACCCATTTTCAGGCCGTATTCATCGCATGCCTGCCTGAGCTCTTTTAAGATATCACCCTTTCCCTCTTTCCACGGTGAGTTTTTAACTGAATGTTCAGTAAAAGCCGATGGCCACAGACAAAATCCATCATGGTGTTTGGCTGTGATTATTATACCCTTCATGCCAGATTCCTTAGCAACCCTTGCCCACTGCCGGCAGTCGAGTTCAGAAGGATTAAATACCGATTCTTTTTCATCGCCGTAACCCCATTCTTTATCTGTGAAAGTATTAACAGTAAAATGAACAAACATATAATACTCCATTTCATGCCAGGCAAGCTGGCGTTCAGAGGGCATCGGACCAAATGGTTCAGGGGGTTTCACATCTGAGCATGAGGAGATGCTTACAAATAAGATAAGAAATGATAAAATCGTGGTATTCATGGTAAGTAATTTATTTTACAAACTCTATGTCACTCTGTGCTTCTCTGTGGCTCTCTGTGTAAGTTCTTAAAAGCTCATTATTACGCAGAGTTACACAGAGGGGACACAGAGATCCACAGAGAGAAAAAGTACTATTCTTTGGGAGAAAGGTCTTTTATTCTTATGTTTTTGAATCTGACTATTGAACCGTGTCCCAGGAATCCAATATGCCCCGTTTCATTTTTCAGCCCAGGGTGGTCATTATGATCCATTGTCCCATTATCCCTCGGCCCCGCAATATCTCCATCAACTATTACAGTTCCGTTAAGGGTAATCTTTATTTGTGTTCCTTTGATGCTGACCTCTTCAAAGTTCCATTCGCCTATCGGTTTCTGAAATCCACGCCGGGAAGGTATAACACCGTAAACTGACCCATGGTACTGGTATGGCTGGAGATCAGCATAAACCGGCGCAGTATCGTCAAGTATCTGAAGCTCCATGCCGACATAAGCGGCATCTCCCTCAAGCGGAGCTCTTATTCCAAGTCCATTATTGGCTGCAGGTGTTAATTGAAATTCAAACCTGAAAATGAAATCAGCATATTCCTTCTCGGTGTAAAGATTTCCCCCGCTTCCATTTTCAGGTTTAATTACTATCATCCCATCTTCTACAACGTACGATTGTTTGTTTCCTACCCAGCTATCAAGATTTCTCCCGTTAAACAGGGCGATAAATCCTTCAGCTTTTTCCTCGGGTGTAAGATTATAGTCCTTTTCACTTATTTCCCTGATATAAATATCCCTGAAAGCCAGATCAGTGCCATGAGCCTG
>Ga0208980_10000825_pt1 | contig 18146 bp, 18 predicted proteins | sample WetSurMetagenome_3_FD_187993 | JGI IMG/M metagenome (GOLD analysis project Ga0208980, IMG submission 187993) | Wetland microbial communities from Twitchell Island in the Sacramento Delta, sample from surface sediment Aug2011 Site A1 Bulk (version 2) | ecosystem: Environmental > Aquatic > Marine... | reverse complement strand
AAAATAAGCAAACAAGGGCTAAGCCCGTTTGTTCCTGTAAGACTGAGACAGGGACTTTCTTTCAGTGAGATTGCTTACATTGAAGCAAGGCGCTCTGACCTGCCCGGTCTTATTGTGGAGGTAGAGGTAAGCAGAGAATACACCTTTAATGATGTAGGTGCCCATCTTATAGGCTATCTTGGCAAGCCCAGTCCATCTCAGGCAAAGGACCCAGCATTCAGGGATGTCCCTCAAGCCTCGTTTATCGGGCAGTGGGGAGTTGAGAAATTGTTGGACTATTCGCTGAGGGGCACACCAGGCAAGAGAGTCATTGAGGTTAATGCACTCGGCAGAGAAATAAGACTCTTGCAGGAAGATCAACCGATCAAAGGTAATGATGTAACACTGAGCATTGATATTAATCTTCAGAAAGAGTCTGAGATAGCCTTCGGAGAAAAGGCAGGCGCACTTGTTGCCATAAAACCTGATACCGGTGAGATACTCAGTCTGGCCAGCAAACCCTCATTCGACCCTAACCTCTTTACGAGGGGAATCAGCCATGAAAATTGGTCAACAATAACAAAAGATAAAAAGAATCCCATGCTTAACAGGGCATTACAGAGCCAGTATCCACCCGGTTCAACATTCAAGATCGTTACAGCAATCGCCGGACTTGAGGAAGGGGTTATTAATCCTGAAACCAAGGTCGATTGCAGGGGTGGAATTAATTACGGCAAATGGCATTTTGGGTGCTGGCGAAAATCCGGTCACGGTGTAGTTGCTCTTCACAGGGCGATAGTTGAGTCATGCGACGTCTATTTCTATGAGGTTGGTAAACGTCTTGGCATAGATAAGATTTATGAGTATGCAACAGGTCTTGGCTTGGGGAAAAAGACAGGGTTGGAACTCGGGAAAGAAAGACAGGGTGTGATTCCAAACACAAAATGGAAACTTGAAAATAAAAAACTTCCCTGGTTTCTTGGTGAAACATTCAACACAGCAATAGGTCAGGGATATGTAGCTGTTACCCCTCTGCAATTGGCGCTTATGACAAGCACAGTAGCAAACGGTGGAATCCTGTATAAGCCATTGCTGATTAAAGACGCTCAGCCGGTCATAACAGGAAGGTTGAAACTGAACCCGGATAATCTTGCCCTCGTCAAAAGCGGCCTCTTCGGCGTTGTAAATGAGTCTTCCGGAACCGGATGGGCAGCAAAATCAGAGCTCGTTCCTACTGCGGGGAAAACAGGTACAGCACAGGTTGTTTCTATGAAAAGCGGCGTTCAATACCTTGGTGAAAGGTTCAGGGACCATGCATGGTTTGTGGCATTTGCGCCTGTAGAAAAGCCGGAGATAGCAATAGCCGTCCTCGTGGAACACGGCGGGCATGGTGGTGGCACTGCTGCACCAATAGCTAAAAGAGCGATTAATGCGTACATGAATTCTCAACGTTCTCTTGACCGTTAAGGATAAGAATAAACTATAATAATAGATGAGTATACTTCAGTGTATAGGAAATACCCCGATCACCACTATCGACCTCAACCCCAATCCCAATGTAACGCTGTATGCAAAATTAGAAGGCAATAATCCCGGTGGCTCTATCAAAGACCGGATTGCACTCTATATGATACAAACAGCAGAGCAGTCGAAAAAACTCACAAGGGATAAAATAATACTGGAAGCTACATCAGGAAACACGGGGATAGGGCTTGCCATGGTAGCCACAGCAAAAAGATACAGGGTAAAACTAACCATGCCGGCTTGTGTCAGTGTAGAAAGAAGAAGAATACTTGAGGCATTCGGAGCAGAACTCATATTGAGCCCGCCTGACCAGGGGACAGATGGTGCAATACGATTGGCACATAAGATACTCTCCGAGGACCCTGAAAAATATTTCATGCCGAATCAGTTCGACAATGATGCGAACGTACAGGCACATTATGAGACTACCGGCAAGGAAATCATCGAGCAGACCGGGGGCTGTGTTACCCACTTTGTTGCAGGCATGGGGACAACAGGCACACTTATGGGAGTGAGTAAAAGACTTAAGGAGTTTAATAGTGACATTAAAATAATAGGGGTTGAGCCTGTTCTCCATCACAGGATACAGGGACTTAAAAACATGACTGAGTCTATCATTCCAAAAATATTCGATCCGAACAGGCTTGATGAAAAATGTTTTGTGAATGACGAGGAGGCCTTTGATACCACAAGGATGCTTGCGACCAAAGAGGGGATATTCGTTGGAATGTCCAGCGGTGCAGCAATGCATGTAGCGTTACGGAAATCAAGCGAACTCAGGGAAGGCATTATTGTCGTTATCCTGCCTGACAGAGGTGACCGTTATCTCTCGACCTCCCTCTTCACTTCTGTATGTGCCAAGTGCCCGCCTTAAAAGACAAGATACAGGCAAAGGCAAAGGTAAAGAAAAGCAATTGTCTTCTTCCATAATTAAATTCCTTTCCTCTATCCCTGTTTCTGCTTTCTGTACCTTTACCTATACCTTTTTGTTTTTTGGTAAAGTAAAAAATGCTTAATGTCGACCGCAGACTGATAAAAAACTTTGACTGGGTGACTCTCTCTGTTATCATCCTGATATCCCTTATCGGAGTTATGACCATATATAGCGCCACGCGTCCGCTTTCTGCTGAGGAGCATTCAGCATTCTACATGAAACAGGTCACATGGCTCATACTTGGCTTGGTAACCTTATTCCTGATAGTCAGTTTTGACTATATCTGGATCAGCAGATTCGCACTGATACTGTATATAACCGGGATTATCCTGCTGGTTGGAGTCTTTATTATGGGCAAGACAGGCATGGGCGCACAAAGGTGGTTGCGTCTCGGGCCAATCTCTTTTCAACCATCCGAATTTTTTAAGCTCGTTTACATAATAATGCTCGCACGTTACCTGACTATCATAAAAAGCCCTATTGATACAGTTTCCCTGCTCCGCATATTTCTTTTTATTACATTTGTGCCTTTTGTCCTTCTTATAAAACAACCGGATCTCGGGACTGCTCTCATAATCACGGGAATCTCACTTTCCTTGGTCATTGCAAAGGGCTTACATAAAAAAGTTGCGGTATTATTCATCATAATAGGTCTTATATCCATGCCATTCCTAGGCAACATATTCTGGGAGGGACTGAAAGATTATCAGAAGAGCAGAATCGTCGCTTTTATCGAACCTGAAGTTGATCCCGCCGGTATCGGCTATCATTTAACCCAATCAAAGATTACCGTTGGTTCAGGCAAATTCTTTGGAAAAGGGTACATGCACGGCACTCAGGGCCCGTTCAGGTTTCTGCCGGAAAAACACACAGACTTCATATTTGCGGTATTTGCTGAAGAGTGGGGATTTTTCGGATGCATCCTGCTCTTTTTATTTTATTTCATTCTCATCCTGAGAGGGCTCGATACAGCCCGGCTCGCAAAGGATGATTTTGGAAGGCTGCTCGCACTCGGTATCACATTCATGTTCCTGATCTATTTCCTGATAAATGTCGGGATGACCCTGGGTATAATGCCTGTAGTCGGCGTGCCCCTGCCTTTCATGAGCTATGGTGGAACCGCCCTGCTGTCAAACCTCATAGCAGCAGGCATCCTCATCAATATAAGATCGCGCAGATTTGAACTCTTTCATTAAGGTTTTGTCTTCTGTTATAATTTTAATCTGTTTTAGAACTCAAAACTTTTCACTCATCACTTTTAACTTTTTTATCGGCGGCGTAGCTCAGTTGGTTAGAGCATGCGGCTCATATCCGCAGTGTCCGGGGTTCAACTCCCTGCGCCGCCACCAACTCCTTTTGTTACTTTACCCCTGACGCCTCAGATATCGCGCCATCTGCCGGGCTCCGTAATACGGCGTCTCCAGAAACTGCTCGTCTATTAGTCTCATGAGTTTCATATTCAACTCGCTCTCCCCAGTCGCCTCGTAATACCACGAGGAGCGGCTGATTTCAAGCAAGTCGCACTGCTTTGTAATGCTGAGCCCCGGATGCGCCGGTTCTACTATTTCTTTCCTCCGCTCGCGGCTCATCGACCGAAGGCTTTCGCTAAAAAATCCCGTTCCACCGATAGTTGCCCAATCTTGGCGTGCAACTCCTTGACCTGTGCCTCGTGAGCGACGTCATCCCGACTTGGCTTTACTGCAAATACATCACTAAGCCCTTTCAGGGCCTGTTTCTTCCAGTCGCTCACCTGATTGGGGTGGATATTGAAGCGCGCTGCGATCTCTGCAATTGTTGATTCTTCCTTTAGCGCCTCACGTGCTACTTTTGCCTTGAACTCCGCCGAATACCTGTTCCTTTTCGTCTTGCTCATCCCAGTGTGACCTCCTTATGCTTGTCGTATTTTACACCTTATACGACTGTCCGATTTCTGGGGTCCACCTCTCTTTTAGGAGGTTCTTATATTCTTTTATAAATTCAATATGAAACTCTCTTGTCTGTTCATAAATGCCTGTGTGGCGTGATAGTACAGCAGATCCACACTCACAGATAATCTCAGTAAATGCCTCATAGTCTTCATCATCAAACAAAACAAGATGCCTGAAATTGTTCAACAAGATGATTTCCCGATGGATTAATTCATGGAATACAACGGACCACCATTGGGAATAATTGTCTGTTCGGGGATGATGTATGAATATATAGTCGCTTTCGGCTTCATACTCCGCCTGGAAAATCATTGGAGGGTTAGGAAGTGAATAGTAATAGTTATAACAGCGGTATGTCTTCATATGATAAATACTATTTTTCTTTCAATAGGGTAAATCGTTTTTGTGTTTTGTTGTTTTTGTTTGTCTATACAATAAATACTGTTCTCTTTTTTGAAACCAATTCTATATACTCAATCATTATTTTAAGGGAGGTTCTCTATGACAAAGGCAGAACTTGTAGAAAAAATGGCAAAGGATGCAGATGTTTCTAAGGCAGCTGCAGGGAAGGCACTCGATTCTTTTATTGATGCTGTTGTTAAAACTGTGAAGAAGGGTAACAAGGTTGCTTTGGTTGGTTTCGGCACTTTCTCAGTTAGCAAAAGAAAAGCACGGACGGGAAGAAATCCTCAGACGGGGGCAACAATAAAGATCGCAGCTCGGAAAGTCCCGAAGTTCAAGGCAGGTAAGGCTTTTAAAGACGCAGTAAAATAGTTAGCTTTTAACAACTCTTCAACAATTTATTCTCTATATTTTTATGGAATGGGATTTTACGCCTGAAGATGTCAAAAGTGGCAAGGCAGACTATTCTGTCTTAGAATTTAAAGATAACCTGCTTGAGGAGATCCACGCAACCCTTGAAGAACTTCGGGGGGATGAACAGGCAAAAAAGTTCTATTCTTTTCTGACTGTAATGCTTTGCACATCTCTTGCTTTCGGGAAGTCCATTGATAGTTTTGTAATCTCTGTAAAAAAATACTTCCCCAGTAAGGAACTCCAGAAATATCTAACAGGTGATAGGGAACTTCTTGAGGAAATCAGGGGAAATAACAAAGAAAATATCGAGATGCTACGGGCTGTAATCCACAGAAGAATAGAAGATGATGTAGACAAGGGGGTATCAAAGGAAAATATTGTAAAAACTATCACAACTGAATTGTTGGGATTTTAAGGCAAAGGCAATCTATCTCCTAAGTATATGCTCTTATTAGTTCAGGGATGCCTTTTGCCTTCTTCTTTCTCGTATTTCTATCAAGCCCAACAACGGACCGTCAGAATAGGTATCATTCGGATATGTATTCTTCATGTAATGATAGTAATCCCACAATAGTTTTTCAGATTGGTCATTATCATAGAAGCCGAGCAAAACACACAGCACTGAAATTGCATAAGTTCTTCTGTTATTACCTGATTTAATAATATCAATTATATCCTTCGAATAATTTGTTCCAGTCCTGTGTAGTATCCTGGCTGAAAGCTCTACAGATGAATCATTTTGAGGCTCTTTCAGTTCCCGAAGCATCATTGGCACAGCCTGTTCCCTATCCCTCACAAGATTTTTCATAAGTGGTTCATGGTTTATCGGGTCTGGATTACTCCTCATTATTTCTATGAGGGACTTTACATTATCAGCATTTATAATTCGATCCATTTCTTCTTTACCTCTTTTAAGAAACCCACGAACTGTTTTATGTGCTAACTCCTCAACATAAGGGTTGAGGATGAGCGAATAAATTAATCGAGTTCCTGAAAAGTCATGCACGTTGTTAGTATCAAAAAAAGCTCCATCAATAAATGGTTGCCCGTAATCAATTGCTGTGTCTATAGGGATAATGTCATCATCCCTTCTTGTCTTGCTTATATTAATATTTTCTACAAAAGAATCTCTCCCACCTCTATTCAGACAGCAGTTTTTGTATTTCTTCCCACTACCGCAGGGACACGGATCGTTTCTTCCTGTATGGGTTATCTCAACCTCTTGTTGTCATAGTTTTATTTTTTTAGGTTTTTTCTCAGATATATGATGATATCATCAATGTAGGGCAAAGACTTCTTTGTGATTTCTCTTTGGAAACTATTGGAAAAAGCCAACACATAATGAGCTGACATATCATATATTCTTCTGCCGTCTATATCTTTCTCTAATATACAGCATAAAGCATCTTCAAGGATTAGTGCATAGCAGTTGTTGATGATCCTCAATTGACCCGACCACCAGGGATTCTTGCCCCATCCCTGAATCTTTTCTAACCGAGATAGAACATCCCTTAACTCAGCGGTACTGGCTTGCTTTGGGTTGGCAAGATATTTTCTGACAGTAGTCCCCGCAATTTTTATGAGTTTTTTATCCTGTTCCGAGTTATCAATATATTTAGGTTTTGTTTTACCGATCCTCAATAGGGTCTTTCTGGTTATGAAGGATGCAAAATCATTCACCTGAGCTTTCGTTTCAAAGATACTTTTTAGTGAGGTCAAACGAGTAATCAGGAAGACCTCTCCCTTCGCCACGTCTTCCCTCATTGTTATCAGCTTAGTTATCTTGTGGTCTATGGAGGTTTTCATTTCTTCTTGAAAGGCACTACCTTTCTTGTCTTCTTCTCTTTCTCTATGAAAATCTCAAAATCCTTAACGGATTTGTAAACAGTACAGTCAGCCTTTGTACAACAACTCTCACATTCTCCTTCACATACGTCATCTACAAACGTGAAGCCCAGCTCACTGAATATCTTGCCGTGCTGTTCGGGATCATGCATGTATTCTCCGAACTTCTCAACTTTCTCCTCAAAGGATAATTCCTTCTCAGGGGGTCTAATGGGGATGATTTTTTTCATGCCTTTGAATGGGTCTGGTTTTCTGGGTTTCTTCGGTTTCAATCCTGCTCCCTCTCCAGCCCAAGCTTTCCCCATACCCAAGCCAAATCATAATGAGGTCTTGCTTCCTTTTTATTACGTTCCTCCCCGTTCTCATACAACTTCAGCAGCTCACTGACTTTCTCCTTACCTTGTTCAGTCCTGATAGCTTCCATAGGGGTCATGCCATCAAGGGCGGGGATTCTGTCTTGAAACCATTTCTCATAATGTTTCTGCATGTACTGAAAATATAGCTGTTGCTGAATCTCCATAGGTAAATCATTCTCATGCTTCGGGGACTGTTCCTTATGGGCTTTAATCGCTTCCATAGGATTTTGGAAAGTATCTATCTTGTGGCTAACGTCATCTTTTAAAGCATCAAGGACAAGTTTCTTTCCTCTTGTTAATCTTTCCTTGGAAGGACATTCAAGAATCAGTTTATCCCGTTGTATCTCCACCCTACCAAGAACTATGGCATCACCATCTTTATCCCTCTTGTCGTACCAAGTATAATCATCCTCATCTTGATTCTGCTCAAACCCCTTGATCTTTGCCAATCCTGTCCGCACTGCATCTTTGTCCTTTATCTCAAATAAAGCCTTGGAAAACAGCATGGGTTCACCACTTGTGGTATGGAGGTTTAATGGCGGAGGTGGATTCTGGATAGGGAAATACCAATGGAAGTTAAATATATCACCTGATTCCTTCAGGAAGATGTCCATGGTGCCATCAGGGAATTCCTCTTGATATTCCCTATACTCATCCATGATGTAATCAAGTATATTTTGTTTCATCCTGATACTATAGGGGAAGACAGACCCACTCATGATGTACTGACCATCAATCAGTAATAGCCTTGTAGCAAAGATATCCCATCGCTTAAGACCTCTTGTGGCAGACTTTTCCTTCACGTCATATTCCCCACCCATCAGCAAGTCTTTCAGCAACAGTCCTTTCTCAGGGAAGACTTCCTGAACTTCGTAGAGGCTTATGCAGGAGTTCTTCATGATGGTCAGGACTTTATGTTGATCTTGTTGTAATTTGTTGTTTTGTTCCATATAAAGGTCAATCAGTGTTTTGTTTTCATCGGGGTCAATGATGAAATCAAACGTGATCCATTCAAAGAAGTTTTGGTAGGCAATATCAAGGGCATGACCTTCAAGATGTTCCTGTGGGACAAAGTCATCCCAAAACATCACATGGGCTTCCTCTACGGTATCCCGATAATTCTTGTTATAGAAGGTCAGGAGTTCATCCACAAGACGTTTCCTGATAGATTCTTCCCTGCCTTGCTGAATAAATGTTTCAGCAAGGCAACATTTCTTATATTTCTTCCCTGATCCACAAGGGCAAGGGTCATTTCTACCAAATTTGCTCATTACTGACGGTCTCCTTTTTGCTACCTTTAGAATGTATACCTGACATCAACCTGTCTTTCAACAAAGTATACCTTTTTTGTGTTTTGTTGTTCTTTATTGCTATCGCCACAGCCTTTTTAGTCCCCACCAAAATTACAAGTTTCTTCCCCCTTGTTACTCCTGTATAAAGAAGATTTCTTTGCAAAAGCATATGATGCTGAGTCAGAATCGGAATAACAACAACAGGATATTCGCTCCCCTGTGATTTATGAACCGATACGGCATAAGCCATAACTATTTCATCAAGCTCGGAATACTCATAGGGAACACGTCTGCCGTCATAATCCACAATGACTTCCTGTTCTTCCCTGTCCATCTTGATAATCCTGCCGATATCGCCATTGAAAACCTCTTTATCATAGTTATTTCTAATCTGCATGACCTTATCCCCGACCTTCAAGACTTTCCCACCCCTCACAAGTTCATCAGTTGAAGGATTCAATTGTTTCTGCAGCTCTGCATTAAGGTTTGTGGCTCCAACAACACCCCGATGCATTGGGGTCAACACCTGGATATCTTCAATAGGTTTAAAGCCAAATTTCTTCGGTATCTTCTCCTTGCATAGTTCAATAATTTTCTCCAAAGCCTTTTCTGGTTCTTCTATCTGAAAGAAATAGAAATCCTGGTGCTGACCTCCGTGATGGGTGAATGTGGGGATCTCACCGTTGTTTATCTTGTGGGCATTCACAATAATCAGGCTTTCTTTTGCCTGTCTGAATATTTCTATCAGTCTTACCCTAGGGATAACCCCTGACTCTATAATGTCCTTCAGGACACTTCCTGCACCTACCGAGGGCAATTGGTCAACATCACCAACCAAAATCAATGTGGCCTCTTTGTGAACAGCCTTCAGAAAATGATACATCAGGATGGTATCTACCATAGATGTCTCATCAATCACTATTAACTCTGCATCCAACGGGTTGTTCTCATCACGGTTGAAACCACCTTCTTTTGGACTGAACTCAAGCAACCTGTGGATAGTCTTTGCCTCATGCCCTGTAGCCTCTGTCATCCTCTTGGCAGCTCTGCCTGTGGGTGCGGAAAGAAGAACCCTCTGACCTAACTTCTTGTATATCCTGATGATGGAATTGATAATGGTGGTCTTTCCTGTGCCTGGTCCCCCTGTAACAACCATGATTTTCTTATCAATGGCTTCCCTGACAGCCTGTTTCTGGTTCTCTGCAAGCTGTATCTTCAATTCTCCCTGAACCCATTCTATTGCCTTGTCCCTATCAAAAGTCTTTAAAGTTTTCGGTACAAGCTTCAGGTTTTTAAGTCTGTTTGCTATGCCGATTTCACTGACATGGAATTTGGCAAGGTAAACAGCTTTGTTGTTCTCCTTCAATTCCCCTTCTTTGTTTAAATCTTCTATGATTATCTTCTTGTCTGAGGCAATCTTACCAAATGCTTTTACTATAGTTTCTTTTTCAACACCGAGAATTTTCTTACATTCCTCTACCAAAAGTTCATATGGATAATAAACATGACCATCATCAGATAGTTGGTGGAGAACATAAAGAATCCCAGCCTCAGCCCGTATCTGTGATTCTTTAGCAATCCCAAGCTTCTCAGCTATTTTGTCTGCTGTAATAAACCCTATGCCGAAAATATCCGTTGCAAGTCTGTAAGGGTTCTCCTGAACAACCTTGATGGATTCCTTGCCGTATTGTTTGAATATCTTGGCTCCGTAGGTAGGACTGACACCTTTGTCCTGAAGGAACACCATGACTTCACGTATCTCTTTTTGGGCATCCCATGCCGTCTTTATCATCTGGATTCTCCTGTCCCCGATGCCTTCTACTTCATGCAGCTTCTTGATATCGGTTTCAATGACATTAAGGGTCTCTAATCCAAATTTAGTTACAAGCCTTTTAGCCATGACAGGACCAATGCCTTTGATAAGCCCTGAACCGAGATATTTCTCTATACCTTTGACTGTTGCAGGAATTAATGATTCATAGGATTCAATTTTGAACTGTTCACCGAATTTGGGGTGGTTGTGCCATTCTCCCTTCAGTTTTAGGACTTCTCCTGCATTCACGGAAAGGAGATTGCCCACAACTGTAACAAGGTCATGCCTACCCCCCACCTTTGCTTTTGCAATGGTATAGCCGTTTTCTTCGTTGTAGTAGGTAATTCTTTCTATCTGTGCTTTGATTTCTGTAAACATGCAGTCACCAGTTTCATTAAAGATTATTCTACAATAGGTTGAATGGTAAAATTATTGTAACTTCACATCAAGGAGGCTATTATGAACCCAGTTAATTGGTTTGAGATTCCCGTTGCAGATATGACAAGGGCAAAGAAGTTATATGAGGATGTATTCGGACTACAGATTTCATTAAATCAGATGGGTCCATTGGAAATGGGGTTTATCCCGATGGACAATAATGCATACGGGGCTGCTGGTAGTCTTGTAAAGGGAGAAGGTTATGTCCCCTCCCATACAGGAATATTAGTTTATTTTGGTGTCCCTGACATTGAATCTGTTCAGGAACGGATCAAACAAAATGGTGGGAAGGTCTTGCTACCCAAGACATCAATAGGGGAATATGGATTTGTAGCTAATTTTGAGGATTCTGAAGGCAACAAGGTGGCCCTGCATTGCATGAAATAATTAGGGATTCATACCTTTTTATTGATTCTGCTCCTGTTGAAGAAGGGTACCAAAACAATACCAGCAAGGAACCCTCCAATATGCCCCCACCACGCTACCCCCTCTCCTGCATTGGGAAGGACAAGCGAAAGGGAGCCAGAAAACAACTGTAACAAAAACCACCATCCCAGAAAAAAGAATGCTGAAACCTCTATGAACAGCGGGATAATAAAGATGGGGATGAACGTCAAAATCCTTGCCCGTGGAAACATAACATAGTAAGCTCCCATAACCCCAGCAATAGCCCCCGATGCACCTATTACAGGCATAGATGACCGTGGGCTGAAGTAAATATAGAACACACTTGCCAAGATTCCCACGATCAAATAGAAGATAAGAAATCCTTTGTGTCCCATGCGGTCTTCTACCTTACTTCCAAATATCTTGAGAAACCACATATTCCCTAAGAAATGAAGCCATCCCCCATGCAGGAACATTGTAGTCAAGAAGGAAATGTAATCTATCAGTGGTAGACCATGCCGATGGTGCTTAGTATATTCCACAGGAACAATACCGAAGAATGCGATAAACTTTTCAAGTGCTTTCTGCCTCAGTGTAGTTTCGAATAAGAAGACGATTCCGCAAAGGATAATGATCAACCAAGTTGTTGAAGGGAAACTTCTATTGGGGACGGTATCTCTGATCGGGAACATACGGTGCTATGACGTTTGTCTTACCTATTCTCTATGAAAAGTTGTAATGCTTTTTGACAGGTTCTTTTATATCCCATGCACAACTCAGCCCAGGAAACAGACTTTCTAACTGTGATTTTGCGAATTATACGCCTTCATCATCAGCCATAGGTTCGCTTTCGTCATAGGTTGCCATTTGAATGCATTCCCTAACGGCTTCCTCTATGCTGCTGATTTGTTTGTAGCTTCCCATATCACGTATCATTTTATTAAGAAACTGAACTTCCCTGTCCGATAATTCCATCGTAATTGTCATTGTAGTTTACCTCAACAATTGTTATTTGTTTTCCTTAAATGTTCCAGTATTAACTGTCTAATGACTTTCCCTTTGTTACTGGCTATAAAAGCAGGAATCAATCCAATAAGGAATGCTAATGGCGATATTTGTATCAGTTCTCTTCCCATTATTAATAATAAACCAAAACACATTATAATTGATGGGGTACCATTATAAAAATCAAAACAATAAAATCTCATATGCTAAAAAGGAGAAACAGCCATGATGAAACGGATTGAAGTGTTAAAAGAAAGTGGGTTCAGCGATAAAGGTATGCAAAAGTTACTGATTCATGATTCACCCTACTTCAGGGTTATAAACTTTAATTTCAAAAGTGGTCAGGAATTAGGAATTCATTCCCATGATGTTGAAGGACAGCTAAGTATTGTGGTTCTTGAAGGTGAGGGGGAATTCTTAGGCAAGGATGGATTAACACTACCAGCTAATACGGGTGATGTTTTGATTTCAGATATACGTGAGCCACATGGCATTCTTGCAATAAGTGATATGAGGGTAATAGTGACAATCGCTCCTCCTGTATAAAGTTCAGTAAAATAGCCTGTTGTAATCGGGAGTGCCTCTGCTCATTTGGTGGAGGCACTTTTTTTAGTGGGTCAGTCTCTCTTAGGATGATACAAAACCTCAGATTTTGTATCTTTTGAAAAGTTCATGCCTGGTAGGACAATTGCACATATAGGAACCCCCAAACTTAATTTTATACGGGCAACCGTTAGATTTGACTGTCTTTAAAAAACAACCATTCCCCTGCATACACCATTCAACAGTGCATATGTCTCTTTTTTCATCATCTAAGCACTGAAAAGAATATGGACATTTTGTGGTTTGTTTTTTAGTTTTATCGCTGATTTGGTAAGGCATGTGATGCTCCAGGATCACTTATTTCAGTCTTTATATATAGTGTAAATCTATATGATTTGTACAATGAATATTTTTCATGCTTACTATTATCGCAATATCTTTTGTTTATGATTGGCAACGGTTTCCTGAGAATAACTTTCGGACAAACCATGAATGAATGTTAAAATAGCCGTTGAATGCTGCTCTCAGGATTAGGAGAATCAAGATCATGCGGATTACCAAAATACTTTCAATAGGTTTAGTTTTTTTGTTTTTTTTTGCTGCCTGTTCCAACACCCAGGCGACTGACGTTTCCATCAACAACACACCTGCACAGGTGTATTTTAGTCCTCATGGAGGTTGCACAGATGCCATTGTGAAGGAAATATCCAGGGCTAAGCAGGAGATATTGGTTCAGGCATATAGTTTCACAAGCAAGGAAATCGCAAAGGCTCTTGTGGATGCTCATAAAAGGGGAGTCCATACTGAAATCATCCTTGATAAAAGTAACAAATCCCAGAAATATTCTGCTGCCGATTTCACCTTTAACATGGGCATACCTACCTGTATTGATGCTGAACATGCCATTGCCCACAACAAAATCATGGTTATAGACAAGGAAACAGTTATTACAGGCAGTTTTAATTTCACCAAAGCAGCTGAAGATAAGAATGCGGAGAACCTCTTAATCCTGAAGTCTAAAGAATTGGCAAAGCAATATGTTGATAATTGGAACGGACACAAAAGCCATTCTCAGGGGTATAAGGGGAGGCAGTAGGAGGCAGCATGGTTGCAACAGATACAATCTCTTTAAGCACAAAAGGTTTTACTGACATTCTTGATATTACCGATAAGGTTACAGGAATAGTGGCAAAGTCAGGCATTCAGAATGGCTTGGTGAATGTTTTCTGTTCTGGTTCTACGGGAGGTATTACCACAATTGAATATGAATCAGGTCTCATTAAAGACCTGCAAAAAGCCATAGAAAAGATTGTTCCTTCAAATGTTCCTTATGAACACGATAAAAGATGGGGAGATGGTAATGGTTTCTCCCATATAAGGGCAGCTCTTATGAAACCTTCCCTTACAATTCCCTTAGTAAAAGGGAAACTGTCACTTGGAACATGGCAACAAATTGTGTTTATGGATTTTGATAATCGGGGCAGGGATAGGGAGATTGTTGTTCAGGTTGTGGGGGAGTGATATGTAAGAGTTTTTCAATCTCTGCAATTATTTTTTCATCTACTGGATGAGTGGATAGATATACTAACGGTTGTTTTCCTCAAGGATGGTAGAAAATGAGGAAAGAGGACTGCCATTTTCACAAGATTTTCATATTCCCTTCATTATTCCTTCATAAGATTTCATTATTATAAGAGCATGAAAGGATATAAAATCTTTCTTCATTTTTAAGAAAGGCAGCCGGATTCTTCCCGGCTGCCCCCCTCCTTTACAAGGCAGTCAGACCCCTCCCTGACTGCCTTTTTATTTCAACCCATCTTAACCGATTAGTATCAGTTGAGATAGAGTATTTGAGCGGGTTTTTTGCCGATACTCAACTGCATTCTGAAATATAAAGAGGAAAAAAATCGCAGGGAGGAACGACCGAGAATGAGCGAGAATACTCTATCTCAGCTGGTCTATATGAATCGGTTATTAAATATCAGATACTGCACACCACTGCCGTGCATTCTGGAACATCCTGATCCATGGAGAAGCTTCGAGGTCTTTCTTCCATTCTTCAGACATATAGGCCCATTGCCATTTCAGGAAAGTCCTCTCAGGATGGGGCATCATAGCGAGGTGTCTCCCGTCAGAAGAACAAAGGGCAGTTATCCCTGAAGGAGAGCCATTGGGGTTGAATGGATATGTTTCAGTAAATTTATTACGGTCATCGACAAACCGGATGGGAGCAAGGTCTTTTTCAAGGACCCCCTGCATCATGTCTTTATCCGGGAAATAGACCCTTCCCTCGCCGTGTGCAACCCAAACACCTAAGGCAGAGCCTTCCATTCCCTTTAACATAATGGCAGGTCCCGGCAGAATACGGACTGCTGAGAACCTTGATTCAAACCTGCCGGACTTATTCTGAATGAACCTTGGCTGAAGAGCATCAGGGATACCCTTCCATGGAACCCATCCGAGAAGCGCCATAAGCTGGCAGCCATTACAGACGCCGAGGCTGAAGGTGTCCGGCCTTTTGTAAAATGTGTTGAACTGGTCATAGAGCTTTTCATGAAATCTGATCACCCCGGCCCAGCCCTTTGCTGAATCAAGGACATCTGCATAGCTGAATCCTCCTACAAAGGCAACGCCCCTGAAATCATCCAGACTTGCCCTTCCTTCAATAAGGTCAGTCATGGTAATATCCCAGACTTCAAATCCGGCCTGATAAAAAGCAGATGTCATTTCACGGTCTCCGTTACTGCCTTCTTCCCGCAGTATTGCTACCCTAGGTTGTGCAGCGCTTAGGAAGATCTTTTGTTCGGTATTCTGAGGAGTAAAAGTAAGAATGTACTGTAGTCCTTTTCTGTCAAAACTTGCCTTCTTTTCCTCATCAACACAATCAGGGTTTGCCTGGAGCCTGTCGAGATGATAACTTGTTTCTTCCCAGACAGCCCTGAGAACTCTCATGTCTTCATTTAAAACAGACTGTCCATTTATGCTCATGTTTATATTTTTATCACCACTAGTGTCTCCGATTATCTGATAAGGTATGAGGTTGTATTTGAAATCTGCTATGATTTTATCTTCATTTGCCGGAAGATATTCTATGACAAACCCGAGTTCCTCTGAGAATAAGATTGAGAATAAAGGGTAGGGATTAAGGGGGAATGGGCAATAGATATTTAAATCCAGGCCGCAATTCCCTCCAAAGGCCATCTCGAGGAGTGTTACTATCAACCCTCCGTCGCTCCTGTCATGGCCTGAAAGAATGAGGTCATCTGCAATAAACTTTTGGATGAGATGAAAAGTCCGTTTAAGAAGTTGGGGGTCTTCAAGATCAGGAGATTCATCCCCTAACTGTCCATATACGTGCGCTAAGGCAGTCCCTCCCATACGGTATTTACCTTTGCCGATGTCGATATAAATCAGTCTGCTCAGACCCGGCTTCTTTATATCAGGAGATGCAACTTTTGTGATATCAGGGCTTGTGACATAGGCAGAAATTACAAGGGATCCGGGAGACTTGACTATTTCAGTCCTACCGGATGAATCAACTACCTTAGCAGCCATAGACAGGCTGTCTTTTCCTCCATCGATTGCTATTCCGAACTCGGGCAGAAGATCTCTCAGTGCTATTGCAGCATCATAAAGCCTTGCGCCCTCACCCGGAAGCTTTGCTGCCCACATCCAGTTCCCTGAACATTTAATATCTTCAAGTGCGCTCACTTTTGCCCATACAATATTGGTCAATGCCTCACCCACACTCATCCGGGCCATTGCCTGAGGATTGATCAGACCTTTTACAGGCTGCTCACCAATCGAGATGGCAGCCCCTGTTGATCCGAAATGGCTTTGAGCTGTAACAGCCACATCAGAGAGTGTGAGTTGCAACGGGCCTACACATTGTTGCTGTACAATGAGGCCTGTAACAGACCTGTCCACCTTATTGGTAAGGAATTTTTTCGAGCCTACTGAAACAAGACGAAGCACCCTTTCGAGGGCTTCACTTACAGAAGTCTTTTCAGGAAACCGCAAAGGTGCAAGTTCCGGCTTTATCCGCTGCATATCAAAGGTCTTCTGCGGCATCTCACCAAGAACTTTTGACAGATCGAGATTAACCGGTGAACTGCCGTCTGTCTCATCGTGAAGGATGATATAACCCTCACCCGTAATTTCCCCGATAACAGAATAAAGGGCTTTTTCCCTTCTGCATATAGCAAAAAATTCTTCAGACCTGTCCGGCGCAATTAAAAGAGCATCCTGTTCCTGGTATTCTGCTCCCCAGATCTCAAGCACTGAAAGTGTGTTATCTCCAAGCTGTATATTTCTGATCTCTATCTTTGCGCCTGCAGGATAAATGATTTCCTTAACAACATTACAGTTTCCGCCTGCGCCTTGGTCATGTATGCTGACTATGGGGTTTACATCCCTCATCTCAACACATGCCCTTATGACCCTGTTCACTTTCTGTTCCATCTCGGCATCACCGCGTTGTACTGCGCTGAAATCAAGCTCGGCTATGTTCTCCCCCTGTATCATGCTTGAGGCAGCTCCACCGCCGATTCCGATCCTGTATGCAGGGCCTCCGATCTTCACCACAAGCATCCCTTTTTCTGGACTCTCCTTTTCGATATGCGTGTCATCCATTTGTCCTATCCCAGCGGTAAACATAATGGGCTTAATCCATTCTCTTCTCTCTCCATCCGGTAATCGCAGGCCAAATGACCTTGTAAAGCCCTGTATTACAGGTTCTCCGAATTTGTTACCATAATCAGATGCGCCGTTGCTTGCTTCAACCTCTATCTGCAATGGGGTGGCAAGGTTCGGCGGATATCCAAAAGAGGGATCTTCCCATGGCAGAGCATAGCCGGGGATCTGCAGATTACCGACACAGTATGCAGCTGTCCCTGCGATGACCAGGCTCCCCTTGCCTGTTGCATGGACATCCCTTATCCTGCCTCCGGTACCGGTTTCTGCTCCGGGGAATGGAGCTACACCAGTAGGAAAATTATGCGTCTCAGCAGTAAAGATTATGTGATAATTCAGGTTCTTGATTTTAAAGCGGGAATGGATTGCAGGATATTCAGGGATTATGGTTAATATCTTATAACCGCGTATTGCGCTTGAGTTATCTTTAAAGGCGATCACGCTGTTGCCCGGCCTCGTTTTTAGTGGATGCTTAATTATATCCATGAGCGTATAAGGCATCTCCTCGCCATCAATGATTAATCTGCCTCTGAAGAACCAGTGTCTTGAGTGCTCGCTGTTCGACTGGCCAAGATCGAAACATTCCACATTTGT
>Ga0208980_10000823_pt1 | contig 18161 bp, 19 predicted proteins | sample WetSurMetagenome_3_FD_187993 | JGI IMG/M metagenome (GOLD analysis project Ga0208980, IMG submission 187993) | Wetland microbial communities from Twitchell Island in the Sacramento Delta, sample from surface sediment Aug2011 Site A1 Bulk (version 2) | ecosystem: Environmental > Aquatic > Marine... | reverse complement strand
CTACATTCTATGACGGCAGGAATAGCAATGTAGGGTTACGGACGCTTACCCTGAGTGCAGGATGATTGCAGGCTAAACCCTGTCCCGGAGGGCTGTCCTGTTAAATTTATCATCCAACACCAGGCGTTAAATCAACTTTTGTAGCCCCTCTTAAACGTTATCCACCTGCTTTTTACGTTTATGATTCCTGCCATTGGCTCCTTCACGGAACAACACAACATCAGCAAAGCAAACATTTTCGAGTCCGCGAAAAAACAACATGCAAGATTTAAAAATAAACAACAAACTGTGATATAAAAACACCACAGAGCCAACCACCACAATAATCATAATAATAAGGCCCAATGGAAGAATTAGAACGACTTAAAAACCAGAAAAAGTTCAGGGAAATGCTTGCAAAGTATGGAATTACCCAAGCTCAAGCCGCAGTCCTGATAACGAAGGAAACCAACCAAAAAGTTGGCACAAGGAAGGTGCGTTCATGGTTAGCCAACCCGGAAGCACAATCAGCCAGGAGTTGCCCAAACTGGGCGGTTACGGCATTAAAAAAAGCGACAATGGATCTCTCAGTCGCCGAACCAAAAGAAAGTGAAATAAAAGAAGATAAGTAAAAAAATTAATCTTGACATGGGTTCAATGAACCTATAGTATCAACCTTAATACAACACCCATTGCAACGGCTAAACCAACCCCGAACAGAGAATTATTTAATGGATGATCTAGCCAAGCCAAAAACCACAATCACGATTACTATGAAGCGAGCGCTTTACAACAGTGACCCGTTAAACGAACCAAGCCGCTTGTGGAATATGTGGAACGGCGGGGATGGAGAAGCCAGCGATGAGGGAGTGGAAGGATGGTACAACACACGGGCAGAATCAGAACAGGACAACAACCAATGAAGCAACCAATTACCCTTATCATCCTAGGCCTGCTCACCACAACCCCGGCAAGCGCGGACACGCCGCCTGCAAGAATAGTAGGCAGCGAACAACAAGCAAACCGGGACAATGAAAAGCTGAACATCCTGAAAAACGAAATCAAGGAACAACAGCAACTAACGGCGCAGTTACAGCAACAAAGGGCGATAGACCTTCAAAACGGCAACAAGGAGGAACTCGCCAAAACCGAGGCCAGGTTAGATGAAGTAACCGGCAACATCACCCAAATACAGCAAGAAATCAATTTGGCACAAAGCCAACCTGTGAAGGTGCGACTAAATACTCCACAGGGAGCCGAACAAAAGAAAACCGCCCAAAAAGAAGTCGAGCAGCCAAACGCCAAAACCGGGCAGTGGTGGGATTTGTATAACAAGAAGAAAAACTAAAACTGGCGCTTTCAAGGCGTTGTTGAATAAATAAAATCTCATAGAATCATTTAGATACAGGCATATACTTCGTAGTTTTTTGTTATAAAAACTTCATTTTAGCAAAAATAACTACTAATGCAATTCTCAACTCTATGAATTATAAACAAAAAAACTCAATTTATTTATTCAACAACGCCTGTCGTACCCCGCGCTTTGGCCAAATTTTGATTTATTCAACAACGCCTATCTTCATCTAATCTTAATTAAACCTACAGATCTCCTCTCATCTTGTTTATGTAAACTTTACGCAGACGCGCCTTGTTCACTCATGGTGATTATGAGCACAGCCACAAGAGGTCCAATGTTAAATGATTACAAACACAGTTAACCTAGATCAGGCAATTCCACCTAGTGGTTCGTAATTGCTCAAGCATTCCAGAAAACAAAAGTTACTATGAAAACTTTAATACATAACCCCAGGTATTCTAGCTAAATCGGCGGTAAGGTTTTGATTAAACAAATTATTTGCTTTGGCAATAATATTTTTGTCTATAACGTCAGCACTCGCTGAACATGACAACGGCCATGAGTAGGGTAACCGAGGCGACGATCGCGGCTATCAGGAATGGCATGGCGATCTTAATCACGATAGGTAAGAGTACGGAGGTTATCTGACAAAAATGAACGCCCTGTTTCTGCCCTGGCTTACCTTCTTCACAATCGGTAGGCCAGTTGCCGGCGTTATTTGTCTAATCCTGCAAATAACTATAATCGGATGGATTCAGGCAACTATATGGTCTGTCTATGCTTTGGGCCAGTACAAACCCGATAAAAAAATTGAATACGCACTTAACAAAAAAGGTATCTAAATGAAATTTAACCCAAACATAATAATAGTAACCATAGCCGGACTTGGCCTATTCATACCAGAACTGGCATTTGCGGCTGGCCCTTTTTCATCAGGCGCAACCTCGCTGTCACAAGACATTCTCACCATCCTGACCCCTGTTGCCGTTATTGCAGTCATGGTTGCAGGTGCCTTGGCATGGTTTGGCCGAATCTCATGGGTTCTGGCGATCAGTGTCATGGCAGGCATAGTGCTAGTATTTGGTTCACAACAAATTGTGACCTGGATACGCGGACTCTTCGGGGTATAGCATGAGTGCCAACAACGGTCTACAGGCAGACCCGCTATTTGTAGCCGCCACTCGCCCACCGATGCGGTTTGGCGTAACCACTTTCGGCATGGTGCTAGGTGGGATAGCGGTTATTGAAATGTTTCTGGTGACAAAAAACCTGTTGTGGCTTTTGGCATACATCCCCATACACGGTGTTCTGGCACTTCTACTCATGACGGAGTGCCGTTTCTTCGAGCTATTGACCCTGTGTGTTAGAACAAAAGGGTTGAATTGCATTAAGGGCAATCCGAGGTATTGGTGGGCAGGTAGAAAACATTGGCGGGCCAGTAGCTATTCGCCGCAACGCTACGACCTGACCGACCTGGAAGGACGGCGCAAGCTACCTAAATTTTTAACTTAGGACTTCTGAGAGTAATCAACATGCAGTTAAAGAATCACAAAGCGATAATCAACGATGAAAGCGCCGCCGTCCATATACCGTATACCAGCCATGTAACGGAGCAGATAGTCAAAACCTATAACGGCTACGTCATGGCATTCAAGCTATCGGGAATCGGCTTTGAAAACGCAGACGACGACCAACTCAACAATTGGCATGAGCGTTTGAACGTATTTTACCGGAACATCAGTAAACCCAATATTTCAATCTGGCAAACGGTTGTCAGACACCGCGAAAACACCTACCCGGACGGCCAATTTGAGCCAGGGTTCGCGCATAACCTGAATGAGAAATACAAGCAACGGATAGCGCAAGAAACCTTGATGGTTAACGATATATATGTGGCTATTGTTTACAGACCGCAGCCTGGGAAAATCGGCAAAACCGCCATGAGCTTTTTGCGCCGCCTAAACAGTGACGCACTCAAGCAAGAACAAGAAGAGGCGCTGGAGGAATGCCAAAAGTTGCAACAACACGTTAGCGCGTCCTTGTCCCGATATGACCCGGAACCATTAGGGATTTACCAACAAGGAGTGCATTGCTTCTCATCGTTGCTCGAATACTTCGGCCACCTTATTAATGGGGAATGGCAGCGCGTTTCCCTACCACGCTCTCCACTTAACGAAGTGCTGGCAACAACCCGGTTATTATTTGGATCAGAGGCGATGGAATACCGCACCACGACTGAAACCCGTGTCGCCGCCTTTCTAGGCATAAAAGAGTACCCCACACCCAGCATCGTTGGGATGTTCAACCCCCTAATGTCAGTGCCATTCAGTTTTGTGTTAACGCAAAGTTTCACTTTTATCAATAAGGCTGTCGCTCAAAACCTGCTCGGCCACCAATACAACCGAATGGTCAATGTTGGCGATTTAGCCATATCACAATCTGAAGAACTGAAATCAGCGCTTGACCAATTGTCCAGCAACGAGTTCGTGATGGGCGACCACCACTTTTCTTTGCAAGTACAGGCCGATGTTTTTGAAGGCGTGAAAGAAGCGGAAAACCTGTCGCGCTTGCGTGAATTGAATAACAATGTCGCCTTGGCTAAAACGATTCTGGGCGATACCGGGATGACGGTAGCGCGTGAGGACTTGGCAATTGAAGCGGCATTTTGGGCGCAGTTGCCCGGCAACTTCGCCATGCGGCCACGCCTCTCGCCGATAACCAGCCGCAACTTTTCGGCAATGGCACCGTTTCACAATTTCCCGGTAGGACGTGCTACAGGCAACCACTGGGGCGATGCAATGGCCGTGTTGGTGAGTAATGCCAAAAGCAATTATTATTTTTCACTCCACGCGAGCGACCCCAAAGACCCGACCGGAGGCAGTAAAAAAGACGTAGGCCATACCTCTATCTACGGCCAAGTGGGTTCAGGCAAAACGGTACTGATTGGCTTCCTGGTGTGCATGAACAGAAAACTTGATGTAACACAGGTGATTTTCGATAAAGATTACGGTTTGGAAATATTGATACGCGCACTGGGCGGCTGTTATCTTGCCATCCAGAACAAGAAAAAAACCGGGTTCAACCCGCTGCAATTAGACCCAACCCCAGGCAATACGGAGTTTATGAGCCAATGGTTGCAACAGTTAGCCAAAAATCCTAACAGGCCACTAACGGTACGTGAAAGCAAAGACCTCGAAAAATCCCTGCAAGGCACATTGGCATTAGAACAAAAATATCGCCGCCTATCGAGGCTCATTGAGTTTTTGGATAAACGCGACCCCGAAGGCCTATATGCGCGGCTGAGCAAATGGTGTGAGGACACCGGCGGAGAATATGCCTGGGTATTCGATAATGAACGGGACAGCGTTACCGGAATAATGGGTAAAAACGCAACCATTGGCTTTGATGTCACTGATTTTATCGACAACCAGACAACTTGTACGCCAATCACCATGTATTTATTCCACCTGACAAAAGGGCTGATGGATGGCAGGCGATTAATTTGCTGGATGGACGAATTTTGGAAACTACTAGGCGACCCCACTTTTCAGGACTTTGCCAAAGACGGTCTTAAAACCGCGCGTAAAAAGAATGGCGCATTTGCGTTTGCCACACAAAGCGTAGGCGATGGCCTGGACAGCCCTATTGCGCGTGATATTGTTGAGCAGACCGCCACCAAGATATTTTTCCCTAACGGGGAAGCCAGGCCGGAAGAATACATCGACGTTTTGGGTCTGAGCGAACGCGAATATTTGCTGATTAAACAGGAATTAGAGCCCGGAAGCCGTCAATTCCTGGTTAAGCAAGGTAACAGTAGCGTCGTCTGCGAATTAGACCTAAAAGGTTTTGATTTTGAATTGGACGTTATTTCAGGAAGATCCCACAACGTAGAAATAGTCAGAAACATAATTGCGCAAGTGGGCGACAACCCCGCCGACTGGCTACCCATTTTTCAACAACAACGTGGCAAACCAAAGCTAAACCAGTAATGCTATTTTCGCGTTTGCGAAAATAGCATTAAACATTAAGCCCCTTTAGGAGAATCACCATGAAGAAGCAAATAAAAAATAGCATCTTGTCTCTAATTCTACTGCTTTGCGCAGGCACTAAGCCTGTGTATGCGATTGACTTAGTATTCGACGCGCAGGCATTAGTGGCTAACATGCAGCAATTAGCCAGTTGGGCGCAACAGCTACAGCAAATGAGCGCCCAGCTCACGCAGCAAACCAACACCTTTCAATCAATGACCGGCAACAGAGGCATGGGAAATGTGTTGCCATTAGCCAATGCGGCGCGTAATTACTTGCCGCAAGGCGCAAGCGATATGGTGGGCGTACTCAACAACACGAGTAACAGTTATTCCGGGATGGGCAACCAAATACAAGCGCTGGTTAGTAATAACTCTATTTTGTCCAATGCCTCCCTTACGAACATGAATATGTTACCGGCGCAATCGCAACTGTTGACGGATCGCCGCACCAATGCCGCCGCGATTCAGTCCATATCCGCACAGGGGATGGCAAACGCCAGTGCGCGGTTTAATTATTTGCAAGGCTTGATGGGTCAAATCAACAACACCACCGACCCCAAAGCGATTGCGGAACTAAACGCGCGAATTACGGCTGAACAAACCATGATGACCAACGAGCAAACCAAACTGCAACAAACAGTCAGCCTCATGCAGAGCCGGGATGCCGTTACCCAACAGCAGCAAAACGAGTTAGCAATACAGCAAACCGGCAGCACTCAAAATTTAACTCAGCCCAATTATGGCATCACTAATTAAATAATGAGAATAGCATTATGACCTCAAAACTCACCCTGATTACCTCAATTGTCCTCACCGCTGCCATGACTGCGGCGGGGACTTATTATGTTACAAATAACACACAACCCAGCGCTAACCCGGTCGTGGAAACTGCTAACCAACCAGCCGCCCCAACCCCGGTCGCGGTGGCGGTCAACCAACAGCCCAACAAACCCGTTGAAATTATTATCAAAACGGAAATTGTAGAAAAACATGAGAAAAAAGGCAATATTGGCAGCACTAGAAATTTAACCCAACCGCACTATGAAGTGCTCAAGTAACAGTTTGCCAAGGAGAAAAGCATGGGGTTTTTCACAACATTCTGGAATTTCCTACAGGGAAATGTCCTAAACATGGTTTCGGCCATCACCAGCAATATATCGGCCAGCCTGAGTCCAGTCGCTGTTACGTTGGCAACCATTTACGTCATGATCTGGGGCTACCTGCACTTGCGCGGGGCGATTGAAGAGCCGATCATGGAAGGAGCCAAACGTATTTTGGTGCTGGCTGTCATATTAGGGGTTGTCCTCAGTTTGTGGGAATATAATGCCGTTTTTGTTGATTTTTTTGTCACCACACCCCAAGCCTTGAGTGGTGCTATTCTTAACGGCAACAATGCCATTGCTATCATTGATGGGGTATGGGTAAAGGGTGCTACGGTAGCCGAGTCGCTAATAAATCAAGGCGGGCTTTTCAATAACAATTTTGAATTTTACTTAGCGGGATTCGCGGTTTATCTTTTCGTTGGCTTTATCTGTATATGGATGGCGTATTTATTTTGCCTGTCGATAGTCGCAGTTGGTATCCTTCTGGCTCTCGGGCCGCTGTTTATCCTGGGCTTGATGTTCGAGGCAACCAAGCGGTTTTTTGAAGCTTGGGTCGCCCAACTCTCCAACTACGCTCTCATTATTGTGATAGCCGCTGTCGCCGCAAAACTACTTTTAAATATGTTGGATTCTTACGCGACCCAAGCCCTAGCGCTAGGTGCCGGAATAACTATTGCACAGTCGATACAGCTCTGCCTGGCCTGCGCTTTTGTGCTGCTCATTATGAAACAAGTCCCCAGCCTCGCCGCTGGCCTGGCGAGTGGTGTTGCCTTAAGTTCATATAACGCACTGAGTAAGGCAATCAACTGGGGAGCGGGCGGCACTGGTCGTTCTCTGTACCAGTTTGGGCGCGGCATGGGCGATGGCAGGGCCGGAGAAAAACCCAGCCGCTACCAGTCTCTTACCCGCAATCTTGGCAACCGGACGTATGGTGCTGGCAGAGCAGTAGCGAACCAACTAAGCGGAAGCGGAGATAGCACAGGCGGCAAAATAGCACGGAAAAATGTTTTTTAAATCGGCTAACTTAATAAAGGTTACACACGATAACCCAAAAATGTGAGGTAAACCCTATCGATTATTCCGCAGCGATGAACGAAAGCCTGACGCCGCAAGGCTGATGAAATGGTCAAGCAATGTATGGCTTGGGCTTACAAGCAATTTATCAGCATAATAATAAAAGCTCATAGATTTAAAATTAGAGAGAAAAAAATCAGCGAAAGTTCAGGGAAATACTTGCAAAGTACGGCATTAGCCAGACGCAAGCCGCAGCCCTGATTACGAAAGAAACCAATCAAAAAGTTAGCACCCGGAAAGTGCGTTCTAGGTTAGCCAACCCAGAAGCCCTATCAGCTAGGAGCTGTCCGAACTGGGCGGTTACAGCGTTCAAAAAAGTAATAATGAACCCCCTGTTTACCGAACAGAAAAAAAGCGAATAAAAAAATATGGGAAAATCAATTATTATTGACATAGGTTCAATGAACCTATAGTATCGACCTTAACCCACTACCCATAACCACATCCAGCCTGCCACCACACAAACATTATGATACTCAAAAAACTATGTATAGCTTGTCTTACCCTGGGGCTACTGGCTGCATGCAGTGCCACCAAACCGATGCCCCGTTGCACCGATGACTTTAAGCCGATTAACCCAGACACCGTGGCAAAACCATGAAACGCGATCAAGAGCTTGAAACCTACTTAAAAGAAGCCTCCAGTTGGGAAGCGGACAAACTACGGGACGCCCTTAAAACAGGTGATCGCTGGTTCAAGGCTTTTTGGCTGGTAGCCTTCCTGCTGGGCTGTGCGATAGGGGCTATTGTAGGGCTAACGCCTTTAAAAACAACCGAACCGTATGTTATCCGTATAGATAACTCATCAGGGATTGTTGATGTTGTCCCTGTTTATAAAGGTGAAGCCGAAGCCTCGGAGTTAGCAACCAGGCATTTGCTCACGCACTACCAGACCGCGCGGGAACGGTTTTATTATGCGACCGCCGAAACCGACTATGAAACCGTCGGCGCATTTAATAACGCCAAACTCAATGAAGAATGGGCGCAATACTGGCAGGAAGCTAACCCCGAATCGCCTTTAGTGCTGTACAAGGATGGCACCACTATCACCGTACATATCAAAGGCATCACATTTCTGGAGCCGGACAGCGGCGCTAGGGACACTGCACAAATTCGCTTTACCACTGAAAAGCGTCCGGGCGGCAATGCGGCACCACAGGTGACACATTGGCTCTCAACGATCAAATATGGTTACGGTGAACCCTCAAAGAACGACAAAATACGCGGCCTGAATCCAATGGGCTTAAAGATAGTAACCTATCACAAAGAGCCGGAAGTCATCGCTGAACAGCCGATAGTCCATCCGCAAGGAGTTCAAAAATGATAGCCGTAGCCAGAATGTTCGCTGTATTTCTACTGTCAGGGGTAACGATCTGCTACGCTGAAACCACACCGAGGCAGGGGAGTGTGGACCCTAGAGTGCGTGAGGTTATCTTTGACAAAAACGATGTTATCAGTCTGATTGGCTATGAGGGCTACCAAACCCACCTAAAACTCGCTGATGACGAGGAGTTTATAGGGGTTGGCGCTGGCGACACCGGGGGGCTGGATATTACCGCAGAAGGTAACGATACCTGGATTAAGCCAAAAGCGGTCATGGTACGCACGAACTTCGATTTAAAAACCAATAAGCATGTTTACCATTTTGATTACCAGTCCAGAAAAAGCCTCCCAAAAAACCGTAACACAATGATCTATTCGATAACCTTCCGTTACCCGGAGGATGAAGCAAAACAGCGAGCAACGCTATATGCTCAAGAACAGCTAAAACGTAAACTCAACGCCACGCGTTATGTGGCAAAAAACCGGGATTACTGGTATTGCGGAAGCCCTGCGATGAAGCCTGTTGAAGCCTACGACGACGGTATGCAGACGCACATCAAGTTCAGCGCCTATGCCGAATTCCCGGCGATCTTTGTTGAAAACGACGATCAAACTGAGGCGTTAATCAATTTCCATATCGACCCGGAAACCGGGGAGGTGGTTGTCCACCGCATAGGCCGCCGCTTCGTTCTGCGACGTGGCGATCTGGTTGGCTGCATTGAAAACAGGCAGTTTACCGGCGGCGGCAAACGCACGACAACCGGCACAGTCAATCAGGAGGTTATCAGGGAAACCAAACAAACCGAAGAGGCAAGCCAATGACACCAATATGCAAGGCAATTCTTGTCGATGTTTCCGCGTCAGACTGGGTTAAGGACGCCCTGCGCTCTGCACTTAAGCGCGACCCTGTGGATGCGTTAAATGATGCGGAAACATTAGTAAAAACACTGAGAGTCAATCTTGATGATATACAGCGCCGGGTCAATGAGTTTATGAACGAGTATTTGGAGCAGATTGATGAATAACCACACCGATCCTCAAAATGAGGAGGAAGTCGCAGGAGAGCGCAGAATACCCAATGTCACTAAGGGGCAATCCCTACAATCAAAAATGAATAATTTTTTGGGGATAGCAATTATTGCATTGCTTGGCGGCGGCTTTTTGTTCTGGTACTACAGCAACGTAGTTAGCAAACAGCAGCAGATTCAGGAAGCCAAAAGGAAACAACAAGAGCAACAAATGCAGGGGGACACAAACCTGCCCAAACTGGGCGCTGTGCCTTTTCCAAGTACCCCCTCACAACCTTCACAGAAACCTTCAGAGCCTGTCAATGTTGGCGACATATTTGGGCCACCCCCTATCCTCCCCGACACAACAACAACCATTAACAATACCGGCAACAACAACGCCGCCCCACCGCCAAAAACGCCTGAGCAACTGGCGGAGGAACGACGGCTAAATAGTCCTGTGTTTGCTAAGTCCGGCACTAACGCCACGGCGACCGCTACACCGCAAAACCCTGGCCTAGCAACGGGAAGCGATACCCCAACAGGCGGCAATACTGCCCTGGGGGATGCCCTTAAACCGACTAAAACAGTGGCCGCCCGCGCACAAAAGCTACCAACAATGACCTATCTGATCCCAAAAGGGGCAAAAGGGGATTGCACACTGGAAACCGCTATCGACTCACAACTACCGGGATTAGTAACATGTGTGTTGGCGTTTGATATTTATGGCGCAAATGGCAAAGCGGTTATGTTGGAGCGCGGCACGACGCTCACCGGAGAAACCCGGTCGCAAGTACAACAAGGCCAAAACCGCTTATTTGTGCTTTGGGCAGAAGCCCGAACACCAACGGGTGTTACCGCTCAACTCGATTCCCCAGCAACCGACGCTTTGGGCAGATCGGGAGTGACGGGCGAAGTAGATACCCATTTCTGGGATAGATTTGGTGCGGCTATCCTGATTTCCGTAGTTAATGGAGCCACGCAAGCCGGAGCCAGTTACGCGAGTGGAGCAGGAACCAATGGCGGCACCAGCATCAACTATAACCCGCAGGGAGCCAACAGCGTGATGACTGAGGTATTACGGAATACGATCAACATCCCGCCAACAATTCGGGTGGCACAAGGGGAGCGGGTACAAATACTGTTTGCCCGTGATGTCGATTTTCGCCCTGTGTACGCCCTTAGCGATAGGTATCCAGTTATCCAATGAAAGCAGAAAACTCAACCGATAACAATGTAGAAAGCATCAGCTCTTTGCACTTCTTCCTGGCTCCACTCAGGTATATTCTGGATGATGAACAAGTAACCGAAGTTTGTATCAACAAGCCGCATGAGGCCTTCATACAACGCTATAGTGGCTGGACACACGAAAAACTCGCTTTTGCCAGCGTTAGCTGGTGCAGGAATATGGCTAGTTTAGTCGCCAATAGAACGAATCAAGGCATTGATGAAAACTCCCCTTTGTTATCTGCCGACCTGCCTAGCGGTGAACGCATTCAGTTTGTATTACCACCGGCTGCTGAACACGTATCAATTACCATTCGTAGGCCGTCGAGTAAGGTTTGGACACTTGACGAACTGGCTGCAAACGGGCTTTTTGACCGTTGCAAAGAGGCAAGCAATGAACTGGATGACGTAGAGCATCGATTACTGGAACTCAAGAATCAGCGCAATTATATAGATTTTCTCAAGCTGGCCGTTTTGTCCAGAAAAAACATCCTGGTGTCAGGAGTTACAGGCAGCGGTAAAACGACTGCGACCAAAGCCCTGATTCTCGAAGTTCCTAACGACGAGCGAATAATCATCATCGAGGATGCAAAAGAACTCATTCTGAACAACCACCCCAACCATGTGCGCCTGTTCTATTCAAAAGGAACGCAAGGGTTAGCCAATGTCACCCCGAAAATGTTGTTGGAGTCGTGTTTACGGATGAGGCCAGACCGCATATTTTTAGCCGAATTACGCGGCGATGAAGCCTTTGATTATTTACGTGTGGTAGCCTCACACCCCGGTTCAATCACCAGCGTACACGGACATACGGCGGAACTGGCACTGGCGCAAATGCTCCTGCTTATCCGGCAATCGGAGGCGGGACAAGCCCTTAAATCGGAAGAAATCCGGTCTTTGCTTTATCAGACCATCGACATTGTGCTGCAATTCGATTTTGAAGGTTCTACCCGGTTTGTTAAAGAAGTCTGGTACAAACCGGACTTAAAGCGGGCGATGGCTAATGAACAAAGCAGGTAAAATCGTTGTAGTGTCGTTGTTAGCAATCACAGCTGGACTTTACTTGTCCGGCTACTTTTTCTTATTTTTCAACCATCAAAACCCAATACAAACGACTCCCCTAACCATACTCAAATATGGCTATTATTACGGCCACAATCCAGCCCTGCGTAAAAGTCTGATCGGCAGTTCTGCATCAGGCTTCGGCATTATACTCATCTTCGCCATTTTGCCACTGATCCCGCGCAGCCGGGCATTACATGGTGATGCTAAATTCGCCACCTCATTAGAGATCAAAAAACGTGGTTTATTAGACGGTGACGGCATCTTACTGGGGCAGTTAAACGGCAACTATTTATCCATGCCCGGACAACAAGGTGTAATCCTGTCCGCACCCCCCAGATCGGGCAAAGGTGTTGGCGTAGTTATACCTAACCTGCTTAATTTTCCTGGCTCTGTTATCGTGGTGGATATAAAGCGGGAAAACTGGGGGATTACCGCAGGATTCCGGCAAAAACACGGACAACAAGTTTACCTGTTTGATCCGCTATCTGAAACGGGCGATACCGCACGCTGGAACCCGCTCTTTTATGTGTCTGACGACACCAATATCCGCATTAATGATATTCAGCGGATTGCCGAAATGCTGTACTTATCTGAAACAGGCAAGGATTCATTTTGGGTAAACAGCTCAAGGACGCTATTCTTGGGTATAACGCTATACCTCTTTGAGACCCAAGGCGCAACACGAACCATAGGCGAAGTGCTTAGACAAGGCATGTCCGGCGGCACGACCGGGGAAGGTTTTGTCGCGCACTGGAAACGGGTTATAGAAGACCGTAAAAAAAGTGGTCATCCGCTTTCGTGGCAGTGTGTATCATCCATTTATGAAGTGATCGACCTGGCCGCGCAAACCGCTTCCGGTATCCGTAAAGAATTCACATCAAAATTGTCCTTGTGGCTAAACCCGCTATTGGATGCGGCCACATCAGGCACTGACTTTGATTTAGGCGACCTGCGTAAAAAACCAATGTCTATTTATGTCGGGGTAACGCCTGACAACCTCGACCGGATACGCCCGGTTTTAAGCCTGTTTTTTCAACAGGCGATAGGGCTGCAAACGCGGGAGCTTCCCGAGCATAACCCATTACTGAAACATCAATTGTTACTAATGCTGGATGAATTTACCGCTTTGGGCAGGATACCGATTATAGAAACCTCTTGCGGATTCTTGCCGGGTTACAACGTGCGGGTACTATTGGTAATACAAACACCATCCCAGTTGCGATCTGTTTATGGCAGGGATGGGGCAGACACCATTATGAAAACCTTGGCAGGTCGAATCTTATTTGCGCCAAAAGACTTCAACGATGCCCAGGAAATATCAAATGATCTAGGCTCAACCACCGTGAAAGGCAAAAGCCGTTCACGGCCAATGTGGGGAACAGGTAAAGGCAATAGCACGACAGAAAGCGACCAGCGGCGAATGCTGTTGTTACCCCAGGAAGTCAAAGAAATAGGCGACCACAAGGAAATTATTATCTATGAGGGCATACGCCCGATCATGGCCGAAAAAATAATTTACTATAAAGACAAGCATTTCAAAAAACGCTTACTGTCACCCCCAAAAATCAAACGCCTGCAACTCGTCAGCAATGAAATAGTGGCGGTTCACCAGCAAGAAACTCAAAATGAGCCGCACTACAGGAGCATGACGACAGAAGAAATTGAAAACATGGACAGCCTGTCATTGACGGATTTCTCCATAGACCCGGATAGCATTATCAAACCAACCACGCAGCCCATGACATTTGAAGAAATACAAGCCGCTGTAAAACGCTACTTAAACCCTTTTGTTGAAAGTTAGGAACAAAAAAATGACTAATGAAATACAAAATCAAGATGGTAAAGAACTGGCCGAACGCATCAAAGCGCACCTGGCCGAAACGCAACATCGGTTCGAGATTAGCGACTCGCGCACGGACGCAACGTACAGACTTTATACAGCGGAAGACGCCACGGCCAAGGCTGAAGAACTTGGCGCAACCCGTTTTCAAGGACGCTCGGCTGACGGACAGGTGATGCAGATCAGCAAGGTCGATGGCGACTGGAAGCGTAACGATGGAAAATCACTGGCCGACATTCAAGCGGAGATCGACAAGGCCAGTGTAGAGTCCATTAAAGCCCGCGCGGAACAACGCGCGGCAGCAGGGCATGGCGTCAATGCCGAAACCGACAGGCAAATGGCGCTGGCTGATGCTTTTGACTTCCGGCGCATTCAAAACCCCGACTCGCAGGATAACGCAGCGGAGCAAATAACCGAAAACGCCCGTGTGAATGCCAACTACAAGGCATTTGATGCCGCCATCTCCGCCAACCGCATTAAGGAAAAGGTAGCGCCGGAAGTTGTCCAAAACATCATTGCCTTAAACGAGAGATCCCAAGAAATACAAAAACAAGCCGCCGTACTGGACAACAACCCACCTCATACTGACCCAGAGATCGACCAAACCGATAAAAAAAAGGCGAAACAGAAACAGGGTAATACACAAGACATCCCGGATACGGTATCTAGCCGCTATTTAAGAATCGAGGATAAATACTACTTGCCCGACAAAACGGTAGCCTTTGAAGATCGCGGCAATAAGCTGAAATTAGAAACGGAAAACCACACCGTCATTCGTGATGCTTTAGCGATTGCAGAAACAAGGGGATGGCAAAGCATTAGCGTGTCGGGTAGCCAGAACTTTAAACACCAGGTATGGCGTGAAGCCTCACTCAAAGGAATGGAAGTATCAGGGTATAAGCCCACTGAGTTTCAAATGGCAGAAGTGAGCCATGCCATGACGCTACGTGATGCGCGTAAGGAAGTAGGCGACAACCCAAAACAACAAGACGGTGTCATGCGTGGCGTTTTGTTAGCACATGGTGCAGACCACTATAAGCACGACCCTAATCAAGGACAATCCTACTTCGTTAAGCTGGCTATAGAGGGCAAGGAAGTAACCCGTTGGGGTGCAGACCTTAAACGAGCGTTTGAAAACTCCCAAACTAAACCGCAGATTGGTGACACGGTAATACTCAGCAACACAGGCAAGCAAAGCGTCGAAATACCCAACACTGTTCTGGACGAGCACGGTAATGTCATTGAGGACAAAAAGACGGTAAAGAAAAACACCTGGCAGGTCGAAAAGGCCAGCCATCCAGACACGATACAAGAACAGGCAGATGCTTTACGTGTAGGCAAGGAAATAGAACGTAAAGTCATTGAACAAATGCCACAACTGGCGGCTGCACTCGCCGTATCAAAATTGGGCGAAAAAATAGCCCAGCAAGCTAAAGAAACCGGGGCTTTACGGTCTCAAGATGAAGTGGACACAATGGTTTATCTTATCAGGGAAGGGTTAGCCGCCGCCCTGGAAAAAGGTAAGCACATAAAGACCCCTGAAATACAAGAACAAGGCAAACACGCGGCTAGTGATGCCAATAGTATAATTAACGACCATAAGCCGCCTGAAATCGTTAAAGAACCTCAACAGCAAGATAGGGCAATGACCCGATGAACCGCACCGTAAGCAAAGTAGCCTGTTTGCTTTTGTTATGTTCGCAGTTGGCAAACGCTACTGAATTGGACAAGCAATTAGTTCTCGACGCAAAACGCTTTCTTACGGCCTATCTTAACTACACCAATACACGCAACATCGACCTACTAAAGCTATACAGTGACGATGCCACTATTAAAGTCACTGTAACAACGCTTGATAGGGCGACCAAAGAAACTACCTTTAGCGGCCAAGCATGGAAACGGTTATTGCGCGAATCCTGGTACAGCGGCCAGCCAGCGATAGAACCTGTGGAGCTGCACAACGTCAGCATCCAAGGCAACGGAACCAGACTTGAGGTATCCGCGCAGCGGTATTCGCAAATACGCTGTTATTGGGACAACAACTACAAAGTAACTTTTGCCAAAAGGGATACGGGCGAATACCAGATCATCAACGAAACCCTCTATATCGACCATAAAAACCAGTGCCAAACACCGGATACCCTGACCATAAACCAAGACATAAAAATCAATCAAATCCAGCAGCCATGAAAACACTGACAAGCATTTTATTTTTACTACTAGCACAGTCCGCACAAGCAACAGCAACCCCGGAAAGCGTTATCAAGCTACAAATAACATCGTTGGATGCTCACTTAGCTGATACCGCCCATCAAAGCGGGGTAATGGATGCAACGGAAAGCCAGTGGCTAAATAAATCAGAGCGGGTACTCGTAGGATTAATGGCACATAACAAGGCGTTAGCGGAACGACTACGCCACGATCAGTTACGCCACGAATTGCTACGAACCATTTATTATGAGGCCAAACGCTCAGGACTAGACCCCGATCTGGTACTGGCCGTTATACGGGTTGAAAGCAAATTTAGGAAATACGCCATTTCATCGGCGGGAGCGCGAGGTTATATGCAAATTATGGTATTTTGGGCAGATATTGTCGGCGAACAATCATCAGACCTGTTTAACGTAAAAACCAATCTGCGTTTAGGGTGCGCTATTTTAAGAAGCTACCTGGACAAAGAAAACGGCAATGTCCACCGGGCGCTTGCCCGCTATAATGGTAGTCTTGGCAAAAATGATTATCCCAACCTTATCTATGCCGCGTGGGTAAACTGAGAATAATGTTTTCGCGTCCGCTAAAACAGCCGCCCATTTAACAATTTAAAGGTAATCGATATAAAAAAATTAGTAACAAGTAGCGTTCTAATAGGCAGTATTTTACTCTCAGCATGTGCCAGCCAAGGCGGATGGACACCAAACGTCGATTCTTATAACGATCCTAATGCCTATCGCATTAACCAGGATATGACCGAGTGCAAACAACTTGCAAGCCAAGCCTCGGGTGGCACAGCCAAGCCGCTATCGGCGCAGGCGTGGGCGGCTTGGCTGGTGCGGCGGGCGGCGCAATTGTAGGTGCATTCCTGGGTAATCCTGGTATTGGCGCGGCGGCGGGCGGTTTTGGCGGTGCGGCTAAGCAAGGCTTTAGCGCAGAAGATAAATTCAAAGGGGCTTATAGCAACTGCATGAGCGGTCGCGGCCATAACGTGCTCAGGTCATAATGTGTTGAAATTAGTATCCAGTCGTGTTGCCGGAAAATACACGAAGGTGTGTATCACCCCAGTTTTTTTGGCTCTTCTGTTATCCCTTTACGCCAGCTTGCCGGGCGCTGCGGAAATCCTGGAAGGCCATGTGGTCGCGGTTCATGACGGTGATACAGTAACGCTGTTAATAGCGGGCAATCAACAAGTCAAAATCAGACTGGCTCAAATTGATGCGCCGGAGACCAGCGGCCAGGCTTTCGGTCAACGATCCCAGCAATCCTTATCCGACATAGTTTTCAACAAAAACGTCCGGGTAGAGAAGGACACTATTGACAAATATGGCCGCACGGTCGGCACGATCTTTGTGGATGGTCTTGATGCCAATCGAGAACAGGTTAAGCGCGGCATGGCCTGGGCTTACCGGAAATACCTACACGATCAATCCTTGTTGGAGGTGGAAGATGAAGCACGTCGAGCCATAATAGGGCTATGGTCTGACCCAAACCCAATGCCGCCCTGGGAATACCGGCATGGCGGAAAGAACGGAAGTGTTACAAATCAAGTCGCACCAAAAGCAGAACCAACCAGTACGCCGGTAAATTCTTCATGTGGCAGCAAACGCTATTGTAAAGAAATGACTTCATGCGAGGAAGCCAGCTTCTATTTAACTCAATGCGGTTTGTCGCATTTAGATAAAGACAGTGATGGTATTCCTTGTGAAAAACTTTGCGGTCATGGTAGATAAATGCTTTAACCCTAGGAAAAGGGGCTTGAAGCGCAACGCACACGAAAAGTAACGCTAGCATCTAAAGTAAGATGATATTTTTGAAGTAAAATTGCGAACTACGAACTTCCGGTTACGGCCAATTTCTGACGTACAGGAAGCATAGGTATATGGCAGGTTTAAGTCGTAAAGCGGCCATTCAGAGGCCGACCATGATCCGCCCCTTGTCCCCAA
>Ga0208980_10000822_pt1 | contig 18172 bp, 14 predicted proteins | sample WetSurMetagenome_3_FD_187993 | JGI IMG/M metagenome (GOLD analysis project Ga0208980, IMG submission 187993) | Wetland microbial communities from Twitchell Island in the Sacramento Delta, sample from surface sediment Aug2011 Site A1 Bulk (version 2) | ecosystem: Environmental > Aquatic > Marine... | reverse complement strand
GGAGGTATTCGGAATTCCGGCCAGGTAAAACCAGATCGCCACAAAGCCAGCTTTCTTCCAAGGGAAACGCGGAGGAGAGGAACCGGATGGCATCCACGACAACATTTTCCGGATACCGCGTCTCCCTGGAAGTGCCGCAGAAAGGAGGGAACTGCGGCTTGGCAACCTCAGATCATCGGACCAATATATGATTGCCAGGTAACCTCGCGCCCTGTATATATGGCCTCCCGGCCCAGAATGGCAACGCAGGTGCTCATTACCGACCGTTCAACGGCATTTTCGGGGTTGCCGCTTACAATCCGGCCCAGAAAGTTCTCGATGGCATCGATCGTGATCTCCCGCTTGACCGGGAACTCTTCCTTGTCGGCGGGCTTGAATCCCTTGCTATGAACCATCCCATCTCGCGTCATCTTGATAAGCCCCTTGGTGCCGGTGAACTCCTCCCCAGCATTTATGGTGCCAACCGTAACCTGGTTTGCTTCATAACTCACAAGCAGGCCATTCGGCCAGGTATAGATAACTGAAATATGGTCAAGGATATCCCAATCTCTGCGCACCTTCTTGCCGCCACGCCCAATGGCGCTCACCGGCACGCCTTCGAGAAACCAATGCAGGACATCCATGTTGTGGCAATCCTGCTCGACAATAAAATCACCCGAGAGCGCTCTGTACGTAAACCAATTCCGCACCCGGTCATCCTCGGGATTGGGGAAAGACCGCCGCCTGGGATAAAAATCCCCAACCAAATGACAGCCCCGAGCTACCGCTATCTCCCCTATGTCCCCATTCTTGATCCGTTTGTACGCCTCCAGATAAGCAGGGCTGTAACGCGCCTGGAAACCAACCGCGATGGTTTTGGCAGGATCCGCCTTCCGGGATGCGGCCAGCGTCCGTGCGCAGCCCTCCACATCAACGCCAATCGGCTTTTCCAGATATATGTGTTTGCGAGCCTGCACGGCCGCTTCAAAATTCGGCGGATGCAAATAGGGCGGCGTCGCGATGACCACCGCATCCATATCCGGAGCGGTTAGGAACTTGTCTATATCCGTAAAAGTCCGCGGATTCTCGACTTTGATTGTGGCTTTTGCCCTTTCAAACTGGTCTGGATATCGATCGCAAAGCGCCGTCACCTGCGCGCGCGGATCGGCCTGAAAAATGCCCGCGTTAGAGGAGCCGCGGTTGCCCGCTCCAAGAAGCCCGACCGATATCTTTGAATTGGCTTGGCTGCCTCGTACTGATTGTGGAGAAACGATCGTAAACGCACTGGCGGCTGCTGCCGCTGCGCTTGTCTGCAAAAAGCTGCGTCGCGATGTAAAGTTTTTCATGATAAAACCTCTCCCTGAGAAACGATTGATAAATGGATCCGTCGCACGTTCCTGGGTCCTACTAAGCAACGAGAGTCGCGCGCACAGGTATTACTAAGGAGCAACATTTTTCTTCTCCAATCCGCTAACGCGCGCAAAACATTGAAACATCCCCTCATCAAACATTGAAGATATCGAAGGCCTGTTTCAAACCTGCGATCGGATCGCTCTTCTCCCAGGGCTCATACTCATGCCCGATCCAGCCCTCGTAGTTCAGATCCGCAATGGCCTGCGCGATGAAGCGATAATTCAGCTCCTGCTTGTCATCTAGCTGATGGCGTCCCGGATTTCCCGCCGTGTGAATATGCTTGATCCACTTAATGTTGTCGCGAATCGTCTGCACAATGTTTCCTTCCAAAACCTGCGCATGATAAATATCGTACAGTATGCCTACCCTCGGCGAATTGACCCGCTTTGCAACCTCCACGCCCCACGACGTACCATTGAACATCTGACCCGGATGGCTCAATAACTCCAAGCAGATATTCACGCCCAGATCTTCCGCTTGTGCTTTGACACGGTTAAGGAAGGCAACGTTAAGATCCGCCCCCTCTTCATTGCTTACCTTCCCTGTCGGCCCTCCAAAGGCAATGATATTGGGACATTCGTTGGCAGCACACTCTTTAAGTGCGGCCCTGGTCGATTGCTCAAAGGTGTCATGCATTTCCTTCTGGTTCAGCCCACTGTTGGGATGCAAGCCTTTAAACATTGCAGGACGGGCATCCCCGGCGGCGCCGATAGGATACACCGTTGGGATCAATCCGTATTTTTTCAGTATCGGCCAATCCTTGACCTGCACAAAATCGTAGCCCTTGATTCCTATCCGTGCAGCCTCCTTGCAGGTCTCCTCAAAATCCATTTTGCCGAACACCATCTGACAGACTGACTGCTTCGGACGACCCGTATCTTTTGTAGCAGCAATGGTCCTGATGGTCCCGGCAGACGCGAGCACTCCTGCTCCAACGCCAATAGCTGATTTTATAAAACTGCGCCGTTCCATAATGCTTCCTCCGTTTGATTTTATTATATAGCCTGTGCCACATCTGACCTTTGCAGTCCGGCCCTTGGAATAGGCGGTGCTTCGGCATGAAAACTTCGTTGCCGGCGGCAGCTCTGGTACTGCCGCCGGCTGAAGTTCCACGAGATTAGATCTCGCGCTCCTAAGGAGAGTTTAGAAAATGAGCTTCAACGCGAACTGGATGTCGCGCGGAGTGTAAGCGCCTCCCATAGTTGTGATCTTCCCAAAAACCCCATCATTTCTCGGCGTGTTATCGGCATTATATCCGCTGATGGAGGCTCCGGGACTACCGAAGGTTGGCGTGTTAAAAAGGTTGAAAAATTCTGTGCGGAACTGCAGCATCACCGTTTCCGTAATAGAGAAGTTTTTGAATACGGAGAAGTCAACGCGTGTACTCCTTGGATTGTTAAGCTTGTTGCGTCCCTCATTGCCTGCAGTTCCAAGAGCCTGCGGGCGGAAGGCCGTAATATCAAACCACTGATCCAGGCTTTGGGTGAAGTTTCCCTGGGGAAGCCAATCAGGACGATCGACGGTCATGTTACCCTGACCAGCGCTAGTGCCCTGCCTGTTATTGGACTGCGTAACGGTAAATGGCATGCCGGTTGAATAAACGTAGATGCCATTCACTTCCCACCCGCCAAACACCTGGTTCGTAAGGCCTTTGCTTGACTTGGCGAACGGAAGCGCATAATTCGCAGTTATAGAAACGCGATGGCGCACATCCTGGCCGCTTGGCCCATAATCGTATTGGTCGTTGTTGAGAACGATCCCGCAGGTTACGCATGGAGAGCCCTGACCGTCCGTGTTGGCAAATGAGCGGCCATAAACGTAGTTGGATGACACTGTCAAGTCAGCTTTAAGGCGCCGCTGGAAATTGAGCGCCACGGCATCGTAGTTGGTGTATCCCTCGCTTGTCAGCATTTGAGTCTGCTGATTCAGCGGAACATCCTCATAATAAGGCTGACACGGCCCGGGAATCGTAACCGTTGTGCCGCCGCATCCTCCCGGCCCGGCGGGAGGCAACGGAAGGTTGATGTTGTTAAAGACCTTGCCTAAGTAGTCAGATTTTAAACCTACCCACCCGATGCCGATAACGTTGCCGGCAAAATCCTTCTCGAGCGTTATGTTGTATTGATATATCCTCGCATCCTTGAGGCCTGTTATCGTTGCCTGATTGATCGTGAAGGGCTGTGTCGCTCCACATTCAGCGGACACGCAGGTCGAGTTTCCTTCAGGCAACGGCAGCGGGTCGCTCATCCTAAACGCAGGAACGAACGGCACGAAGATGCCAGCATTGAATTTGGTGAGAGTTGAGACAAATGGTGCATTCTTCAACTGCCCCGGTGAGTGGATGTTGGTCGGCTGATTGGTCATCCCAAAACCGCCGCGCAGCACCGTGCCCTTCGCAATTGTCGCGGCAAAGCCGAGACGGGGTTGGAAATTCCATAATTTGTAAGGAATATTCAGGGTATCGCTGACGCCATTCTCGCCTGCCACAATCACAACACCGCCTTTTCGCGTGGCTTCGTCGGTAATATCGAAGTTGGATAATTTATTGTGCTTCTCTTTAAACGGACTGAAAATGTCATACCTCAACCCCAGGTTCAGGGTGAGCCAATTGTTTATGCGCCAGTCATCCTGAATATACGCTCCGTATTCCGTGGACCTGTACTGGGGAACGGTCACCTGTATATTCCGCATGTATTGAAGCGGATACCCGGTCATCAGGTTGACCATGGTGCTTCCAGTCCCATTGTCCAGGAAGAAGAAGGCACCCTTGAAAAGCTGCATAAATACGCTCCAGTCCCTGCGCAGCACGTTCCCACCGAATTTGACATTGTGGGATCCCCTGGTCCACGTGAAGTTGGCATTATAGAGGAAATTAGTATCGTGGTATTCCATAGGGAGAGCATATTGGTCACCGACATTGCCATAGCCGCCACCCAGCCACCAGGTAAATGCAAGCCCATCAGTGCCCTGAACATCGGAATTAATACCGGTCGGCCCGAAGGCATCATTCAATTTCTTCCCTTTGTTTGGATGTTCCGAATTGTTGCTGAAACGCGCTAGCTGGAAACCCAATTCCACAATGAAGTTCGGCCGGAAAATATGGGCCCATTTCAATGCAAAGCTCTGCTGGCGTGAATAAGATGTGCCCGCGAAATATCCACCAAAGCCGGAGCCATTAGGATGAACGCCCTTTTGGCCGCCAACATCGGCCAGCGGCAAGAAATCGTCGTACGTCCCATCCATTTGGTTTATGGAATAGCGCCCGAAGATGTTATCCTTCTCACCAAAGTTATGATCGATGCGCATGTCGGCCGTGTGCTGAGTCGTGTTCGTCATCGCATTGGCAATCCAGTAGCATTGGTTTGGATCCGCGCAATGCAATGTAGGATATAAATTTGCGTAGTTCACGCCAGTGGGATCGAGTCGCTCGGCAGGAATGATGTTGTTGGGATACGGTTCACGCGTAATAGGATCCCTGATCTGGCCGGCAAAATCTGAAAAATTCCCGATTTGTTGTACACCATTACACATTTCCCGGCCGAGTTCGCATGCAGTAGGGATCTTTACCTGTCTTGTTACGCCCTTGATGACCCTAAGCGCCTCATAATCCGTGAAGAAAAACGTCTTGTTCTTGACAATGGGACCACCGAGGCTGAAACCATACTGATTCTGCCGGAATTTCGGATTTTCTCCTGAACCGGGAACTCCCTCGACCTTTTTATTAAAGTAATCCTTCGCGTCGAACATGTCGTTGCGGACAAATTCAAACACGGTACCATGGAAACTGTTGGTTCCCGCCTTGGTGATCATGTTGATCACCGCTCCGGATGCACGGCCGGCGTCTGCGCTCTGAAGATTGGTCTGGACTTTTACCTCCTGCAGAGCATCGATCGACGGCTTCACAATGATTGTCGCGATGGCGCGTTGGTTATTATCCATGCCATCAAGCATGAAGTTGTTGTTTTCAGCCGGCATGCCGTTGACCGAAACCTGGGATGTCGCACGGCGATCGTCGACGTTCTGTGAATTCTCCCCGCCAAGTTCGTGAGCCCCGGGGACAAGCTGCACCAACTTGATGAAATTGCGGCCATTCACCGGGAGGTCCTGCACCGCTTTGTCGGATACCAGCCCTCCCACCGTTGCACTGTCCGTTTGCAGCGCGCCCACTGACTCGGCATTAACTTCGACCGTTTCGTTAAGCGCACCGATTTCCATCTTGGCATCCACGCGTGCTTTATCGCCTGACGCAACAATAATGTTGGAAGCGGCAAACGTCTTAAAGCCGCTGAGTTCGATGCTTAGTGAGTAGGTCCCGACCGGCAGGAGAGTGAAAGCATAACTGCCGGTCCCCGTTGTAGGCATGGTTCGCGTGGCGCCGGTTCCCATATTCTTAATAGTGACCTGGGCATCCCGCAGAATGCCACCGCTTGCATCGGTTACAGTACCCACAATTTCAGCTGTGGTTGTCTGTCCCATTGAACTGGCAGCAAAGAGCACGAGCAGGCAGATCACCAACAGTCCAATTATTGTACGGTTGTTTATCAACATTATCTGTTCTCCTCCAGAAATAGTTGATGATTCATGTTAAGATCCCAACAATTGCATAGGTAATGTTTCCACTTCGGCACAAGGAAAGATCACCCTGGTTTATCATCATTCATGTGGAATGGTTTCTTGCTCTGGACCGCTAAGCTGGCTATGGCGTTTGCAGAGGTGCTCCTAAGCCAGGCTGAATGCTTTCCAATTGAAAATTCCGTATCCGTCGATCATAGAGAACAAGCATGCGATCCAACTTGTCCAACCATTTATGGAATCGCTTCCACATGTTTTGCTCTACTGATAGCATAATGGGCTGCGGTTTTGCAACAGAATTTGCAAAAATTATTAGTAAAACGTTACGGGTTGAAAGGGCGAAGATAGGTGCAAGGCGAAGGTAAAACCTTGTCCCCGATGATGCTCTCAGGACTGCCTACCAATCAGTACTCGAATGTTTCGCTGAAGGTTGAGTATGGGACTGGTGGCTTGGGCTCGAGAGCCTGCTTTCTATCCGGCCGATATGGATAGTAAAAAGACTTGGCGGGCACATCCGGCTTGGGCATGAGCACTGCCTTGCCATCCTCTCCAAAATACATTAGGTCTGCAGGAAATGCCTCATCCTTAGTTTTCTCTGCATAACTGATCCAATTCTCATCAAACGGAGCACGAGCCACTTCGTAACAACGAAAATGCCATATTTTCCAGACGCCCTCTTGTTTTAGAAAATCGATGCCATATTTGCACCAGACCCAGTGCGCCCATACCTTCTTACCCTGCACTTCCTTCGACGAGAATGTGTATTGAGGCTGTTGAGCGGCCACCTGGGGATCGGTCAGTCCCGACTCAAGCCCTGCCATTATCCACAAGCCCTTGGCAGTTTGTCCGTCCCCTGCAACCTCAATAACCGGTGTGGTCGTGTAATGAAGAATCAGTTTGCCCACCGGCGTAGGCCGGCCCCGATGAAACAAAGTAACGCTCTCCCAGGTGTTGTAGACACCGTTGTTGGAGTACTGCGCATGGATGCCCGGCGTGCCCTTCTTTACCCACATGTCAATGATCGCTTCATCTCGGAAGGCATTATGGTGATACATGTAATTTGAAAAGAGATTCTCAATCATTCCCCGATCGTTGGCCCGGGTTGTCTTTTTTTCAAGCTCCCCTAGAAGAGTCTCCAAGCGGGCAATTTTGGCATTCACATCCACGTCATTTTTTTCAGCAACCTTTTCGGCCCCTGCGGCTTCGGCAATCGCTGGACTTCCAGCATTATTCGCCTGAGTTCCAAGTATTAGAGGTGCACCTACAAGAAGTATCACAACAAATATTTTTCTCATGAATCACTCTCCTGAGGCTCACAAGCATGCATTAATTTTGCTCAACAACACCCTTGATGGCCTCTTCGCGTTGAGACGCACACACTCCTGCCTTATACAAGAGCAGAAGCTTTCATTGACGACAAATGCAGCGGCCCTTGTAAGCGCTTCCCCAGCGAAAACGCAATCAGACCCTGTATTGAGCTTCGATTAATAGTGCAAAGGAGAGTTCGGCATTAGACAATTTCCCATCCTTTTCGGACTTTAGGCCTGAGAAATTCATTGGCTGCGGGGTTGTTGGTAAAGCGCATCTTGGCGCCATCCCATTCCAGCTTTCCCTCGAAATGCAGCGCTACCGCGGCCAGCTGCACAATTTCAGTGAAAGGCCCGGCCACCGCAAAGTTCGAACAAGCAGCCGGTTCAATGCCCTTGCAGGCTCGAATCCAGTCCGCATAATGTCCGGGAGAGCGAGTCAGTACCTTTGGAGGAAGTGTGTATTCGGTGTGACGGCTCAGGGGCAGCAGTCGGACATTGGCACCATAAGTGTCCGTCGTGAGATAACCCTTTGTGCCGACAAAAACCGCAGCGCTGCTGTTTTTCATCTTAGGTATCAGGTTGCGCCTCGATGGCGCCGCTGCTACTTTTAGGGGCGTCGTCGTAGGTGCGCCTGGAGTCAAACCTGGCTCTCCTCCCCCGAATGCATCGTTTCCTCCGACCAGAGGCTCGTCTTCTGGAATTCCCGGGGGCCAGTATGGCGCATCCTCAATCCCATCGTTCCAGATAATCTTGACCGGTGGCATTGCACCGCGCGCGGGGAATTGAAAGTGAGTTTCGGATCTCTTGGGGAATGTGCATGCATTTTTCCCTTCCTGGTGAACCGCTTCTATGCTAGTCGGTGCCCCGAGTCTCAAAGCCATATGCACCGAACCCAGAAGATGGCACGCTATATCCCCCAGGGCTCCGCTTCCGAAATCGAAAAAGGCGCGCCAGTCAAACGGCAGATACGCCGAACTATAAGGACGCATGGCCGCCGGTCCCAGCCACATATCCCAATCCAGACCTTTGGGCAATTGTTCCTCAGGAGGCACTGTATTCATTCCAAATGACGCATACGGGTTCGGGCGGTCGGTCCAAGCATGCACCTCCGTCACATCCCCAATCTCCCCGGACCAGATTATCTCGGCTGCAATGCGAGATCCTTCGCTGGAATAACCCTGATTGCCCATCTGCGTCGCAACTTTGAATTTGGCTGCCGCTTCAGTTAACAATCGCGCTTCCCAAACTGTGCGCGTCAGCGGTTTTTCGAGGTAAACATGCTTACCGCGCTCCATGCAACGCATGGCTGTGTAGGCATGTCCATGATCCGGAATCGTGATGATCACCGCATCGATGTTATTCCCTTCCTTGTCCAGCATCTTGCGGAAATCAATATAGTGAGGGACCTTCTCGTACCATTGATACATATTCGTCGCCTGCCTTGGGTCACAGTCGGCAAAAGCCACGATATTCTCCGAATCACAAGCCTGTATGTTCAGCAGGCCTCTGCCGCCCACGCCGATGGCAGCGAGGTTCAGCTTTTCGTTCGGCGACCTATACCCCAAACGCTTCAGCGAAAGTGTGCTTCCAAACCCTCCCGCAGGGATGGTGCCCGCTAGCAACGCTCCATAGAAAAAGTATCTTCGTGAAAGCCTTGGTGACCTTGTCTGATCCGAACGCGACAATTTAGTATCTGGCATGTTTTTCACGTATCCTTCCTAGGCCAGCCCGAGCGCTTGCCTTAACCTGGCGTTCTGCCCGCCAAGATGATTCGAAGCCAGAATTACATTGCGCGGCCCTTCGTATTCGCTTGATATGTACCCGTTATAGCCGCCCCGAACCAGCACCGGTACCAGTTTGCTGTACGCAACGCTCTCCGCCTGAAGCCCTTGCGTCGTCGCCCAGCACTTTCCCTCGGTGGAAAATGTGTACGGCCCGTGGAATCTTCCCCTTATGTGGAACATATGCGGCAAATACGGCAGTATATTTTGGGGATTTTCCATCACTTCATTGGACAAACAGCTTGAATCTTCCCGCATACCCATGTCCACAAGCAGTCCAAGATGCCTTGTCTTGGTCTTCGCGATTAACTCCATCCAGAGATCAACCGCTCGTCTCGAATTAATCTCTACTGCGAGTTTTACGTTACACTTCTCCGCATAGGGCAGCGCCCTGCGCGCTATCTCTCCCCATGCCGGAGCGGACATTCTCTCGGGTGTCTCCACTCCCCATGCAGGCCTCATGATCCTGAATCCCAGCCTCTTCGCGAGTTTCATGTCCTGAAGCATCGGCTCAAGAAATCCCTCTCCGCTCAGGGTTCCCACATTCCTGAGTCTCGAATTCACCCGGCAGTTATAACAGCTGGGTTGCGTCCGATATTTGTCCATCAACCCATGCCAGCGCTCTACCCACCTGCCCGCCGGATTCGGATAATCCGGAATGTGGGTTTCCGAGAGCAGTTCGATCCCTTCCACTTTCATTGCTGCCGCATCTGCTAGGCAATCCTCCAGCATTGTCGTGACCCCATAATCGCCCGTATAGCTATACAGCGTCACTCCCAGCTTGATCCGTGGTCCCGACATACTCTCGGCGGTCGTAAAGCCTGATAAAGCCGCAGTCCCGGCAGCGCCTGCCATTGTTTGAAAAAATTGTTTACGTGTCATTGGATGCATCATGGCTTATCCTCTTTTAGGAGTCATTTCCTTGTGCGTTTATCTTCGCTTCCCGCCAAATAAAGCCGCGGTTACCTTTTTCCGTGTGAAACCCACGCCCTAAATCTTCGATAATACATATTTCATGTACCAGCTGTTCAACATGGTGCTTTCCGCAGGATTTGGGGATCGATCACTTTCAACGATTATCCATCCCTTATAGGCATGATCCTTCATCAATTTCACAAGCGCCGGGAATTTTACCAGGCCCTCGGCTGTGCCCATCTCCCAAAACCAGCGCTCGATTTCCCGTTTTCCGCCGCCATCTAATAGCTGGATCTCCGCATTCACATTCTTGTATTCATCAAGAGTATCCACGGCGTGAGTGTCCTTGAAATGGAAGTGCTTCACACGGCTAAAATGCTTGTCGTACAGCCTTAGTGGATCGATTCCGGTGATGGTCAGTTCAGCAGTATCTATGGCAAGTCCTACCAGATCCGGATCAGTCAGCTCCAAAATCTTGTCGATATCGGCCATACTGTGTATGGCGCAGAGACAATCCACATGCAGGGCAGTCTGTATGCCATGTTCCTTGGTCATTTTGCCAACCTTGTTCCAACACTCAGCAATGTTTTTAAACTTTTCCTCTGTCAGGGGCGCTTCCCTCCAATAGGAACCTGTGGGCCTGACAACAATGCAGGAACCTCCAACATCGCGAAGAAACGTCGCGAAAGTTCTAATGGACTCGAGTATTCCCTCGTGATCTTTGGGATTGGCAGGGGATCTTCCATAAGAGGACTCTTCCGCTGAGTAGAGCCCAGGATCGTAAAAAAAACTGGCAACCTGGTCTATGCCGCATTGATGCAGAAAATCAACAAAGTTATGAACGGAGCCAAAATTCAGCTCTGTCAATTCCGGTCTTCCCAGAGGCTCCCAGCGCCCTGAACCTTCATTCAGCTCGACTCCTCTGAAGCCGCACACCGACATCTGTTTGAATGCTCTTTCCTGCTGCTCTCTACGAACGGGATTCCATTGGTTAATTGCATATCCCCATTTTATGTTTGGCATTTCCGGCTCCTTCCTATTCGTATATCTTGGATAAAACATTGTCGATGTACCATTTGGATATGCAGGTGCTCTCCGCGTAATTGCCGCCACCAATATCCGCTTTGTCGTGCTCCACGGTCAGCCATCCGATATATTGGTAGTCTTTGATCGCGCGCATCAATGCCGGAAAGTCCACCAATCCCTCAGGCGTGCCCATTTCCCAGAACCATCGTTGGACCGATGGTGCAATCAATTCGGCATCCGGTGGAATCCGATATTCGCCCTTGGTGTCGACATTATGAGTGTCTTTAAAGTGAAAGCCTGAACACCGGTCATGGTACCTTAAATACAAAGCTACCGGATCGTTGCCGGCAATTACATGCTGTGCTGTGTCGCAAAAGTAGTGGACGTAATTGGGATCGGTCCAGCTGTAAAATTTTTCTATTTCGTCCATCGTGCGTATGGCGCCCCAGAACTCATGGTGGCACGTCGTTTTGATGCCGTGCTCCCTAGTCATTTTCCCGACCCTGTTCCAGAGATCCGCCATAATCTTGATTTTCTCGTCAGTCACGGGCTCGGTTTGCCAATAGGTGCTTGAGGGCATGACAACAAAGCTCTCCACGGTCAATCCCTGGCAGCCTTTGATAATGTCCAGGCAATCCTGGAAAATCGCATCGTGAGTGGCGCGGACATGCGGCGCACGAGTCTTGGAAACATATGGATATGCCTGGAAAACGCTTACAATTTTCTCCATTCCCCTATCCTGGATGAATTCCTCAAACTTCTTGGCTGAACCAAACAGGGTCGCCAGGTGGCTTAAGCGAAATCCAAAAGTATCGAGGCCCATAAATCCCAAGGCGGCGATTTGTTTGATGAACCTGTCCACGTATTTCACCGAGAGATACTGCGAAACAGGCCCTCGAGGAGAATGGGTTACCCAGTGATCCATGTACGACCATTTTATGTTGGCCATTTTTTACTTCCTTTCCTAAGCTTGACTGCATTCATTCAGGTCTGATGAATACAAGCCATTCCTTGGCAAATCTATTAGTTTCCAGCGTCGAATCCCGCGCTATGAACGCCACTGGTTGCAGAGATGCATGAAGCAGTGGGTGCCCCGACACTTTCAGCCATTGTCCGAAGTGTATGTTTGCGTATTGCGATGTACACGATGTTGCGTCCCTCTCGGCGATTGCCTTCTCATCCAACATCTGCTGACGGAACCAGGAAATGTCCAAGACTTTGAACTGAACGGACGCGCGCTTAGGGATCCTGGTACCGTTTCCACATGAGTGGGGTAAAGATATACGAGGAAAATGACGTTTGCAATCAAATAAATTTAGAGTGGTGTACCCCATAACGAGCTATCCCTGCAGCGCAGGCAACACTCGCTTTATGTAATATCCGTTGAGCATGCAGCCGTGCGCCGAATTGCTCATCTGCCTGTTCTCCGCCACGAGCCATCCGCTGTAATTGTGCTGTCTGACCGATTTAATCAAGGCAGGGAAATTGACCAATCCATTGACAGTACCCATCGCACCGTACCACTGCTCGATTTTCTTTTCCCCACCGGTAAAACCCGGCCCGCCGTCCTGCCCTGTGCCGGCAACAGTCTTGTATTCCCCTACAGTGTCTGCGGCAAGGGCATCCACACAATAAATATGATGAATTCGGGCGTAATGTTTCTCATATAGCGCTACCGGGTCTATTCCCGCAATTGTCTGATCAGCGGTGTCTAACGCCAACCCTACCAGATCGGGAGCAGTAAGGCTCAATAGTTTTTCAATTTCTTCTGTGCTGTGCATGGCGCAAAGACAGTTAATGTGCATCACAGTCTTGACACCATATTCTTTTGTCATTTTTCCAACTTTGTTCCAGCATTCCGCGATGGTCTTAGTCTTCGTTTCCGTTATCGGGGCCTCACGGCTATAAGAACCCATAGCCTTGACAACCAAACAGGATCCGCCGACATCCCTGAGAAACTTTGCGAAGGATCTTGTGGATTCAACGATTCCTTCGTGATCTTCGATCTTGGCAGCAGATCTGCCAGCACTCGATTCCTCAAGAAACGCAATTCCTGGATCGTAATAATAGCTGACGATTTGATCGATTCCGCAGCTGTGCAGAAACTCAACGAAATTATGGGCGGAGCCAAAATTGATTTCTATCAGGTCCGGTCTTCCGGTTGGAGAGAAGCGGTTTGTGCCCGACTTTAATTCGATGCCCCTGAAGCCGTTTACAGACACTTGCTTGAACTTTATTTCATGCTGTTCCCTGCGTCTACCGCCCTGGCACACATAACCCCATTTTAGGTCTGGCATTTTGAATTTCTCCTACGAGTATATTTTTTTTAATACGTTGTCCATGTACCAGGCTGCAGTACAGGTGCTTTCGGGATAGTCCGAGGTGCCGTCGTGCTCCACACTTACCCAACCTCGATAATTGTAATCTTTTAGAGCCTTGAACAACGCCGGGAAATCTACCAATCCCGGCCCGTAAGGGGGAATCGCGGGCTCGCCCATATTCCAGAACCACCGCGTGTTGTGGGGTGCCTGCGCCTCAGGGTCGGGTGGTATCCTGAAGTCTCCCGTCGCGTCTACGACATGAGTATCCTTGAGATGAAGTCCACAGCATCGATCGTGGTATTTCATATAGAGTTTCACCGGATCATTCCCGGCAATTTGGTGCTGAGCCGTGTCGCAATAAAAGTAGACATATTGGGGGTCCGTCCAGCTGTAAAACTTTTCCATCTCCTCCATTGTCTTGAGGCCGCACCAAAATTCATGGTGGCAGGCCGTCTTGATGCCATTCGCGATAGTCAGCTTTCCTACCCTGTTCCAAATGTCCGCCATGGCATGCAACTTTTCATCAGTTACCGGCTCTACCTGCCAATAAGTACTCGCCGGCATCGTAATGAGCATTTCAAGACCCCATCCCGCATCGTTTATCCTCATTATGTTTTCAACATCGCGAAAAATATTGTCATGAGTGGAGCGAACGTGGGGCGCACGAGTGGGCGAAACATAGGAGTATTCATGAAACGCTCCCACGATCTTTTCCATTCCTCTTTCCTTCAGGAAATCCAGATAGTTCTTAACAGAACCGAACATTGCGGCCCGGCCAGGCAGGCTGCGGGCAAATGTATCGAAGCCTGTAAAGCCAAGCCCGGCGATGGTTTTGACAAATTCGTCGGCGAGGGCGCGCGAGGTGTAAGGAGAGGTATTTCCCCGTGGCCCGGGCATTGAATAGTGATCCATGTACGACCATTTGATATTTGCCATTTCGTCTTCTCCTTGTGCGTGGTTTTCTTTCTATGCTTCCGCCGGCAGTCACTTCAACCTGGCTTGCTGCCTGGCCAGATGCCCCGAAACCGCCAGCGCATAGCGCGGACCTTCATATTCACCAGAGCTATAGCCGTTATACCCGTTCTCAAGCAATAGGGGAACGGCTTTTCCCAGGGGCTTTGCATATTCAAGCTTGTCAGTCATAACCAAGAATCCGCGTTGGTGCAAAATACGTAAAATCCACAAAAGGTGGCTCACCCATGAAATAGGTATGGCAACAATGGCTGGCTGTGCTTCAGCACATCAATGGCTGCTTCTGAAATCTGGCGTGCAAAAGAAAATACACTGCCCGGCAGACGGCACTGCAACATGACCGCGCCTTCTGGGGAAGCCCAACGCGCCGAATCCCTCCACTGAACTTGCGGATCTTCATGTGTTCTGGTACCGATTCCACAATGGTTGAATAAGGATACACAAGGAAAATCGGTTTTGCAATCAAGATCATTCCCAAAATGCGGTGAGCATGCGAAACACCCCGTCTTCAGTTGCCGATCCTAACAAACGTGAAAACTGGAATTTGCACGTTAATGTCCCATTGCGGAAGTTAGAGCAGGGAATGAGGGACACCGTGCGAAGTGAGTGTCGGAGTACGACAGTCTGTAAGCGAATTTCAGAATTCACCCGAACTGCCGACGCTGAAATGCTTGACTTCTTCGCGTTCCGGCGCAAGATATAGAAACGATTCCAGTCAGAATAATCCATAGCCCTACTAGAAAGAAACCTTGCTTCCAAAAGCATTATATGGTAGCGTTTCCACCCAAGGGATCATTGTTATTTCAAAGTTGCGGTACGCCGTTTTGGCGTGACGGGCTGTTTTGACCCCGATTGTGGTAGGTTAGCGGGGCTTGTTGTGATTGCCCTTCGGCAAGTCGAACGGATACTGAAGGAATTACGGTTATGGGAGAAATAACGCGTCAGGAATTTCTGCGGACCGTCGCCACAGCTGCCGCGACTGCCGTCATTTCGCCGTTTGTGGCCGTGGCTTTGGAACCTAAAGCCAAGATCAAACTGGGCGTAACCCTTTATAGCTACACTGGTGAGTACGCGCCGACCACATCCCTGGATGGCTGCGTTGCCGATGCGGCCGCCATGGGGGCGGTGGGCATCGAACTGCTTTCCGAAACGCATATCCCGAATTATCCGAACCCATCCGACAGTTGGGTTGAGCACTGGCATGGTTTGATGCGCAAGCACAAGGTCGAGCCAAGCTGTTATGACTGCAGGGAAGATTCACGACTCAGAAAGGCCGGTGCGCCGACCCCTGAGGAGTCGCTTCTGTTCTTGCTTCGGGATATGGAACTTGCGCAAAGGCTGGGCTTCAAGATCCTGCGGCCTGCCTGGGGCGTGGCCGCTGCCGAGCGAATCTCCGCGCCGGCATGGCGAGACATGGCGCAAAAAGCACTGCCCTATGCGGAGAAGTATGATATCCGGCTCGCTCCCCAGATTGACTGGTCCATCGGCTGGAACTCACGAGTGGTTGACGCCTATGCGGACATGATTGCCAAGACGAGGACCAGGCATCTCGGCCTGCTGGCTTCAGGCATGCTTCCGAACCGCGCTGCGGTGGATGAACTTCAGAACCTCCGGCCTTTGTTGCCGTTTGTTTGTCACTTGAGCACCAGGTTTAACGGGCCCTTTATGCTGCACCCTGCAAAGAAATCCTGGGAACGAACGGCCGAAGCGGGACCGTCCGACGGTCCATTGAAAGCAGTTATTTCGTTGCTATCCCAGAGCGGATATAACCGGTATATTTCCAGCGATTATGAAGGGCCTCACTATGAGTTACTAGCTTCGAGCCATCTTAGTGGGCAGCATGCCCGGCTGAAGCGGTTGCTGCAAGAAGTATAGGGAAAGAGGGCTTTGTAAAAGGAAGGAAAGACAATGGCGAATATCAAATGGTCGTACATGGATCACTGGTCGATGCTGACTCAGCGGGGGCTCATCGATCCCTGGTACTCACGCAAGTGCATGGACAGGTTCATCAGGCAGATCGTGGCGCTAGGCTTCACGGGCTACGACTCATTCCTTTACCGTTTGACCAGCATGGCTTCCAACTTCGGCGGCGGTTCGCTGAAGAACGTCCTCAAGTTCATGCAAGACAGGGGGATGGAGAAGTTTGTCGGCATCTGGCCGATGCTCGCCGGAACCCCCCATGACCGCTCTACTCATGACCAGGGCGTCGCCAGCGCGGAGCAGTCGCTCAAGCTTGTGGAAGGCCTGGGTGTCGAGAACTTCATCGTAATGCCGGGCGGCCAATACGCGCAGGTCGAGCCTGTGACGGATGAAAAGATCAAGATAATGGGGGAGTACTATAACAGAATCGGAGAAGTGACGCTCCGGCATGGCATCAAGCTGTCATGCCACCATGAGTTCTTCTGTGCCATTCACTCACAAGAAGAAATCGAGAAGTTCTATAGCTGGACCGATCCGAAGTATGTGTTCTTCTACTGCGACACTGCCCAACACGTGATCGCGGGCGTCGATCCAGTAATACTTTACATGAAGTATCACGACCGCTGCGGAGGTCTTCACCTCAAGGACACGCATTACATCGACCGCGTCGAGGACTACAGGATTCCAAACGACCCTGAGATGAATTCAAGCACGACAGGCCGCTGGTTCTGGGAGATGGGCACGCGCGAAGGTCTTGTGAACTTCCCGAAGTTGATGAAAGCCCTAAAGGGATACAACTACACCGGTTGGCTGACCGTGGAGCACGACAAGGCGGATGTGTACGAGGGGAACAATGCATCGAGCACCTGCATGGCCAAGTGGTACATAGACAACGTTTTGTCACCGATATATCAATAACTTGCGGAGATCAACATGCCAGGCCATAAATGGGGTTATGCGATTAACCAATGGAGATCCAAACCTGAACGCTTAGTGCGCAGGGAGCAGCAGGAGAGGGCTTTCAAGGAGATGTCCGCGTGCGGATTTCGTGGCATCCAACTGAAAGGAGCCTTCGGATACGGTGAGCACCTGGGAAGTCCCGGGCTAATATTGCTGGACTATGGTTCAGCCGACAACTTTCGGGATTATTTGCGCGACTGCGGCATAGATCAAGTAGTCAGTTTCACCTTCGAGCCGTCGCAATCGCCCAGCAATCCGAAAAATCACGAGGGAATCCTCGAGGCAGCAAGGTCTTTCACAACGTTTTTGCACGATATAAACGGATTGTTCCTTGTCGCAAGCGCCATGCCGTCCTATTGGAGAGAAGCACCTGTTACGGAAGCCAAGATCAAGAATGCCGCCGAATGCTGGAACAAGGTTGGGAAAATGACCAATGATTACGGCATTAAACTGGCGCTGCATATCGACTTCCTCTGCGCCGTGCACTCCATGGAGGACATTGATAAACTGATGCAGTTTACCGATCCAAGCTTGGTCGGCCTGGTTATCGACACCGCCGAGCTGACGGTGGCCGGCATGAACCCGCTTGCGGTTTACGACAAACATTATTCCCGGGTGAAGCTCTTTCACTTCAAGGACACACATGAAAAGGATACGCTTGGGGAGTATAAGGAAGAGAACGCCGAGCTGAAACTCTTGACTGGCGGAGGTAAGCGGGAAATCGAACGTTGGTTCTGGGAGATGGGTGAACCCGGGGGATTGGTGGACTTTCCGGCATTGATGAAATCGATTAGCGCGCGCGGCTATGACGGCTGGATAGTCGTGGAAAGCGAAAACAGCGTGAATCCTGCGGAAACGGCTGCACTTAATAGTTGGTACGTCAAAAAGGTTTTGGAGAAATCATAAGTCGATAAGGTCGGGCCAGGGCGCAACGGACGAGTTCAGCGGTGCCCGCTGCGGCAATTCGGAGCTTGCTATTCCGAGTGCAATTGGCCAAAACACC
>Ga0208980_10000821_pt1 | contig 18182 bp, 20 predicted proteins | sample WetSurMetagenome_3_FD_187993 | JGI IMG/M metagenome (GOLD analysis project Ga0208980, IMG submission 187993) | Wetland microbial communities from Twitchell Island in the Sacramento Delta, sample from surface sediment Aug2011 Site A1 Bulk (version 2) | ecosystem: Environmental > Aquatic > Marine... | reverse complement strand
AGTTCCTCAAGCGAAAAGAAACCAATTCTTTTTATGATAGCGACAAGCTCTTTTGGGGAAAATACACGATGGCTAAAGAAGGGCAGTTCGACAAAATCTCGGTCTGCATTTTGGGGAAATAAAAATTCTTTATTTCTGAAACCAATACCCAAAAAGTGAGGAACTCATGATTATTGGCGTGCTAAAAGAAATTAAGGTTGACGAAAGCCGGGTTGCTTTATTGCCCGTGGGCGCGGAACTTCTGATCGAGCACGGCCATCACGTTTTGATTGAAACCCAAGCGGGTTCTGCAAGCGATTTTTCTGATGACCAGTATGTATCGGCGGGCGCGACAGTAGTATCAAACCCCCAGGAAGTCTACCATCGGGCGGATCTGATTATAAAAGTGAAGGAGCCTCTTCCCCAAGAGTATGCCTTTTTGCGGGAAGAACAAATCATTTTTACCTATTTCCATTTTGCGGCTTCAGAAGAATTAACCCGGGCAATTATCCGCACCAACTGTATCGCTATCGCTTACGAAACCATCGAAACTCGGGATGGTCATTTACCTCTCCTAACACCCATGAGTGAGGTAGCCGGGCGAATGGCTGTTCAACAGGCGGCCAAGTATTTAGAACGAGAGCACGGAGGACGAGGAATTTTACTGGGGGGCGTGCCAGGTGTTGAACCAGCAACCGTGGTGATTCTTGGCGGAGGCGTTGTCGGGACGCATGCGGCAAAAATGGCTTCGGGTCTGGGAGCTATAGTTTATCTTTTGGATATTAACCTGGAACGGTTACGATATTTAAGCGACATTATGCCCCCTAACGTGATCATGTTGATGTCCAATAACCATAATATCCGCGAACTTCTCAAAAAAGCTGATGTCATTATTAGCTGTGTTTTGATCCATGGTGGAAAAACCCCCAAACTCATAACCCGGGACATGCTCACGTCGATGAAAAAGGGTACTGTGGTGGTTGATGTGGCGATTGACCAAGGCGGTTCCCTCGAAACATCACGCCCTACCACTCACGAAGACCCAATTTATGAAGTCAATGGTGTCATCCACTATTGTGTTGCCAACATGCCGGGTGCTATGCCGGTGACCTCGACGATTGCTCTGACTAATGCCACCCTCCCGTATGTGGTAGAAATCGCGGACAAAGGATACAAAAGAGCAATCTTAGAAAATCCTGCCATCAGCAAAGGGGCAAACATTGTCCTCGGTAAAATTACTTACCCCAATGTTGCCGAGGCGTTTGGGATGGAATTTACACCGGTGGAAGAGGCATTAAGAAAGTCATAATTAGTGGTCGACGATCTCTATATCTTTCATTTTAATCCGCAGGTTTTTTGTTCCCTGCCAATGGTTGATTTCCGGGATAAACACCACGCGCACCTGCGCCTCAGGCTCGGGAATGAGACTTCCCAGGCCGAACCCAATAGCGCCAATATCCGCAAGATGATTTCCCAGACGCAGTTTCAAGTGGCCATTGCCGACAATGTGGGGGTAGTTGGCGGAAAGCACATCCGAGACAAAAAGAGGTTCCGGATTATCCGCGCCATAGGGAGCCAATGTCTGAATTTCCTGAACCAACCTTTCGTTGATCTGCGCCAAATCCACCTGAGCATCAATACATAACTTAGGAACAAAGTCCTCCGGCCCGAGAGTTTTTTCAACCAGAGCGTTAAGCCTTTCTCTCAGTTTGTTAATATTATCTTTCGCGATCGTGAGACCCGCAGCATACTCATGCCCGCCAAATCTTTCTAACAGGTCCTGGCATTCCTTCAAGCCATCGTAAATATGAAAAGCCTCAATGCTTCGGGCGGAGCCATGGCCAAAATTTCCGTCAAGAGCAATCAGGATCGTTGGCCGATAATAGCGCTCGACAACTCGAGAGGCTCCGATCCCAACAACCCCCGGATGCCACTCCGAAGACCCGAACACAAAAACTTTTTGATTCTGCCACTGCCCAAGTTCCTCGATCATCCCGCAGGCATCTTTAAAAATAGTGCTTTCAATTTGCTGCCGCTTCCCATTTTCCTCATCTAATTCCGTGACTATTTTTTCAGCCTCGACCTGATCTGAAGTGGTTAATAATGTTACGGCTTTACCCGCTTGTCCCAAACGACCGCAAACATTTATCCGGGGAGCGAGGCGATAAGAAATCAAAACCGGGCTGATCGGTATATTTTCAACTCCACTTATTTTTTTCAGGGCCTGAAGCCCCAGCCGCTGGGTCGTTTCTATGACCTCCAGTCCCTGTTTCACGAAAATGCGGTTTTCTTCTATCAGAGGGACAATATCCGCCACAGTTCCCAACGTAACCAGATCAAGATATTCTCTCAAATTCGGAGGGGTCCCCTGAGACCAGAACCCTTCTTCCCGCAATAATTTCCGGATGGCAATGATGAGATAAAAAGCAACCCCCACTCCTGCAAGGTGTTTAAAGGGAAAGCCGCACCCTTCTTGTTTGGGGTTTATGACTGCATAAGCCGGTGGGATTTTTTTCGGCACTTCATGATGGTCGGTAATAATCACGTCCAATCCCTGGTCGCGCGCAAACAGAACTTGGTCGTAATCAGAAATTCCGCAATCAACAGTGACCACCAACGAGGCGCCTACAGCCCGAATTTTTTCCAAAGCTGAAATGTTAAGCCCATAACCTTCCTGCAGTCGCTCCGGGATATAAAAAGAAGTATGCGCTCCGACTGAATCTAAAAAAAGCTTTAAAATGGCGGTTCCCGTGATGCCATCAACATCATAATCGCCAAAAACAAACATTTTTTCTTTTTGATAAATTGCCTCAATGATCCGGCGAGCTGCCTTTTTCAGATCTTTCATCAAAAAAGGAGGGGTCAAGTCATTGAGGGAGGAAGAAAGGAATTTTTTTGCCGAATCCGGTTGGATAATCTCGCGGTTGATAAGAAGTTGAGAAAGTAAAGGAGAGAGCTTAAGTTCATTTTGGAGCACGGACTGAAGAAGCGGTTTTTCCGGAAGTATGGTCCAGCGTGTTTGCGTATAATTCATCTTGTCTCTTTTGTAAATTTTTAAGAAATATTACAAAGCCATTGGTTAAAGTCAAGGATATAAATTTTTCATTCTCACCAATTCAAAACCATTAAGATTTTTGAGTCCGCTTGACATTTTTTTTTGAATTGTTATGTTATGAATAGTTTTTTAAGCGGAACAAAAGAATTAAAGAATTTTGGGAGATTTTAAAAAATGCCGATCTATGAATATAAATGCAAAAAATGCGGTAACCATTCTGAACATATCCAAAAATTTTCCGATTCACCCCTGACGGATTGTAATGACTGCGGAACCACCGGGAGTCTGGAAAAGCTTATGTCCCTCGGTTCGTTCCATCTGAAGGGCTCTGGCTGGTATCTCACTGATTATGCGAAGAAAAATACGCCCTCGACCTCTTCCGAAGCACCCGGCAAAACCGAGACTAAAACTGAGACCAAAACACCTGAAAAAACGAGCGGGGATGCACCTAAAGATAAGGCTTAAAAAAGTATGGCCTTACAAAAAGAAGTTTCTTTTCCTTATTTTAACCCTATTGAAAAAAAGATTATCTATTCTGCGTTAGACGAAGCCGCAGATTACCTTCGGGAATTTTATTGTTTTTCTCCCCGGGAATGGTTTAACCATTGTTATGACCTAAAAACCGAGTTAGAAGGAGAGGTTAATCGTTCACCCAAAAAAGCTTTTGCCGAGGTAAGGCAATACACTCCGATTAGAGAAAATTTCTCTCTTTTTCCTAATGAGCGTTACCAGATCTGTTTATTTGATAAAAATATTCTCCGAACGTTGTGGAAGCAATCAAACATGGAATTTTATCCTTTCATGGTTTACATCCTGACCCATGAACTGGTCCATGTCGCCCGGTTCTGCCAAAAACTCCATCCTTTTGACTGTGACCAAGAATCTTTACAAAAAGAAGAAGAAAAAGTTAATCAGCTTACCCAGCAGGTTCTAAACATCAAAAAAAGTGAAACGTTCGATAAAATAAGCTCACTTTACCATTGGGCTTCTTCTTCTGTCCGTTCAGTTTCCTCGTCAGCTTAAATCAAACTTTTTCACCTTCCGAAACTCTGCGACCCCCCGAGTTTTAATGGGCAAATAATCTATTGGGTGGTGTTTTCTTTTATCCACGCAAGGAACTCTGAAGAGCCAGCAAGAATAGGAAGGGCAATGACTTCCGGCAACTCGTAACTGTGGAGTTCATGCACACGTTCTTTGAGCTTCTCAAAGAGATCACCTCTGGTATTAAATAAGACGATTGACTCAGGAATATTATGAAATTCCCCCTTCCAGAAAAAGAAAGACTTTATTGAGGGGATGATATTGGCAGAAGCAGCCAGTTTTTCCTCCACCAAAGTCTTGCCGATTTTTTCCGCTTCTTCCTGGGTGCTGGTGGCGATTATAACCATTACATACGATTCCTTTGTCATACTGCCCTCACACTGTCTCAATCATTTAAAAATAATTTAAAAATTTTCTTTCAAAACGAATTGTGATGGTAATTATCGCATTTTCTCCTGTATTTCGCAAACCCATTGACATTTTTAATTTTTTCCTTTACTGTCTCAAAGATAATTTTCTTATAAAATTATATCTATTTCAATGAATTATTATGCTTAAGTCTCGGGTTCAACACCCTGTCTTTGTGCTTATCAGTCTTCTTACGATCCTGATAAGTTGCGCTCCTCCTCCCCTTTATACTCCTCCTTTTCGCGTAAAAATGGAGGCCCTCGACTTTACTCTTCTCAAAGGCCGCCGGATTGTTATTGACCCAGGGCATGGAGGAAGATTTATTGGCGCCGTTGGGATGCAAGGGCTTCGCGAATCAGATATTAACTTAGCAGTAGGACTTCATCTTTGGGGATTTCTCAAGCAAGCGGGAGCTGAACCCATTATGACCCGGAGTGCTGATGTTGATCTTTGTCCCCCGGGAAGCACCGCTTTAAGCGAAGATTTAATGGCCCGCGCCCAGTTAAGCAATAATATACATGCTGACCTCTTTATCAGCATCCACCACAATTCCAATACCTATGACCGGAAAAAAAATGAGACCCAGATATATTATAAGCTGATGGATCCCGGGGCTTCCCAAGACCTGGCCAACTGGGTGGCCCAGGAACTAAAAAGGGGGCAGTCCTTAGCTGAGGTATCTGTCTTTCCCGGTAATTACCGGGTGCTGAGGAACACGCAAGCGTTAGCGATTTTGGGGGAAGCCTCCTTTATATCCAATAAAGAAAACGAAAAGCGTCTTACTCTTGCGAACCAGCTAAGGCGAGAAGCCGAAGACTATTTTTTAGGAATCCTCAACTATTTTCAAAAAGGTATCCCAGAACTTAGTGACTATCAACCACATAGTGTTACTCTTCATAATGCCTTTCCCCAGCTCCAAGCTAAAATCATTGGAGGAAAAGAGGGTAAAGCGATTGATCCGGGAACACCTCAGTTGTATCTTGATGGGGTACTCGTTCCTGCTTCCTTCGATCCCCGGAACGAAATCACAATCTATCGTCCTGATAACCCTCTTAAAAATGGATGGCACACCTTCTACGCTCAGGCACGCAATCTCAATGGAAATGCCTCATGGATTAACCCCGTTCGTTTTTGTATCTCCCTACCAGCAGCCAAGGTTATGATCTCTTCTGCTTTTTCATCTCTTCCGGCGGATGGAAAAAGTTCTACCTGTATCCAGGTTGAGGTCCTCGATCGCTATGATAACCCGGTCATTGATGACACGGTGATTGAACTTAAGACTTTTGCCGGGAAACTTGACCGGCGAGTAAGTAATACGGTAAACGGTCGGGCAATCGCCTATTTTATTTCCTCCCGAAGGCCTGAGGATACCCTCATCGAGGCCCGGTGTGATGCGATAATCGGGAAAACCATCATTAAGTGTGGACCAATAGATGATGCTTTGATGCGCATAACCGTTAATGATAGTAACCAGAAACCGCTGGATATGGTTATGGTGCGAGGAGGAGATACACTTCTCGGGGCATCTAATAAAGAAGGATTAGTATTTGTTAAAGCACATGAAGCAGGAGAAAGCTCGATCACGTTAAGTAAGCCCGGTTATGAAACTCAGGAACGCACCATCGCTTTTACAAAGGGTATATTGAAAGAGGAAAGTTTTATCCTCACACCCAAGGAAGATGGTTGCCTCTTAGAAAAAAAAATTATCCTCGACCCTGAACCTGGGGATGAAAAGACCGAAAAAATATTTGGACTTACTGCTGATTACGAAGAAGTAAATCTTTTGGTTGCTAAAAAAATTCAGGCACTGCTCGAAGAAGCAGGCGCTATCGCCACCCTCACCAAAAATTCTTTGGAAGAGCATCCAACCGCGGGAGATAGGGTGATTGCCGGGGAAAAGTTTGGGGGAGAATACTTTGTCACCATAACCCATCGAAAGGGTACACCGTACGTGGCTCATTACTTCTTAAGCCAGCCTGGGAAAAAGCTTGCTCAAGCAATCGCCAATGCCATGAAAAGAGAGTCGAAATTTAAGAACGTGAAAGTCCAGGAAGGCCTGGATTTTACCATTATTCAACCCAGATCAACATCGGTATTGATTAACTTTGGAGAAAAGCATTTAAGTAAAGGTAAAAAAATAGCTGAGCAGACTATCGAGCAAGAAGCCCAGTGTATCTACCAAGGCTTAGTGAAGTTCCTTAAAAACCAGAAGGAGGAATAAACAAAAATAAATAGGATATTAGGTCCTTTCATGAACATTTATTGCTTTACATAATGTAATTTTTTTACTGTTACTCTCCCACGGAGCACTTTGTCTTGTTTTTTCTCATTCCTCTCTCGTTTCCTGCCTTTTTTGCCAGTTCATGGGTAGTAAAATTCAAATATGAGACATACTCCGCTTCGATAATTTTTTCCCTCTCAAGCTACGTCTATGCTTCACCATCAAAATAAATAGTTTCTTCTGGCAAAATACAGGAATCACCCTATTTTTTTATAATATTATTCCTGATAGGTAGAAGGAAAAACAGTTAATGACCATGAGGAAACAACGTCATTATGGTGCAATATTCTATAAGCAAACCAACAAAAAATCATTAGGCGCGTTATTGAAACAAATACCACTATATTCACGGAGGGATGCCCATGGATCAATCTTTGGCAATAAACCAATATTTGACAATAAACTTTGATAACCAACCCGTTAGATTTACCCTTGATGGTAAAGTTTCAGTGATTGATGTTATAAAGGTTTTATGCGACCCGGATCGTCCCTTCACCTTATGGGAAAAAATTAAAAGTAAACACCCGGAAATACTCGCCTACTGTGAAGATTACCTTTTTGAAAAGGGAGAAGCTATTCCAGTGGTTGATGGAAAGGGATGGGAAAAACTTTGGATGTTATTACCTTTCTACATGGCATGCTAAGGCCTTCAACCTCTCAATTGAAGAATCCCATGAGGAAATGAACCCACTATCAAAGTATGAAAAAAACATAAGCAGTATCCCGATCGTCAAGGTTTCTCCAAATCTCCGCATTTGTTTTTCAGACGAAGAAATACTTACGTTATGTCACTCAATTCGCTCGCAGGGTCAACGTGACCCCATAACCGTATTCTTTGATGGAGAGAGTTTTAAAATTATTGATGGTGAAAAACGCTGGAGAGCTTGTAAGAGATTGGGCGTTACCCATTTAAACGTAGTGATTACAGAAATCTATTACACTTTTTAAATTAAGACGTTTGCTTTTATTCTCGAGGCAATTCTTGCATTTTATTTGCTGTATTAAGCAGGTACCTGATACTTCAAAAGTAAAAATCGATCCCGAAACAAATACCCTCATGCGCTCTGGGGTTGAATCAATCGCCAACCCGTATGATATGGTAGCATTAGAGGCGGCTCTTATTTTAAAAGACACGTATGGTGGCACCGTAACCGCTCTAAGCATGGGGCCACCGCAAGCAGCACAAGTCCTGAGGGAAGCCATATCACTTGGCGCTGATGAAGCTATTCTCCTGTCCGATCGAGCCTTTGCTGGTGCGGATACTTTAGCCACCAGTTACGCGCTCACCAAGGCTATCGAAAAATTAGCCCAAAACACACCAGTTGATATAATATTGTGCGGAAAGCAAGCAATTGACGGCGACACTGCGCAAGTAGGGCCGGGCATTGCTACCCGCCTTGGATATACTCAATTCACCTACGTGACTGAGATAAAGGAAATCGATACAATAAATGCGCGTATCAGCGTGAAACGGAAAGTAGAGGGAGGCAGTGAGATTATTTGCGGTCCACTTCCTGCCGTGCTTACGGTTGAACTGGAATTAGCGAAACCCCGACGGGCTTCGCTTCCTCGCCTCATCCATTCACTTCGATCTGAGATTAGCTTGTGGAACGCTGAGGCAATTCACGGGGATAACCAAAAACTGGGCCTCAAGGGTTCCCCCACCTGGGTGAAAAAAATATTTTCTCCTCCCCTTAAAGAAGGAGGACCCCGATTTGACGCCCGGGAAAACCCGCGGCAGGCAGTGGAAGATTGTTTAAAAACCTTTTTAGCTGACGAAATTTTTGCTTTTCAATTCCGAAAACGGTGGGAGCGGTAAGGCCGAATGCCAAAAAATTCAAAGGGAATCGAAGTTGCTGAAATAGTCCCCGATAAATGTATTGGGTGTCAAATCTGCGTCGCCGAATGCCCGGTCGGTGCCATTGAAATGTCGGCTGGCGTTGCCATCATTGACCCGGAAATTTGTATTGGATGCGGTAAATGTTTTGACGTTTGCCCGGTTGAAGCAATCAAATTCGAAAAGAAAAGGCGCGCAAAGAAAATCACAAGGCCTGAAGGAGTTGCTGATGGCGTGCTTCCCAGTTACCAAGGAGTTGCTATTTTTATTGAGGGCTCATATGGGCATGGAGCAACCGTTTCGTGGGAGCTGGTTGGAAAAGCAAAGGAACTTGCAGAAAAATTAAAGACCAAGGTGATAGGGTTTTTATTAGGCCATGAGGTAACCAATATTGCTCAAGAAGCAATAGCCTACGGATGCGATGAAGTTCATGTGATTGATGATCCTTTTCTCAAAACCTACCTCTCGAAATCATATGGAAAAGCACTGACTGATCTCTGTAAAAAAGTAAAACCAGAAATATGCCTCATCGGGGCTACCCCAGTAGGCCGAGACTTGGCAGGCATAGTGGCAACAAATCTTGAGACCGGTCTCACCGCTGATTGTACCGGGTTGGATATTGAGGAAGAAAAGAATTTACTTCTCATGACCAGACCAACCTTTGGCGGTAATATCATGGCTACCATTTTTTGCGAACACCATCGCCCGCAGATGAGTACGGTAAGGCCGCGGGTCTTTAAAAAACCGGAAAAAATTCCTGCCGGGACCGGAAATATTTACCCCCACGCCTTTGAACCAGCGCACGAAAAGCTTCCTGAGCTGATAGATTTCATCAAGGATGTTGTTACTGGTGATGGTGTTGACATTACTCGGTTCCCCGCCTTAGTTGTTGCTGGAAAAGGGGCATGTGATCTTGAGGCAATGCCCTTGCTTAAGGAACTCGCCGATCTGGTAGGAGGAATCGTAGCCTGTTCCCGACCAGTAGTGGAAGCGGGATTGATGCCCTACGAACGTCAGGTTGGTCAAACCGGAAAAACCGTGGCGCCTAAACTTTATCTCGGCATTGGAGTGTCAGGGGCTGTTCAGCATCTGGTGGGTATACAAGGGTCTGAAAAAATTATTGCCATCAACGCTGATCCGAAAGCGCCGATATTTAACGTTGCTGACGTTGGTATCATCGGGGATTATAAAAAGGTTGTGCCTCTTTTAATCGAGCAACTCAAAAAAGAAAGCACGGGAGCTAAAAAGGATTTGTAAGTATGCAGGAAAATTACGACGTCGCCATTGTAGGGGCAGGACCCGCGGGTATCTCGGCAGCATCCCTTTTAGCTGAGAAGGGGGTTAAAACCATTGTTTTTGAACGAGGTGAATATCCTGGGGCAAAAAACATTTCCGGGGGTGTTCTCTACGGGCATGACTTAGCCGCCATTATTCCGGATTTCGCGAAAAGAAACTGCCCGGTTGAACGAAACATCATTGAATCGCGCCTATGGTTCCTCGCTAAGGAGAGCGGATACAGTCTTTCCTTTCGCGATCGCGCATTTTATGAGAAACAGGCGTTTAATGCCTTTACGGTGGGAAGAGCCAAGTTCGACCGATGGTTTGCAGAACAGGCAAAAGTAAAAGGAGCACTTGTGGTCTGCAGCACTGTTGTTACGGATCTGCTCAGAGACAGTAATAATCGCGTTATCGGCGTTACGACAGATCGCTCTGAGGGGGATTTAAAGGCGAAGGTAGTTGTGCTGGCTGATGGAATCAATTCTCCGCTGGCCGCTAAAACCGGATTCCGTCCAGAACCAAAACCCTCGCACATCGCGCTGGCAGTCAAAGAAGTTATTGAACTTCCGGAAGAGATCATTAACGAACGGTTTAACACCGAGACGGGGCACGGGGCGACGATTGAAATCATCGGCGAAATCACCCAGGGTATGGATGGTATCGCAGGAATTTATACCAATAAAAATTCGCTTTCGGTATGTATCGGAGCCAATCTTTCTGATTTTATGGAAAGCAAAGTTAAACCGTACGAAATGCTGGAAGAGTTCAAACAGCATCCCATGGTTGCTCCTCTCATTAAAGATGGTCAGGCAAAAGAATACATGGCCCATTGGATTGCAGAGGGTGGTTATGACACGATGCCGCAACTCTGTGGTGACGGATACCTCATTGCCGGAGATTCAGGAATGTTGTTTAATGCTCTTCATCGCGAAGGGTCAAACATGGCCATGACCTCAGGCAGATTTGCGGCAGAAACGATTGCAGGGGCCTTGGATAAAGGTGATTTCAGCCGCAAGGCTCTCGCAGGATATGTCTCTCGGTTACAAAACTCATATGTAATCAAGGATCTTAAAAAGTACCGGCGGTTTAATGCCTTTCGTCTTCAGCATCATGAGCTTTTTACCACCTTGCCAAAGTTAGGGGGTTTTGCAGCGCAAAAAATGCTTACCGTAGATGGGGTCACCAAAAAAGAGAAACAAAAAACTATTTGGAAAGAAGTGCGAAAGAAAATATCTTGGGCGAGCCTAATACGGCTTTTATGGAATGGTTGGAGGAGCGTCAAATGACCGTTAAGGTTGAGGACAAACTTTTTTTAAACCGTTTTCGCGTGGACGAAAAACCTCATATTCGAATCATTGAGGGCAACATATGTATGGAGAAGTGCGAGAATCAACCATGCCTTTATTTCTGCCCGGCGAATGTTTACCGCCTCGAAAAAAACCGTATTAGCGTGGCCTATGAAGGCTGTTTAGAATGCGGCTCCTGTCGTATCGGCTGTCCCAACCTTAATATTGAGTGGCACTTTCCTACCGGAGGTTACGGAATCAGCCATAAGTTTGGGTAGAAGCTTAAGGCATTTAAAAAACTATGTTTTGGTAACTTGATAAACTTTGCAAAGGGCTAACCTTAGAAAGGAGCGACTGTTATGGTGGAGGCAAAAAGAAGTTTACACCTTCGTCTGCAGGAGTATTGCGATTGTTATCTGGAGACAGATCCGCAGAAAGAAATTGCGGTGATCAATAAAAAAGGGGCCACTGCCGATGTAACAAAAGACAGGGAGGAAGTGGCGCTCAAATTTCTCTGTTTAACAATTCTTTACGGCATTAAAGAAAGTGCAAAAAAGATCACTCTTACAAAGAAAGGCAGAGACGAGGTCAGATTAGATGTTGAGGCAGCGGGAAAATACCTGCTCCCTGCACCGCGTGCCGATATAGCAGATGAAATCTTTAAAGTGATGCGTTCAATTACCCACCTTGAATCCGAGAGAGGAAAGGAAGTTCTTTGTCTTGGCTTGAGAAATGATCGATTAGAATTAACAGTGGAATTTGCTTCGGCAGCGGGGAAGAATACCTTAAGCATTTCGTTCCCCGCTATCTAATCCTAGCTGAGTCACGGTTCGTACAAAGTCATACTCATGCCCTTTAAAAGGGGTAAATAAAAAAAATTAAATAAAGGAGTATAAAACGATGGAAAGAACAAAAATAAAAGCAGTGCAAGAGGGATTGGTTCAAAAAATGAAAGAATGGCAAGAAATAGAATCCACAGCTATTAAAACAACCAGAGAAATCGGAGATAAAACTAAAAACCCACTTATAAAAAATATTATGATTACTATTAATTCTGACTCAGCACGGCATCGAAGTGTCCAACAACTCATTATCGATAGTCTCGAAAAAGAACACCTCACCCTGAGCATCAATGATTTAGGAGATATTTGGGATATGATCGAGAAACATATTGCCTTGGAGCAAAAAATGGTTTCCCTGGTTAAAGAAGTTTTAGAGACGGTAAAAGGGAAAAAAGCATTAATGGTGCAGCAGTACTTCCTGGAATACCTTCTTGCGGATGAAGAAAAACACGAGTCAATGCTCAATAAACTACACTCTATAAAAGATGGAATGTATCCCTATGGGGGATAAATTGACTTTTGGGGTCCATTCACAGAACCGGTTAAAATTTACTAATACCATTTTGCTGTTTTTTCAGTTTCAAACCTTTCGGCTTTTACGTTAAAAGCCCTTGATTGCCATCCTTGACAAAATTGCAAATAAAAATTATTATTTTTAATCTTTAGAATCTTTTTTAAGGTTTTTTGTGAACCAAGATAAATCACCATGACTAAAAAAATTATTGCTCATGTCCTGTGGGGATTCTATTTTAACCTTTAATCTTAAATCCAAACTACTATGGATGTAAAAATCAAAAATGAAAGCACGATCACCAAGAAGAAAAAAGTAGGTTTTGGTTTTCAGCTTTTGGTGATTTTCTTTTTTCTCGCTATAGGCATCGGGACATCAGGGTATCATTACTACAAAAAGCAAGAGACCCGCTTCCGCGAAGCTACAAATAATCAACTTGAAGCAGTCGCGGATTTAAAGGTTAAAGAAATTGCATACTGGCGTGATCGCCGGCTTGAAGACGCAACCATCATCATGAAACAATCCTCTTTCACCCCCTACGTTCAGCAGTGGCTTAAATATCCTAATGATTCAGAGCTTAAAGAAAAAGTCTCCGTCTTTTTGAATATTTTCCGGGATAATAAAAATTACAAAACTATTATCCTTACCGACGCTCAGGGGAATACAAGGCTTCTATTGCCGCAAGAAAGCCACCCGCTCAGCACATATAAGCAACAACAAGTCGCCAATGCACTACAGACAAAGAAAATCATCTTCTCTGACCTTCATCGAGATGAAGCAACAGACTCTATTTACGTTGCCATTTTTGTTCCTCTTTTTAGCTCCTCCAAGAACGAGGGTCCCCCCTTCGGGGTTATCGTGCTTGAGATTGATCCGTATCAATTTCTTTATCCCCTCATTCAAACGTGGCCAACACCAAGCAAGACTGCCGAGACTTTGTTGGTGCGCAAGGAAGGAGCAGGGGTACTGTTTCTTAATGAGCTCCGCCACCGCAAAAACACTGCTCTCACCCTCCGGCTTCCGATTAGTCGGAAAGATCTGCCTGCAGCTATGGCCGCCAGAGGCATAGAAGGAGTAACTGAAGGCATTGACTACCGGGGCAAGTCAGTGCTGGCTGCGTTCCGAAAAATGCCTGATTCCTCCTGGCTTTTGGTTGCCAAGATAGATCGGCAGGAAGTCTATGGATTGATTAAAAAGCAAACCCAGTTGATGGCGATAATTGTCCTTTTGCTTATTTTATTCTTTGGAGTTGGTCTTGGTTTTTTATGGCGACAACAGAGCGCCAAGTTTTATAAGAAACAACTCGAGGCTGACCGTAAGAGTATCGAGAGCCAAGAAGATCTGGATCGTGCGCAGGCGGTAGGAAACATAGGAAGCTGGCGATTGGATATTCAGCGAAATAACTTAACCTGGTCAGATGAGAACCATCGTATTTTCGGCATTCCTAAGGAGACGCCAATGACATACGAGACCTTCCTTTCCACCGTGCACCCGGATGACCGGAACTACGTTGATACAAAGTGGAAAGAGTGCTTGGCCGGCAAGCCATACGACATAGAGCACAGAATTATCGTTGACGGGCACGTCAAGTTGGTCCGTGAAAAGGCATATCTCGAATTCGACAGCCAGGGGGCACTTGTCGGCGGCTTCGGCATAACGCAGGACATCACCGAGCGCAAGGAAATGGAAAATGCAATTCGTCAGGCACGGGATGAATTGGAAAGCCGAGTTCAGGAACGAACCGCGGAACTCAAGGGAGTTGTTGAGGCATTGCAGGATGAAATGACTGAACGCAAGCAAGCTGAGGAAGCGTTGGGAGCCGAACGGCAGCGGTTCAATGATGTCCTGGAAATACTACCGGTTTACGTAGTGCTGTTGACGCCGGATTATCACGTATCTTTTGCCAACCGCTTCTTCCGAAAGCGCTTTGGCGAGTCTCACGGCCGGCGCTGCTTTGAGTATCTCTTCGAACGCAGCGAGCCGTGCGAGATTTGCGACACCTATACCGTTTTGGAAACCAAGGCACCTCATCACTGGGAGTGGACCGGCCCGGATGGCCGCAATTATGATATCTTCGACTTCCCCTTCACCGACACGGACGGCTCTCCCCTCATTCTGGAGATGGGCATTGACATTACCGAGCGCAAGCAGGCAGAAAAGAAATTGAAAGCCACTAATGCTCTGTTGAGCCTCTTCTCCCAGAAGCCCTCACGAAAGGAATATCTTGACGCGGTGGTTGACCTAATTCACTCCTGGACTGGCTATCGGTGTGTTGGCATCCGGATCTTGGATGACAAAGGTTACATCCCCTATGAATCATACATCGGTTTCGGTCGGGAATTCTGGGAATCCGAGAGTCGGCTTTCAATCGAGCATGCCCAGTGTGTTTGCATGCGAGTCATTACCGGAAACCCAGACCCACAGGATGTCTCCATGATGACCCCTGGTGGATCTTTTCATTGTGAGGATACCGTTGCTTTCGTTGGTCGGCTCTCTCCGGAAGAAAAAGCGAGGTTCAGGGGTGTTTGTATCCAAAACGGATTTTTATCCCTCAGCATTGTCCCCGTTCGTTACGGTAATAAAATACTTGGATCAATTCAACTGGCAGACGAAAAGAGGAAAAAGCTATCTTTACCCTTTATTGAATTTCTTGAGTTAATGAGTCCCCTTATCGGAGAAGCAGTCAACCGATTCAATTTAGAGGATGAAATTCGGGAGTCAGAAAGTCACCTCCGGCTCCTCTCTTCTCAACTCCTTACGGTGCAGGAAGACGAAAGGAAACGGATATCCGCTGAACTCCATGACGATATTGCTGCAAAATTGGCTGGTATAAAATTTTCCCTCGAAAAAAGATTGATGGAAACGGATGAAAAAAACAAGAAGATGAGCCAATCATTAAGGGACATTGTTTCTCTGGTTCTTGAGACGATCGCCTCCACCCGGAGAATTATGATTAATTTACGGCCGGCTATGATAGATGATCTGGGAATCCTGGCAACCTTAAACTGGTCTTGCCGCGAATTTGAGCAAATTTTCACTACCATCCAAATAGAAAAACAAGTCAAGATCGAGGAAATCGAAATTCCTGATCACTTAAAGATCGTAATTTTTCGGATTGTCCAGGAAGGGATGAATAACATTGCCAAACACAGCGGAGCAAACCATATCTCTCTTGCTTTGGAAAAAATAAATGACACCTTGGCGCTATCAATTGAGGATAATGGCCGGGGATTTGATGTGGAGAATAAAACCCTTGTGTCGGAAATGTTTCATGGTTTTGGGATTATTAATATGCAAGAACGCACCAGACTCTCAGGAGGAGAATTTTCAATCAAATCTTTTAAAGAAAAAGGGACTTCTATTAAAGTAACCTGGTCTTTAAAACCAATCGCAATGGACTATCACTTACGAATTGAGCCTTCTTGATTACCCGTGGCTGTACTGGTATCCCTTCCAAAAACTTCCGTCAAAAAATACTGTCTTTTTTTTGCGAAAATAAGTAATCCACCTTATTTTTTTTATATAAATAGAGGCTTATTGTGAAACTAATCCTCATATCCTCTCTTCTCCTCTTTTTATGGCCGGACAATTTTTTGTCCGGCCATTTTCTTTAGAAAAGAGCCTGCTTCATTGTTTAAGTTTTTCCTTCGTAACAAGCCCCTTTTCAATGGCAAGAGCGGTCAGAGCAGCTGTATTATGCAGATTAAGCTTTTCCATGATGTTCGCCCGGTGTTTCTCGACCGTTTTTTCGCTGAGACAGAGTAACTCGGCAATTTTTTTATTTTTATATCCTTCCCCAACCAGCTTGAGAATTTCTCGCTCCCGTGCAGTAATGGTTTCCCATGATGATTTAGACTTCAACGTTTTTTTCCCCTCTAAGTATCCTTCCAAAACTTTTTCGGATACCCCGGGACTAAAATAAGGCTTTCCCGAGAGAACAATTTTTATGGCTGATATGAGATCATCATGATTAGCATCTTTTAAACAATATCCGTCAGCACCCGCCCGAAAGGCTTCGAGAATGTATTCATCTTGTTCGTGCACGGTTAAGACTAAGACCTTTGTTTTCGGAGAAACTCGCTTGATGTCTTTAATGGCCGATAGACCATTCATTTTTGGCATTGAGAGGTCTAAAAGAACAAGATCAGGTTGATAATTCTCAACGCAGCGGATTGCAGCAAACCCATCTTCTGCTTCACCCACTATCTCAAAATCAAGGCTCATGCCCAAAAGTGAGCGTAAACCTTCTCTTAAAATAGTACAATCTTCTACAATAGCTATTCGGGATTTTTTTTCCATAATGGACCTGGTAAGTTGCCGGGGTGAAAGACCCCCTTTTAAAATAAACTCGCCGGATTAATTAACTATTTTTATTTCCTTTTGAAACGAATGTCAACTTTTTTAAAATAAAGGATTATACCCACCAAAATACATAAAACTACTTATAGATAATCTTTATAGAGTGAAATAAAAATTTAAACATGAAATATCAGCCTATATCTCTGAAAAATAGTGGCACTATTTTTAACATTCTTAAACGTTATTCCACCCATGCATTTTCTATTAAATTTAAATTCTTAGGGAGTGGGTTTAATGATGCCTGAGATATTACTCGTTGACGATGATATCAACTTTCGAAAATTAATCAAAGAAACCTTATGCCTAGCATTTCCCTCTTTATGCGTCAAGGAAGCAGGGAATGGAGAAGAAGCACTCCAAAAAATCGAGGCTTGCCTGCCTAATATTATTTTTATGGACATACGATTGCCCGGAGAAAACGGGCTTGTCCTTACCCAAAAAATTAAAAAGAAATATCCTGACGTTGATATTGCTGTTCTTACCAGCTACGATCTCCCCGAATATCAGGAGGCGGCAACCAAAAATGGAGCAAAATATTTTCTTTTGAAAAACACAATAATTCCAATGGGCGTTATTACTATGGTTCAGAATTGGATTGATATCCATGGAAAAGACTAATGACCTCGTTAACAAAGTGCGTGATTTTCTTTTTCACCGATGAAAGGAGAGACCTCATGGCATCGGATTTCAAAATTTTCACGCATCGAAACAGTGACAACCTCCATTTAAACTTAAATGGTCATTTTGATGCGACTGCGGCGCAGGAACTGTTCACCTTCATAAAAGCTCATGGAGACGGTGCGTGTAGTATCTTTATCCATACCAGCAACATCAAACAGATCCATCCCACAAGCCCTGATATTTTCCGAAGTGCGCTTTACAGCCTGAATAACCATTTTTGTGGCAAACTTATTTTTACCGGCAAAGAGGCAACCACCATAGCGCCGAAAAATAGTCAAATATTATGAACTCGGAACATTTTGCACCCCCAGAAGTTTCGCGGATCATCCTGAAGAGGCTTTTTGATAAAACTCTTTCGTCAGTTGAAATTTCCCGATTTATCAAAGACGTGGTGAATATAAGTGATAATGACGGGAAGATTACCCTCGCCGAGGAAATCCAAAAGCTTGAGACCCTGGGGTGGAAAAAAGAGGTCATAGATCCGACAATCCTTGAACTGATACGTCTTCCTTTCAGAAAATAACCCTATTCAAAAGAGTGGTCGAGGGTATTGAGAACACAAGGGAAGTTATCAAAAACCGTTTAGAGAATCAGAGAAGAAGATTTTTTATGGAAAGCAATAAT
>Ga0208980_10000819_pt1 | contig 18194 bp, 18 predicted proteins | sample WetSurMetagenome_3_FD_187993 | JGI IMG/M metagenome (GOLD analysis project Ga0208980, IMG submission 187993) | Wetland microbial communities from Twitchell Island in the Sacramento Delta, sample from surface sediment Aug2011 Site A1 Bulk (version 2) | ecosystem: Environmental > Aquatic > Marine... | reverse complement strand
GCCGAAGAGATGGAAAAAGCCCCTACCTTTTATGATAACTCCCGTTGGGTGAAACCATTTGAATCCATCATGCAGCTGGTCCGCCCTCCTAAGTATAGAGAGATCGACCCTTCCCCCTTCCTTGCTATCTTTTTCCCGATTTTTTTTGGGATTATGGTAGGTGACGTTGGGTACGGGCTGGTTATCCTTGCCTTCGCACTGATTATAAAAAACAAGTTCAGGACAATAGAATTTGTAAGAAACATCGCAGATATCCTGACAATCTCGGCAATATCGACAATAATTTTTGGATTTATTTATGGCGAATTTTTTGGGGATTTCGGAGAGATAATGGGCTGGCTGCACCCGGTGTATTATCTTGGTGTGACATGGAACCGGCTGGAAGCAATACTACCCATGCTTATATTAGCCATCGCAATCGGAGTTATCCATGTCTTTTTAGGTCTGATCATCGGGATTATCAACGAAGTTACCCGGAAAAACAAAAAACACCTTGCAGAAAAGGTGGGGATGCTGCTCGCACTTTCAGGATTCATCACCGTCATTTTCCTCGCTCTTGGGATGGTTCCGGCATGGGTGCTCTACCCCGCTGTCATTATGGTCATTGTTGCACTTTTGTTAATTATTTATGGCGCCGGCGCTATGGGCCCCTTGGAGGTTATGAGTGCCGTGGGAAATATTCTGTCCTACTCCAGGCTGATGGCAATTGGTCTGGCATCTGTGATTCTGGCTTTTGTGGCAAATAAACTCGGCGGAGAGATGGAAATTTTGGCTGTGGGGATTCTCATAGCGGTCCTCCTGCACACGATGAATATTGTTCTTGCCATGTTTTCTCCCTCAATCCACTCTATGCGACTGCATCTTGTGGAATTCTTCTCGAAATTTTATACAGGAGGGGGCATTGCGTATAAACCTTTCAAAAAAGAGACAAAAAGTGGTATTGAACCTCCCTTACCAGGATAGCCAGATACTCTTTTAGGGTTGCGGGGTTTTTTTCTTTGCGGCTTTTTTCTTTCTCTCGATAATCGTTTTTACTTTCTTTAGTCTGAATAGATCCTCTCTCTCGCGCTCCTCAATTGCATTTTTGATGTATTTTGCCTGATTTTTCAATTCAGGAATCAGAATCTGTTCAAGAGCGTTTACCCGACGCCTGTTCATCTGGATTTCCGCACCAAGTCTTCTCATGGCAGTTTCTGTTTCAGCTAGCTCAATGAGAAGATCCAGTTCTGCTTCAAATCGCTCCGCAGTCTCATCGATTCTGCCACTTGTTGATATGATACCGTATCCCCTCTCCAGCATGCTTTTTGAGACGCGTTTTTTCTCAATAACCGGAACAGGTACACCCATAATGTTTTTCCCGCTGATATCTACAGTAATAGATCTGCGGGTGGCAAATGAGGCAGATTTTAATGCAACCGGGTCATCAACCGACTGCGCTATCAGGAGAGCAAGGTCCGCGGAGCGCGAAACCTGCTCAAGTTCTTCTCTGGAGTTTGAAACGGTAGTTAAAATTTTAAAAAATTCCTGTATGAGTGCATCCATTTTTTCCCGCAGGAGATCCCGACCCTGTTCCGCAAGTTTTATCTGAGCCTTTTTTTTCATCAGCTCCATTCTCGTCGGTTTTACCTGCTCCATACCTTATCCTTCCTTCTCTCTGTGCGCAGGATGATAGTGTTGGATATACTCGGGTTTAATCCGCTTAAGCTCATCTTCCGGGAGAATAGCAAAGAGGTCCCAGGCAATCGAAAGAGTTTTTTCAATGGAACGTTCTTCATCCCCCTGAGATATGAATCGTTTTTCTATCTCATCTGCAAACTTCAGATATTTTTTGTCCATCTCAGTGAGGGCTTCTTCCCCAACGATAGCAACGAGCCTGCGGAGGTCTCTTCCATAAGCATAGGATGCGTACAGCTGGTCAGCAACCCCCCGGTGGTCTTCCCGGGTTTTTCCCGGACCTATCCCAAGATTCATAAGCCTCGAAAGGCAGGGTAGTGCATCCACCGGCGGGTCTGCACCCCTACGATAGAGGTCACGGGAGAGTACAATCTGCCCTTCGGTAATATACCCGGTCAGATCCGGGACCGGATGGGTAATATCATCATCCGGCATCGTCAGGATGGGGATCTGCGTTATGGAGCCGGTTTTTCCTTTCAGCCTGCCGGCCCGCTCATAAATAGACGAAAGATCAGTGTACATGTAACCAGGATATCCCCGCCTGCCAGGTACTTCCTCGCGGGCTGTGGAGATCTCCCGGAGGGCTTCGCAGTAATTGATCATGTCGGTCAGGATCACCAGCACGTGAAGGTTGTGGGTGAATGCCAGAAATTCGGCGACCGTGAGCCCGCAGCGAGGTGCTGCAAGGCGTTCAACGGTTGGATCATCTGCCAGGTTCATGAAAAAGACCACACGTTCCAAAGCGCCGGTGCTTTCAAAATCCCGTATGAAGAAGGATGCTTCCTTATGGGTGATTCCCATTGCCACAAAAACGACCGCAAACTGTTCCCCCTCGCCGAGGACTTTTGCCTGCCGTGCAATCTGTGCGGCAAGTTTGCTGGCGGGAAGACCGGAACCGGAGAAGATGGGGAGCTTCTGACCACGTACAAGGGTATTCAGACCGTCTATCGTTGACATACCAGTCTGGATGAAATCCGCAGGTTTATCCCGGGCTGAGGGATTTATGGGAGTTCCAGCGATATCAAGAACGGATTCCGGTATAATATCGGGGCCTCCGTCACGTGCCTTTCCGACACCATTGAACACCCGGCCCAGCATATCAAGGGATACATTGAGCCGGGCGGGTTCACCCGTGAACCTGACCTTGGTTACCTGGGTGTCAATTCCCCGGGTTCCTTCAAATACCTGGATCACAGCCATTTCTTCTGAGATGTCAAGAACCTGCCCGGTCCGTTCATCTCCATCCTTAAGAAAAATCCTGACAATCTCCCCAAATGAAGCCCCTTTAACATTGCTGACAAAGATCAGGGGACCTGATACATAATTTATAGTCTGGTAATCTTTGGTGAGGAGAGAAGCCTGCTTCATTTTTCCACCTCGAGCGTTGCGAGCTTATTGCTGATATCATCAATCATTTTCATGATGCTATCAAGGTCCTGAATATTCTTCATTCGCCCAATGTTTGTTTTGAGGGGAAGTGTCTGGATTTGTTTTAAAGAGATTCCCCGGTTCATCACCTCATTTACCTGGGCATAGTATGTCATAATCACCTTGAGCATGAGGTACTGCTTTTCCATGGGGCAGAACGAATCGGTGTCGCTGTAGGCGCTCTGCTGGAGGAAGTCCTCACGTATCATCCTCGTTACTTCAAGAATTGCTTTTTCGCTCTCGGGTAACGCATCGGGACCGACCAGCTGGACGATTTCCTGGAGTTCGACTTCCTTTTGTAACAGATACATGGTCTTTTCCCTGAGCTCCCGCCAGTCTTTTGCTACATGCTCGATATACCAATCGCCGATACTATCAAGATACAAGGAGTAACTTTTGATCCAGTTGACCGAAGGAAAATGCCTGCGGTAGGCGAGATTTGTATCTAGAGCCCAGAATGTCCCGACAACTCTCAGGGTGTTCTGGGTGATGGGTTCAGAGAAGTCTCCCCCGGGGGGCGACACAGCGCCAACAACAGTAACAGAACCCGTTCGCTCTCCTGAACCGACGCATACGACCCTACCGGCGCGTTCATAAAATGCGGAAAGCCGTGTAGCGAGGTAGGCCGGATATCCCTCTTCACCGGGCATCTCTTCCAGTCGTCCTGATACTTCACGCAGCGCCTCACCCCACCGGGAAGTTGAATCTGCCATCAGTGCAACATCGTACCCCATATCCCGGAAATACTCTGCGATGGTAATTCCGGTATAAATCGATGCCTCCCGAGCAGCAACCGGCATATTAGAGGTGTTGGCGATAAGGATTGTCCGTTCGATAAGCGGGAGATTTGTCCGGGGATCTATAAGTTCAGGGAATTCGGCAAGGACATCTGTCATCTCATTCCCGCGTTCGCCACACCCGATGTATACCACGATCTGCGTGTCAGACCATTTGGCAAGCGTCTGTTCTGATACCGTCTTTCCGGTCCCAAAACCACCCGGAATCATAGCTGTGCCGCCTTTTGTTACAGGGAAAATGCAATCAAACACTCTCTGGCCGGTGATCAGCGGCAGTATAGGATCCAGCTTTTTTTGTATTGGTCGTGGGATCCTGACTGGCCAGACCTGCATCATAGACAACGGGATCTTGCCATCCAGGGTGCAAACGATCTCTTCGACCGTAAACGAACCGGTTTTAATAGTAGTCACAGTCCCGGAGATTTTATGGGGAACAAGGATCCGGTGCTCGAAATGGAATTCCCTGACAGTCCCGATCACATCACCTTCAGAAACGGTATCGCCTTTTTTGACTGATGCAGAAAACTCCCATTTCTTATGGCGGTCAAGCCCGGGAGCTGAAATTCCCCGTTCAATAAAATTTCCGCATTTTTCAAGGAGCACCGGAAGCGGGCGCTGTACACCGTCATAAATGGAGGCGAGAAGGCCAGGGCCGAGTTCGACAGAGAGGGGGGTCTCCGTGTTCTCTACTTTTTCGCCGAGGGTAAGTCCCGTCGTATCTTCATACACCTGGATAACCGCATCGTTTCCTTCCAGGCGTATAATCTCCCCCCTCAACTCCTCATTGCCGACTTTGACCACATCATACATTTTTGACCCGTTCATTTCGCGGGCGATAATGACTGGGCCGGAAATTCTTGAAATTGTTCCAGAAATCATACCTTCACTTCCTCAGAACGATGTTATAGCCAATTGCCTTTCGTAAGAGCCGTTCGATATACGATCTTCTGTCGACTTCCTTTGATTTCGAAGGAATGGGGATGATGAGAGGGCGGGCCAGTTTTTCGATACGGGTCATCAGTTTCTCATCAAGTGCAAGCATAAACTCCTCGTTTATGGCAACGATCCCGATATCGTCTTTGTATAACAGAGGTGAGATAACTTTTTTCGCTTCCTCCGGACTATCCGCTTCCTGCACTTCAACTCCTGCCAGCCGGAAACCCGACGCACGATCGCTATCTGTAACGACCACAAATTTATACATACACCAGTTCCTCTTTGAGCTGTTCATCGGGAAGATCTACCGTTTTACATCGTGAAATGATCCGGATATTGGTTATTTCGTTATATTTTGCCCAGAAATATCCAATAACTGAAGCAATACTCAGGGGATCACCCAAAAATGCACTTACTCCTTTTTTAATCAGGAATTTTTCCAGTTGTTTTTCAATGACGGAAATTTTTTGTGTTTTTATGGCGATTTCGGGAACATCTGCGACGAACTGGTACGATGTTTGATCCAGTGCTTTGAGAACCTCTTCAATCGAGTGTAAGGTAGTAAATTGATTCAATTTTTTCGGAGTGAGTTCCTTACCTCCCTCAATCAGAAAATCCTGAGCTTCTTCACTACTGACGTGATCGCGGATCATACGTAGAAGGGTCCTGATGTTTACAACGTCAATCTCTGTTGCAAGAATATCACCGATCAGGATAGTGTTGTATGACTTGGTTTTTACTGATTCCAGGGCTTCCTTATAATAATATTTGTCAAGTGCGCATTCAAGTATAGCAAGATCGCCTTTTTCAAAAAACTCAGGAAATTTTTCCGTTAAGGGTTTTGCATACACGATTCCCCAGGTTGCAAGCATATCGATGACCGCTCTGACATCTGGTTGCCTGACAAGTTCTTTGAGTGTCACCTCGTCAAGTTCCCCGGCAGGTACAAGACAGTCAAGAATTTCTTCATTTGTTACATGTATGTTTTTCCCACGGAGAATGGTTTTAATGTTCTGGACATCCCAACGGTGCAGGAATATCCTGATGAACCGTTCCGCTTCGCTTTCCCTTACGTACTCGAGGATTTTTTGAAAGGTTCTGATAAAATTTTTTCTTAATGCATATTCAACACAAAGCACACCCTGGTACAGAACTTTTGCTTCTATAATATCCTCCTTATACGGAGTTTTTTCAAGATCAGAAATGAGAGAATCAAGATCGGGTTGAAAAATCAAATCTTCAAGTGTGTGACGGTCAAGAAGACGGCTTTTCATTCCGCGTATTCTTGCATTCACGTACCCGTAATCCATGTCAATCACCGTACAGAACTGCATAAATTTCGAGTTTTTTTTGCTCCTTGACCCGCTGCAACCGTGATTCAAAAGTATTTGAAATTTTTACGGATTCATTCATGGTGCTGACAATAAGACCACCTGAACAATTGATGTCCGCAACGATTTCACCAGACAGATGTAATTCAGACAGTATCTTTTTTATGAGTTTTTCATCCCGTTTGTCAATATGGATTCGGAACGTCTCTGCTCCCAACGCTCCGACTGCTTCCCGGGCAAGGTTTTTTAAGATATCCGGATATTTCGCATCCTTCCGTACGTACATCAGGCGTTTTTCCGCGTCACCAAATGCTGTTGAAAAGATCGCTTCTTTGGTTTTGATCAGTTTTTCCTTATTCTCACCTTTGGTAAGGTAGATGAGTTTGTTTCTCTCAATTGTTGCGGCCTTCTTTGCTTCTGCCAGAAGTGACTGTTGTATAACAGTTACCTGGTTCTTTGCATCTTCAGAAATTAATCCTACAGCACTGCGTGCTTTTTCTCTGAGCTCGCGCTCCTTTTCCTGTGCGCTCTCCTCAACAGATTTTAACAGGTTTTCATATGCCATTGCTTCACCCGCGTATATTAACAGGTTTTCAATATCCTGATGGTCTTATTGACTGCACCCGTTTATTCCCGGTTCGGGAGCCCGAAGAAAAATCGTTCTTTAAGGGAATGCGCTGTATTCAATAAGCTAATACTTTCGTGAAATTACTTAACCATCAGGATAATCATCGATGCTATCACAAATCCGAGTATGACCAGTGTTTCAGGAATTGCTTCGATGATGATGATTGACCCGGCTGTTTCAGGCTTTTCTGCAATCGCTCCAGCTCCTGCTGCACCAATCCGTGATTGTGCCCATCCTGTTGCAATTGCACCTCCAGCAAATGCGATTGCCGCACCAATTGGAACCTCCCAACCAACCATTTTTTTAATCCTCCCTATGATAGTATCCTAACAATTCATCTACGATAAAAGTATCGTGTAGAATCGTGACAAATTATGAGCAAAACTGAAAAATAGTAATAATGTTTGTTATATTGTTCTGCTTAATATATTATCAAGCGATTTCAGCTGCTGATTGGTCAGGGGGGGCTTAGCTTTTACTGCTTTTCCAATGGTTATGAGTTCACTGATTTCATGTAGTGATAATTTTGAGAAACTATAAGTCGCCCATCGATGACGGTCGATCGATGTCCAGACTTCTCCCAGAATATCTTTGAGAACTTCGGAATCGGACAGAGAAACAGAATTCCAGTCATTTCCCATCCTGTGCCGTATCTTCTCTAAAGCATCTTCGACCACCTTTTCTTTTTGGATCTGAAACAGCCTTCTTCCCAGTGTATCTTCAGTAGTTCCGGACATAGAGAATAATTTGTGGGAATTATTCCTCTAATGGTTAATATTGTTTTCCGCAAAATCCGGTAAAATCCGGCCCATCCTTTGGCAAAAATTTTTTTTATTTAAGAATGTGAAGACCGGGACACCCGCATATCGCCACAAAGTATATAGATAGGGAATGGGATTGATTCATCATCCCCAAATGAGTTAGTGGAGGAGAACACAATGCCGGATGTATCGCAGAAAGAAGTGGGAAGGCGGATGTACCATGTACACCGGGTAAAGACAGTAGAAGAGGCCATAAAAAAAATTAAACATGGGGTTGGATCAGACTGGAGCACATTCACAAAGGAAGAGATTGATTTGCTGAATCATCTGTTGCAGTGTACATGGAACGTTGTAGATCAGAAGGTTTGGGATAAGGTACCATTTGGCAGTATGACGAAAAATGAGGTCAGAAAAGTCCTTTCATACGGAGAGGGCGTCAGTCCGGGAAAGAATCCGGAGCCGGCTTCAGTCGAGGAGATTAAAAAAATACTGCTCTCTCTCAGGTAATACCTCACTTTTTTTTGTTCATATCTACGATGTTGCCACTTCCACGCACTCTTCAATCGAGCCAACCCGGGTAACAGCACCGCACATATCCGGTACATAGGCAAGCGCTTTACCGCTGTTTACCATAATTGCCGGGTATTGTTCCATCACGGGTGAGACTACCATACAGGTATCGGCATAGACCCGTGCTCCACTTCTCTCAATGACATTGACAGTCATGCTATTGTTATATATGACGCCCTGTGCGGCAAAGACATAGAAGGGTTTTGTGACAGTTTTCCCTTTCAGGAGCCGGGCAATATCAATAAGTTCGGCAGGTGAGCAGTGCGGGCAGCCAACAGCAACGGCGTCGACGGGAATGTCGGTAAAAATCTGGTCGATCTCGTCGGGTTCAATACTGATGATCTCAAGATCTGAAATAGTGAACCGGTTCTTCCTGGCCTCCGGGGTTACACCCTTGACATGATAGAGAGCCACCGCCCCGGTTGCCGCCATTGCAGCTCCGAGTGCTTTGAGCTGGTCATTATCAGGAGTAATACCCAGAAAATACGGTATTTTATTTCCCACCAGTTTCCCGGTATGATAGCCAAGCGCTCCGTAGCGGGCAATGCCCCAGTCGTTTTCATCGGATTTTACTTCAATGACAACGTCGGGGTTACGGTTTTTATCAAGATGTAACCCGTAACAGGGGGTTTTTCCAACCAGGGCAGCAGCAAGTGCACCCGGTCCACCCTCCCTGTTTGTCCGTGCTCCAATGACCGAGTTGGCGTAGCTGACCGCTGATGATTCAGACCATGCGAGATGATCCCCAAAGGAAGTTTCATGCAGGTAATAGGGAGTGCAGGTACATTCAAGGTTCACCCCGAGCCGTTCATATGCCCCGATCACTGCCTGCTGTCGCTCCGCAAACACAGGTTCGATACCCATCTCCTTCCAGCGTCCACGCGGCATGCCAATGGGATTCAACACAGCCGGGACTACTGCACGGGCATCAAGACTGGAAAGCCATGCAAGACCGTATTCACCAATTGTTTTGTAGGATGCCCCGCTGACCTGTGCACTTCTGATCCTGACAAGACGTTCTGCTCCAAAGACCTTACCCAGAGCTACGAGGAGTTCAAGCATCTTTTGCAGGGTCTCGCCATTTTCACCGGCAAGCATCTTCTCTTCATCGGGGGCGAGATACATCTGGTTCACCAGGTCGCACGCGAAAATTCATCCTCGCGTCCAAGCACCATGGTCGCATCGACCCCGACTTTCACATTAGTTCCATCCTCGAGCTGGCAGGGATCGAGTGATGACCCCCGAACACCAGTGATCACCATGACATCACGGTCACCGCTTACGCGAGTTGCAATTGCATACTCAACGTCAAGGGGATCATTCGGATCGATATCCTCGTCAACGATAACAACATGTTTTAACGAGGTGTGGGCGGCAAATGCTGCCATAATTGCATTTTTTGCATCGCCCTGCGTACTTTTTTTAATCTGGATAACCGCATGGAGATAGCCGCAACCACCTTTGGTAAGCACAACGTTCCTGACTTCGGTCACTCCGGCAACCCCTCGATAAATTTTTGGTTCATAGGGTGCACCCATCAGCATTTTATGTTCATCACCACCAGGCAGAATACCGTGATAGATAAAGTCAGGTTTTAGGTGCATACCGGTAAATTCAATCACCGGTTGCTGTCTCACGGGATCATAGGTTCCGGTAATATCAACAAAAGGTCCCTCTTCAGTGATTTCCCCCCCTATATATCCTTCCAAGACTATCTCGGCATCCGGGACAAGTACACCGTTCCCGCACTGCCGGACTGTCATTTCACCTCCCAGAAGTTCGGCTGCAAAACCAAGTTCCATCCCGAAGGGGACACGGGTGCAGCTGGCAAATGTTACCGCTGGATGAGTCCCGATGGTTACCGCGATGGGCAGTTTCTCGCCCTTTGCCAATGCTTTTCCCAGCATCACATGGGTATGCCTGCCCTCAACAAGACGTGCGACAACCCGGTGGTTGTCCAGTACCTGCATACGGTGAATGGATGCATTCTCTACGCCGTCAAAACGTGAAAAGACAATCCCTGAGGTAAGATACTTCCCGGCGTCCTTGGGGAAATGGTGCATGATGGGAATTATGGAGAGATCGGGTTTTTTCATCGTGATTATGCCTGCCGTTTTTACCTTTCCATCAAATTTCGCATCGGCAAGCGTTTTTACCATCCCCTTCTCATCCATACCAAGAGCAATGGAGAGAGCGCGACGGCTCGCGGTGAGGTTCATTACTGCCCGGGCTCCTTCGATCTTATGGAAAAACAGGAGTTTGTCTGTTGAGGCCGCCATCTTTGGCACCTGCATATCAGCTGAAACCGGCTCTTCTACATCAATAACGAGCTCGTGTTCCCGCATTTTCTGTATGAAGTCACGCATCGTAACCGCTCCAGCGCTTTGCAAGTGTATGTTCCACCTCAAGATGATCGAGTATGCGGGCGACGACCATGTCAACCAGATCATCAATCGTTTCCGGATTATTGTAGAACCCGGGACAAGCCGGCATAATCGTAGCCCCGGCATCCTCCGCAGCAAGCATGTTCTTCAGGTGAATCTTTGAGAGGGGGGTTTCCCTTGTGACCAGAATACAGGTACGGTGCTCCTTAAGGCAGACATCTGCAGTACGGGTGAGAAGGTTGTCTGCATATCCCATAGCAATTGCTGCAAGCGTCTTTGCGCTGCAGGGAATTACTACCATACCGTCAAACCGGTTGGATCCGCTGGCGATCGGTGCCGCAATCTTGTTAATCGAATGGTATGTTGCATTGAACCCTTCAAAGGTAACTCCTTCGTGAGCGGCAATCTGCTGCGCAACATCCGAAACGATAATGTGAACCTTCGCCTCCCTGCAGAGAACCTCGAGCAGTCGTCGTGCATAGCACACCCCGCTCGCACCAGTCACTCCGATAACAAACTCTTTTTCCATGGTATCCTCGCGCTCTCCTGTGATACCAATGTCTGATTCAGGATAAAAAGAGTTTATGCCGGAATCCTCCAAAAAAAATTCAAAAAAATCATTTTGTTTTTGGTGGCGCAAAGAAGCGGTACCGCACGTGTGCTTCTTCCACGCGACGTGCATGTGTTGGGTTAAGATCCCGGCGCGCTTCAACCACGAGAGTATTGAGAATATTGTGAAGGCGTAATGTATCGTAATCCTTGTCCTTGTGTTCATTTAAAAAGTCTAAAAGATCGCTTGTGCTCTTGAGCACACCGGAACTTCCCACGAGATTCAGGCGGTTAAGTGTAATGGCAAGGTTCTTTTTTGCATTATCCATTTTGTAAGGATCACCGGTGGCGAGGTTCAGCTCGGTAATAGCATTCAACAGATCAGTATAGACCTTGAGTTTGTAGGAGCTTTCATGCATCCTGCGCTCAGCTCCACGAAGTTTTAACAGCATAATAGTCATGACAACAACAATTGCTACAACACCACATATCACAACAATCCAGTCTTCTATCATTTCATTCACCTCAACAATCAGGGGTTCCTCTTTGCCACAGTAACATCCACTTTAACCCGGTTTCCTCTCATCTCGATTTTGTAAGGTCCGGTATTATACATTGGTATCAGGTGCTTGAGCTCAAAACCATTGGTACGACCATATCCGTAGATATCTGTCTGCCCTGTATCAGTATTGGTAACATTCATCTCGAACCAGCTATAAACAACGTTGTCTGTCAGTGGAAGCACATCAAACTCAATTCCCCACGAGGGTGTGTCTACGCGGATCTCTTCTGTATAAATTTGACTCTCATTCTGGAAGGCATACGTCTTCTTCAGGTAGTGATCGCTCATGGAAAACGAGGGCTTTGGAGGGGGACCCGTTGGGGTTTGTGCTATTTCTGATGTTTGTACTGGAGTGGATGCCGGGGGGGTTCCAGGTACCAGTCCCTGAATACATCCGGCACTGATTGCTCCCGCAAAGATGAGTATAAGAAAGATGAATAGCCTGTTTTTCATATTGGTGAGTGTTGGGAGATAGTAATATAATATTTTTTATTAATGTATTTCAGGAAGTTATTGAAAATACCTCGTGTTGCTTTATTTCGGGCGTTCGTTCATCATGTGCCATCATTCTTGCTATTAAACACTGACCTGATCTTTGTACAGGAAATTTCAACATTTATTCCGACTTTAATCCGGAAGCCGGAAACTGCCCATACACCTTATGGTAGTAATCGTATCCTATGAAGAATGATATAAGAATTTTACCGAGATTTTACGCGGTCAAAGATAATTTCTGTTACAGATCAAAATTGATACGTTTTACCAGAAATCCGTTAAAACAGTGTATTCTGGCGTGTCGGTTTTTTCAGGTGCAGAACCTCGCAGCCCACTTCTGCAACCAACTCCCTGTGTTCGGGGAGGGTATACACACCGAGGCGCCACTGTTCCCTTCGGGTGATATTGAGAGTCCGGATGCGAGGAGAGATCTCGTTAAAACCAACAACAGTATGGCGGTTCTTTACCCGAACTCCAAGTGACATCTCACGGGGAGTTGAGGGAATATCTACAAGGACCTCATGCGGAAGGAGGCCGGCCTTTGATGCGATTTTTGTCGCGAATTCCCGGCTTTTTTCTATGGGCACTCCCTGCTCAAATAGCGGGGTACTTACCCGATCGTTACCCGCATAAATTGCCCGTTTATAGAGCCGGCGCTCATAAAGGCGGAGGGCAAGGTCACAGGCAACAGGATTTTCTGAGGTACGCAATGCATGTATACAGGTCGCGTCATCCATCTGAAAGAATTGCCGGGAGACCTCTTTTTCTCCACCATCGAGATGTTCCAGTACTGCCAGCTGGAACATGCTCTCTCCAATCCGACTTACATGATGATAATACACGGTCGGCCGCATGAGTGTACGTGCAATGAGAAGTGATTCGGCCGCATTCACCCCATTCTCATCAAGAACTGTGCCCTCGCTGGTCCGGATCAGGTGCCGGATAAGGCGCTGCGCATCGACTGACCCATAGGGAGCACCGGTATAATAAGCGTCCCGAAGAAGGTAATCCATCCGGTCTACATCCAGATCCCCGTGAATTATTTGGGACAATGAATGTTTTCCTTTGACAATGGCACAGAGTTCTTCAGGATCAATCCCCCATTTGCAAAGCACACTTCCCACCTGTTCCTCGACAATAATTTGAATATCGTCATGGGTTCGATGCAGGAATTTCTCCATAAGCGGTTCACTCGCATGGGAGAAAGGGCCGTGCCCGATATCATGGAGAAGTGCTGCAGCGACGACAAGAGTATGCTCGCTTTCAGAAAGCCCGAATCTGTTTGAAGCCACATCTGCAAGAAACATAGTACCGAGCGAGTGTTCAAAACGCGTATGATTGGCACCGGGATACACAAGGTACGAAAAACCGAGTTGTTTAATGTAGCGGAGGCGCTGCAGCGCCTGAGAATCAAGCAAGGCTAATGCAAAATCCTCGACCTCAACGTATCCATGGACCGGGTCTTTTATTATCTTCACGATTTCACTAAAAGAATCTTCATATATCATGCATTAAAGTATTGAGTAATGATCACGTTCCTTTCTGGGGGGACAGGGACCCCGAAGCTCCTGCGAGGAATGCAGAAGGTGATGGACCGTCATGAAATCTCTGTCATCGTTAACACTGCCGAGGATATATGGATATCGGGAAATCACATCTCTCCAGATCTCGACACGGTTATGTACTTGTTTGCCGGTATTCTCAATACCGATACATGGTGGGGAATCAGGAACGATTCATTTACAACCCACGAAGAGATTACCCGGCTGGGCATTGATGAGTTTATCGCTATTGGTGACAGGGACCGTGCTGTGCAGATCGCCCGCGGTGAGATGATACGAAACGGGATGCGGCTGACCAATGCCACAAAAATTCTCTGCGACCGGTTCGGTGTCCGGGAGAATGTACTACCCATGACAGATACCGAAGTGACAACACTGGTAAAAACAGATCTCGGCCTGATTCATTTTCAGGAATACTGGGTACGGGCAAAAGGTAAGATCGAAATAGAGCAGGTAGTGAGAAGTTTTAATGAACCCCCTGTGGCAACCGAGGAGGTCCTTGCAATAATTGGAGCAAGCGATGCGGTGGTGATCGGGCCGTCCAACCCTATCACCAGTATTTCCCCGATTCTTGCTTGTGAGGGAATGAAAACTGCCCTGAGTGATAAATTAGTGATAGCAGTGAGTCCGTTTATTGGTAATTCTCCGGTCAGCGGTCCTGCAGGAGCTCTCATGAAGGCGGCTGGATTCGAACCCAGCTCATTGGGGACAATAAACTGCTATGAAGGGCTCCCCGATATATTCGTGCAGGATATCCGCGATCCGATAGAGGTTAGCAATTCTTCCAGGTTTGACACGCTCATGGTTGATGAAGATAAGAGTGTCGCACTCGCTCAGGAAATCCTGCGCCTGACAAGGTGTTGTTGATCGAATGTCAGGACGTTTTTTCCGGGACAATTTTTTTGCAAACCTATATAATGCTGTACAATAACGGTATCGTGGGAGATATGAACATAAAAATGGACGGGAAGATTGTTGTTTCAATGTTTGTATGCTGTGTGTTAATCTCCGGATGTATATCAAGTCAGGAAAAAGGCACCGTTCAACTTGCATCATCACCTTCCGGTGCTCAGGTATATCTTGACAGTCAGTATCAGGGAAGCACACCAAGCACTATTACCAATGTGGAACCAGGAAATCATACACTTGAATTCCGTTATCCCGGCTATCAAAGCTGGTCAACAGCCATTTTGGTTTCGTCAGGCACATCTCATTATTATGCTGCATTAATACGTCTTCCTGATACTCAGGTGCCTCAGGACAAAACTCCACAAATCGTGCCATCACCACCCGTAGTTACCGTCCAGGCGAGTAAAGACACCATGATTATTGGAGACTCGATTCTGTTTACAGGAACGAGTTCCGGCACTGATAGCGTTTTATTGACACTATACGGGCCAGGATATTACACTTATGGGGTGCTTCTTGACAAACCAAAAGTAAATTCCGCAGGTTCTTGGAGTTATACCTGGAATCCAGGATTTTCTATCCAGTCGGGTTCGTATACTCTTGTAGTGGAGGACGCAAAAAAAACTACATCCGGCAGGGTTGAATTTTCGACGGTTGGCGGGGGGGTTGTATCTATTGCAGCAAGTTCTTACGCAGCTGCACCCGGAGAGTCCATCACATTTTCGGGTCAATGTACTACTGGTGCTCAAAATGTTTTACTTGTATTATATGGACCTGCACGGTACTCCAGCGGTGTTGAATTAGGTTCGTTTTCTTGTTTGGCCGATAAAACATGGAATTTTAAATATTCTCTTGAAAGTAACATGCCTGCGGGTTATTACACCATGTATGTGTATGATCTCCCAAAAACGACGTCCGGTACTATCCAATTCACGGTTGGTTTCACCTCCTAGTCAAAAAAAATACGGCGAAGGGTACTCCCCCTATTCCTTTTCTGAAATTGACCCGGGAATATCTGATGTACCGGTCAAACAAAAGTAAATCCCCTGCGGTATTTACCCAGACAGTTCAGTGCATTCTGTTTGTAGCTGAAAAAATTTCAGAACCTCACTTCCACAGGAATTCCTGTATTATTCCACAGAACAGTAAAAAACCCGGTTAAATTATCCCAAAGGGGATTAAAACCTGTAACAGATATCCGATACCTATTTGAAGGATTTTATACTAATACTCGTTCGGAGAACTTACATGGGCATCACAAAGAAATTTGTCAATATGTTCAAGTCAGGTAAAGGTGAGGAGGGTGGGAAAAAGGAGAAGGAGGAAGCACAGGTACGTACGCAAACTCAGCGTTATGAAAACTTCCTCACAGCGCTAAGTGAAGGTGATCTTGATACACGGTGGAATGCAGTGCGATCTGTCGGTGACCTTGGTGAACCATTCATTGAACCGCTCATCCGTGGACTTAAGGATGAGTACTGGATCATCAGGCGCGGATCTGCAGATACTCTTGGAAAGATTGGCGCTCCTGCTGTTGGGCCATTGATTGAAGCACTACACGAGCCAGGTGAAGATGTTCGGCAGGAAATCATCCGTGCACTTCAATTGATCGGTGAGCCTTCAGCAGGTGCTTTAATTCAGGGGTTGAAACACAGTCACCCGTTTGTCCGGAGAGGTTCTGTTCAGGCACTTGGGATCATGGCTGAGACACGGGCGTTACCCCAGCTTATTGAATCTCTCAAAGATTCCGATGCAATGGTACGATACGAAAGCGCCGTCGCACTCGGCAGAATCGGAAATCCACGGGCAATTGGGCCTCTTATCGAAACACTCAATGATGTAAAAGAGCCCGTCCGGATGGCAGCAATGGCAACACTCTGTTCTCTCGGTGAGCCATCTATTGAACCACTTATCCGTGCACTTATCGATCCAAACGAGGACATCTGCCACAGGGCAACACTCGCTCTCGTCACTATCGGTGAACCTGCTGTAGATACTTTGATCAAAGCGCTCAGTGATCAGAACCCGGGTATCCGCAAGGGTGGTGTCGAAGTACTCGGGCAAATCGGGAACACGCGGGCAATTCCTACAATTATGGAAAGGCTCAACGACCCCGAGCGTTCAGTCCGTATTGAAGTCGTAAAAGCACTGGCAGCACTTGGAGTTCCTGCCATTGCACCTCTCATGCAGGTGTTCCGCACGGGAGATGCAATGGTGAGGACAAGCGCTATGGAAGCCCTATGGATGCTTGGACAGCCTGCGACTACACCTCTCATCATGGTACTAAAAGATGACCAGAGCGATGTACGGAAACGTGCAGCTCTTCTGCTCGGTGAGATCGGCGACCAGAAAGCTGTTGATCATCTGACCAGCCTCCTCACCGATGAGAATGTTGCTGTGAGACGCGAAGCATTCGAAGCGCTGGAGATGATCAAGAAAAGAACTGCACACTAATGCCCAGATATCCCTCTTTTTCTTACCTGGCCAAAAAGTGAATTCTTTTTAAGGGAGTTTTTTTCGCGTATTTGATTTGTGAGGATACACGAATCATTTTTTTTGGCGTTATCCTCATAAGCTCACGGATACCTTTTTCATGTATGGTTTCGCTCGCAGAAATCAAGGATGCTGAAATTCGGATTTTTCCACACGTTATCCGCACGCCCCTCGTGTACTCTCCGACAATTTCTGAGATAACCGGGGCAAAGGTCTACCTTAAGCTCGAAACACTTCAGAAAGCGGGATCATTCAAGGTGCGAGGGGCAACAAATAAGATTCTTTCTCATATCGATACAATCAGGGAACAGGGAGTTATCGCTGCCTCAGCCGGAAATCACGCACAGGGTGTTGCGGTTGCAGCACATTCTGCTGGTATTCCCGCTACAATTGTAATGCCAGAATGGTCTTCACTCTCAAAACAGGATGCGACCAGAGGGTACGGGGCGCAGGTGGTTATTCATGGCCAGACTTTAGAGGAGAGTATCATGATGGCAAAGGAGATCGCATCTCAAGGAAGTCTCTTCATCCACCCGTACGATGATGAGGAAGTGATTGCAGGGCAGGGAACCATCGCACTCGAGATTCTTGCTGATCTGCCGGAGACAGATATGATCATAATCCCGGTCGGGGGGGGAGGATTAATCGCCGGGATAGCCACCGCTGCAAAAGCAAAAAAGCCCGATATCAGAATCATCGGTGTCCAGACAGAAGCTTGTCCGTCCGCTGGAGAAGCGATCCGACATGGATCACCATACCGGATTCCGGTAAGGAAGACTATTGCTGATGGTATCCGGGTGGCAGAGACGGGAAAAAGCACACTACCTGTCATACAGCATTATGTCGATCATCTTGCACTTGCATCTGAAGATGAGATCGCTGATGCTATGCTCCTGCTGCTCGAACGCAAACACATAGTCGCCGAAGGTGCGGGTGCTGTGCCGCTTGCCACATTACTGAACGGTTCTATTGATGTGCAGTCCGGTAGTACAATTGTGCTCGTGATTAGTGGGGGAAATATTGAAAGTGCCCAGCTCTTCCGGGTAATCCGGCAAGCTCTGGCCCGTAAGGGAAGAATCATGCACTTTTCCGTAAATCTGGATGACCAGCCTGGA
>Ga0208980_10000818_pt1 | contig 18204 bp, 10 predicted proteins | sample WetSurMetagenome_3_FD_187993 | JGI IMG/M metagenome (GOLD analysis project Ga0208980, IMG submission 187993) | Wetland microbial communities from Twitchell Island in the Sacramento Delta, sample from surface sediment Aug2011 Site A1 Bulk (version 2) | ecosystem: Environmental > Aquatic > Marine... | reverse complement strand
GAGTAAATATACTTTCCGATCTTTGCTCAATACCATGGCTGATAGCATAACCCTTACGCACCCAATCCTGCCAGCCTCCATTTAGAATTGCAACTGCTTCATGCCCCAACCAGCGCAGTAACCACCACACCCTGCCGGCAGCCAAAGCACCACCCACATCGTCGTATGCAACCACCTGAATGCTCGTGTAAATCCCAAGCCGTGAAAAAACATCGGATGCTTTTTCCACACTCGGAAGCGGATGCCTACCTGTGACACCCTTGATGATTGGTCCAGATAAATCATCATCCAAATGGACATACACCGCTCCGGGAATATGGGCAGTTTCATAATCTCGTCTCCCCTGGCTAGGATCCGCTAGTTTGAACCTGCTGTCCACAATGACCCATTTTGGATCTTCTAGATGGAGATTTAACTCTTCGGAAGATATGATGGTGGTCACTGACATGTTTATTCTCACTTCATCTTTTTTTATGTAATGGTTTTATTTATATCGTATTACAATTAGTTGGTCAATAAATTTTGACTGCGATATCTTGCTTACTGGGTAATTCGACTGGATAATTCATAGTCATTTAATTGCAGGGCAATAAAATGCAAAGAAACAAAATCTATAACGATTTTCCCCATAGCATGAAGGAGCAGATTTCTACAATCTGTTAAAAAACAGGAGTCAAATGTCAACGAACCTCATACCCAACTATGAGTTCCACATCTCACGCCAGGCACGTGATAAATATAGATTTGATGAAATGCTTTTCGGGTTATCCGGAAATGTCATTTTCGCTAATTTCCATGCAGCCCGGCTCTTTGCAACAAAGATCAACCAAAAACGTGATGTGGTAAATTTCCCTGAACGCGCTGTACGTGCCGGGCAGATCAATGCGATGGGTCTGATCGATGAAATCTTGCATATGGTCGTTCAGTTATACCGGCAACAGATAAATCCCGTTGTCATGCAGGATGCTTTGGATTGGTTGTATGGAATGTTGGGTCGAGAGACGATCGAGGATACACTGCTTCGGTTCGTCCAGGAATTCCCACCTATGGCGATCCATCTGAGAGGGATGAGTCCGCAGGAGTATCTAAATTCAGATAGGGATGGTATACCCAATCGGCAGGTCGCACTGGAAGAGCTCCTGATGTTATGGCTTGCAAATGCAAATCCAGCTTTTTCACCATATCAGGAATTATTTGATGATAGCCTGTTGGTGAAAGAAACCGCATATGGGAAAATGATCCCTCTGATGCACGCTTTCTTCGAAACACAACCTCCATTTGGACCAGATAACCAAAATCTCATTGACATGCTACGCAGTCCAGCGATTAATACCCCTCATTCTCTAACTGCACAGCTGGAATTTATTCGCCAACGTTGGGGATCATTATTGGGGAAATATCTGTTTCGACTCCTTGGCAGCTTAGATTTGATCAAAGAAGAAGAAAAAGCCATCTTTATGGGTCCAGGTCCTGCGCGTGTGGTTGAATTTATCGGTGCGGAACTCGAGCCAGAACGTTACAGCCAGGATAAAGATTGGATGCCCAGCCTGGTGTTGATCGCAAAAAATGCATATGTCTGGCTGGACCAATTATCCAAGACATACCAGCGACCCATCCACCATTTAGACGAAATTCCTGATGAAGAGCTGGATAGGTTATCCAATTGGGGTTTTACTGGTCTGTGGTTAATCGGATTGTGGGAACGCAGCGAAGCATCAAAGCATATAAAGCAGTTGCGGGGTAATCCAGAAGCGGTTGCATCTGCGTATTCTTTATTTGAATATAACATTGCTGCAGACCTGGGCGGTGAAGACGCCTTCCAAAGCCTGAGGCATCGCCTCTGGCTTAGAGGTATTCGACTGGCTTCAGATATGGTTCCTAATCACATGGGGATCGATTCGCGATGGGTGATTGAGCATCCAGATTGGTTCATCTCACAAGAATACAGCCCATTTCCTTCATATTCATTCAATGGGCCCAACCTATCTTGGGATGAGCGGGTTGGTATTTATGTTGAAGACCATTATTTTAATAACACCGATGCAGCAGTCGTTTTCAAGCGTGTCGATTTCTGGTCAGGTCAGGAAAAATATATCTATCATGGAAATGACGGCACATCGATGCCATGGAACGACACTGCTCAGCTAAATTACCTCAAGTCTGAGGTAAGGGAAGCGGTGATACAAACTATTTTACACGTGGCACGCAAATTTCCGATCATCCGGTTCGATGCTGCTATGACTTTAGCGAAAAAGCATTACCAGCGATTATGGTTTCCGGATCCTGGGACAGGTGGGGCAATCCCTTCCCGCGCTGAACATGGCCTGACCAGAGAGCAATTTGATGCCGCCATGCCAGAAGAGTTCTGGCGCGAAGTTGTCGATAGAGTAGCTCAGGAGGTTCCGGACACCCTTTTACTGGCTGAAGCTTTTTGGTTAATGGAGGGTTATTTCGTACGGACACTTGGAATGCATCGAGTCTACAATAGTGCATTCATGAACATGCTAAGAGACGAGAAAAACGCTGAATACCGTTTGGTGATAAAAAATACCCTCGAGTTTGATCCTGAAATCCTTAAACGTTATGTTAATTTCATGAACAATCCTGATGAACGTACAGCAGTTGACCAATTCGGTAAAGAAGACAAATATTTTGGCATCTGCACAATGATGGCCACATTACCGGGTTTACCAATGTTTGGCCATGGACAGGTAGAAGGTTTTACTGAAAAATATGGAATGGAATACCGGCGTGCTTATTGGGATGAAAAACCGGATGAGTATTTGATCGAACGTCACATAAGGCAAGTTTTTCCATTGCTCAAAAAACGTTACTTATTTTCTCAAGCTCAGGATTTCTTATTGTATGATTTTTATTCCAATGATGGATATGTGAACGAAGATGTGTTTGCCTACTCAAATAAATCTGGCAGTGAGCGTGGTCTGGTAATTTACCACAACAAATTCGCCATGGTCAAAGGTTGGATTCGGACATCAGCAGCATATTCGGTTAAAACCGGGATGGGCGAGACCATCCTGGTTCAAAAACAATTGGGGGAGGGTCTTGGTTTGGCCAATGATGAAAATAAGTATTGTATCTTCTCAGATCCAATAAATGGGCTTGAATATATCCGCAACAATAAAGAAATGCATGAGAAAGGGTTGTATATCGAGTTGGAGGCTTATAAGTGCCAGGTATTCATGTCTTTCCGTGAAATCCTGGATAATGAGCTGCACCAATATGCCAATCTGGCAGGATATCTGAATGGACGAGGGGTGCCAAGCATCGACGATGCAATGAAAGAATTATTCTTGCAACCAATCCACCAAGCTTATAGAGAGCTGGTAAATCCAGGATACTTCCAATGGGTAATTTCAAATAGAATGGGTAGCGAGATGGTCCTGGAGAACCACCTTACGATTAAGGAAAATGTTTTAGCATTGCTCAATGAAACGGAGGAAAAATCAAAACATCTGTTTAACGAAATCCAGCATATCACCCATGCAGAAGGAGAGATCACACCGATTGTAAATTCGATGATGCAATGCTTGAATGCCTGCTTGTACCTCCCAGCATTCTCCAGCAGGTTCCCGTTACCCCATTCAAGGAAATATTCGCAAGCAATGAGGTATCTAGATGGAAGTATAAGAAATACTTTCCAATGGAGAAACGGCGATGCATATACCTGGGGAGTGCTCATCGGATGGCTAGCGACGTCTGCTATGGGAAAGGTAATCTCAGATATTGATTATGAAGAGATAAGCCGGAGCTGGATTGATGAATGGATGTTGAACAAAATATTGATCAGCACTTTCGATAATCTTGGCCTTGATGAGCGGTCCAGCTGGCAGGCTGTTACACTGATCAAGCTGCTGATATCCCACCATTCCTGGTGGACAACAATGATCGCAAATCCAAAGAAATCGGATATTAATGTTACATACCTTATGTTTACGAAGATTTTCTCCGACCATGATGCCCAAATTTTCCTGGGTCTTAACCGTTACCAGGCAGTCTTGTGGTTTAATAAAGAATCATTTGAAGATCTCTTGTGGTGGTTATTTATCATCGCAAATGTGGAAATTTCAAGCCAGTATCTTCGAACCGATCAAAACAATGAAGTTGGCAAAAAAATCCTGCAATGCTACGAGAAGATAATCGACCTGCTTTCACAAGCCAAAGCTGCTGGTTATAATCTTGAAAAGTTTTTGGATTTATTAAAATGAGTTGACGGGTTGAGGCTTTTGCAACTCTTTCATAAATATTGTGTCCCCCCTAACCCCAGTCTCCTGACTTATTACTTTTTTTAAATCGGCTTTTACTTTACTGGATAAATCCACACCAGTTGCCAAATATGTCAGGCGGACAGCTTGCGCCGCATAAGCAATACTGTTCCTTGGCTCGATCCTCGAAAAATCATCAAAATACCAGGTACACGATGTAAAGATACGTTGGCGTTCCCATTGGGCATTGAGCAGTAATCTGACCTGCTCAAGGACATTCTCATCTAATCTTCGACCTGCATTCTGAAAAATCAAATCATTGGCTGGAAGCTCACCTAACACCACGTGAATATATGAATTTCGTAATTTCCATGGATCGATGTGTAACTGAGCCATTTTTGCGATATAGACATTATCAATTTGGTTAGCCAGTTGGTTGAATGCCTGCCTGAGATGATGCTTCCAGCTACCATCTCCTGAACTGCATTCACAATCGCCTCGCCATCGCTCGATTCCATGCATGCACGACCAGGAGGTATCATCCCGAATACTTGCCCGCCTTTTCACTGGGTACTTTTTAAGCCACAAAGCTGGATAGGTTTTTTCCAAAGCAGCATCAGAGCTGGCTCCGTTGATCAAATGCGCCAGAAAACGATCTCTAAATTGTTGGTGATGCCCATATAATTCTCCATCTGATGCGATCAGAAGTAATTGTGGTTCTCCCCGCTGTCCTTTATCTTCCATATATGTGGGTATCACCACGTTACGGATAAAATCATCTGCATTAACCGTCAGCTGTGGGTTAAAACTCACTCCAGCGCTTAAACCCTGATGGTAGAAAAATACGGTGATGCTCTTTCCTTCTGATAATGGAACCCGGTATGGTTCTGTTACATCTAAATGAGCAGTTTTAGCCTGCCATGGAGCAAGGATGGTGAACTCAATTCCATTCTCAACAAGAATATTCAATGTCTCCATATCTACAGCCGTTTCAGGCAACCACATGCCGATCGGCTTATGACCAAAGTGGAACTCAAAGTCAGCTATACCCCACTTCACTTGGGTAATTTTGTCTTCCCTTGAGGCCAAAGGAAGGATCGTGTGGTGGTAACTTTGGGCAATCGCATTTCCCACCCCATTATGGCGGATATTTTTTGAATCTTGTTCAACAATCAATCGAGTTGCTGATGGATCGAATGTTTTCATCCATGAAAACAAGGTAGGACCAATATTAAAACTGATTCGCTCAAAATTACCCAGCTGTACATTCGGTAGATAACACTCTGCATGAATCCGTTCATTCCAATTTTTATATGGAAAAGCTCCTGCTTCAAATGGGATCAACCCAGAGATCGGATCATCTCGAGGCGGTTGGTAGAAATGACCGTGGATTGAAATGGCTCGGCTCAACACTAGAATTTCAAGTCCCCCACCTAGGAGCAATGATTCTTCTTTTCATTACCTAATTTGTAACTCAATTTCCGACTTTGCGCAAGGGAGAATAATTTCGCGATTATTTCGTGACCATACCGAATAAAAGCAAGAATAGTTAAATCGTGTAAAATTATGCTATCCCATATAAAACCATGTCCAATCCCTCAAAAATAAATGTTCTATTTATGGCATCAGAAGCCGATCCTTTGATCAAGGTTGGTGGATTGGGCGACGTGGCAGGATCACTGCCTCGCGCCTTACGCGCAGTGAATGCCTCAGCAAATCTACTTCCATCCGAGTTGGATGTCAGGTTAGTAATTCCATTTCATCCAGCTATCCACAAGGATCGATTTCCTATTCAACAGATCACTGAATATAAAGTTCATTCGATTGATTCCGATATTCTCGTTAAGGTATTTTCCCTTGAGATGGAAGGTGTACCGATTTACTTGATTGGGGGTGAACCCATTGAAAAGGAATCTGGGGTTTATTCATCCAATTTAGAAGCTGATGGTTATAAATATGTCTACTTCTCTCAGGCTGCTCTCAACTTAGTAAAAAAAATCGATTGGAAGCCAGATATCCTGCACGCCAATGATTGGCATACCTCGCCAGCTATCTACTCACTGGCATTGAATCGACCTATAGATCCTTTTTTTAAACAAGCCGCCTCCGTGCTGACAGTTCATAATCTACCCTATCTGGGTGCAATGACGGGCCCCGCCCTTAGAGCCTTCGAATTACCCCCTGTGGATAATACAAGTCTTCCAGCCTGGGCAGGGGATATGGCATTGCCTTTAGGGTTGCTTACTGCAGACATCATCGTAGCAGTATCTCCAGGATATGCAAAGGAAATTATGACGGTCGAGTTTGGTTCCGGACTCCAAACCTTCCTGAGAGCGCATTCGGATAAGATTACTGGTATCCTAAATGGACTTGACACTTCTAAGTGGAATCCTGCCACTGACGCTGAATTAGCAAGCAATTTTACTCCCACCAACCTTGAGGCTCGGATTGCTAATAAAGCTTTCCTTCAGAATGAGTTGGGCATGGAAATAAAACCAAGTATCCCATTGCTGGCAATGGTCACCCGTATGGATCCTCAGAAAGGCGTAGACCTGGCTGTGGATTCAGTCCGTATATTATTGCAATCAGATTCGTTGAGTGCCTCTCCCATTCAAGTGGTCTTCCTTGGCACAGGTGACCCCCTGCTTGAACAAGCAGCATGTCGCCTCGAGCTGGATTATCCAAAATATGTATGCACACGGATCACATATAATGAAAGATTAAGCCGGCATATTTATGCGGGTGCAGATATGTTATTAATGCCCTCCCGTTATGAGCCATGCGGTCTTTCTCAGATGATTGCCATGCATTATGGATGTCTGCCAATTGCACGAGCCACAGGAGGATTATCTGATACGATCCAAGATCAAAAAGACTCCAGCCAGAACACTGGTTTCCTTTTCAAACCAGCCACGTCTAATGCACTCGCTGAATCAATTCTTCGAGCACTATGGATCTACACTGATAATCCCAAAGTATGGCATGCTATGCAAATCCAAGCTATGCAACAAGATTTTTCCTGGGATCGGTCTGCAGTGGAGTACCTGAGGCAGTACAAAATTCTCCTTGATAAACGTAAAGACAGGGATGAAATTAGAAAATATGTATAATGTTTATACTGCGAATTGGAGGTGCCCATGAAAACCCGAGCTGTCATTCTTGCCGGTGGAGAAGGTTCCAGGTTAGGAACTTTGACTGCAAAACGAACCAAACCTGCCGTACCTTTTGCAGGCAAATACCGTATCATTGACTTTACCTTATCCAATTGCGTTAATTCTGGGATTTTTGATGTGATGATTGTCGCCCAGTATCGACCGCATTCGTTGATCGAGCATATTGGCGCGGGTGGTCCTTGGGATTTAAATCGTGATTTCACGGGTGGTGTCCGGATTTATACCCCGTATAAAGCACGAGGAGCATCGGATTGGTTCCTTGGAACCGCAGATGCTGTTCAGCAGAATTTTCGCTTTATCAAGAATTCTTCCCCTGATTTTGTGCTCATTCTATCAGGAGACCACATATATGAAATGAATTATGCCAAGATGATCGATGCCCATGTTACAAGACAGGCTGTGTTGACCCTCGCAACAATTGTAGTCCCCCAAAATGAAGCCTCACGCTTCGGAATCGTTGGAGTGGATGCGGATAATCGTGTGAAATCATTTGTCGAGAAACCTGCTCAGCCTTTATCTAATTTGGCTAACATGGGTGTTTATTTGTTCAACACTGAGATCCTGGATAGTTATTTACTGGAAGATCATAATCTAGCCACCTCAAGTCATGATTTTGGAAGAGATATTCTTCCAAAGATGATTGCCGATGGAAACCGAGTATTTGCCTACCCTTACGATGGTTATTGGATGGATGTTGGAACCGCTTCATCCTATTGGAAAGCCCACATGGACCATTTGGATGATAAACCACCATTTGACTTGAATGACCGCTCCTGGATTATCCATACCCGAACCGAGGAACGCCCTCCGGTCTGGATTGCACGCGAGGCAACGATCGAGAACAGCTTGATCTGTGATGGTTGCGAAATTGCCTCTGGTGCCAAAGTAATCCGCAGTGTTCTCTCACCAGGTGTGCTTGTCAGACAAGGAGCTATTATAAGAGAATCGATCGTCCTGACTGATACAATCATCGAGCCACATGCTATCGTCGAACGCGCAATTATCGATAAAAAAGTCCATGTCCAATCGAGTGTTAGGATAGGGGGGCGCGGTACCACCGCAGAGCCAGTGCTGACTATGGTAGGGAAGAATAGTATTGTACCGGAGGGTTTCGTAGTGGAACCCGGCGCTGTGATTGGAACAGATGTAGTAGAAAGTGATTATCCAGCCAAAGTAGTACGCGCAGATGATTATATTCTCACAAAAAGGTTAGCTCATGAAGTTTAAACGCTCGTCTGGCGTTTTGCTGCATCCAACTTGCCTGCCAGGACCGTATGGGATTGGGGATATTGGCTCAGCCGCCCATCGTTGGATTGACTTTCTTTCATCTTCTGGTTGCGGTCTCTGGCAAATCTTGCCATTGGGTCCCACAGGCTATGGCGACTCTCCATACCAATGCTTTTCTTCATTTGCAGGAAACCCATTCCTGATCAGCCCTGATGCTCTGCTTAGTGATGATTTATTGCATCCAGATGATATTTATGAACGCCCTGCTTTTCCAAATGACCATGTTGATTTCGGAAGAATTATTCCGTGGAAACTAGGTCTGCTTGACCGATCATTCATTCGTTTCCAACATTCCCAATCTGCCCGATTAAAGGCAGAGATGGAAGAATTTCGAGTTAAGCAATCAGTCTGGTTGGATGATTTTGCCCTATTCATGGCTCTCAAAGAGATTCACGGGGGGCAGCCATGGCACACCTGGGAGGAACCCCTCAGGAATCGGCGGGCAGATGCATTAATCCAGGTACAAAAAAAATTTGACGTAGCAATCCAACGACAAATTTATCGCCAGTTTATCTTCTTCCGCCAATGGTCACAGTTGCTGACCCATGCACATGAGAAACGCATCCAAATTATCGGCGATATTCCAATTTTCGTTGCCCATGATTCCGCAGATGTGTGGTCAAATCCCCAATTATTCCATTTGGATAAATCCGGGAAACCAACATTCGTCGCTGGAGTTCCTCCTGATTATTTTGCTCCAACAGGGCAGTTGTGGGGCAACCCGTTATACCGTTGGGATATTCACGCCAGGGATGGTTATCTCTGGTGGGTGGAGCGGATCAAAGCAACTCTGGCTTTAGTGGATATAATTCGCATCGACCATTTTCGAGGTTTTGCTGGATATTGGGAAGTACCTGGAAATGCAAAGACGGCTGAAATCGGTCGTTGGGTACCTGGTCCGGGTAAGGATTTCTTCCAAAGAATCCTGGATACTCTTGGTGATTTACCGATTATCGCTGAAGACCTGGGTGTGATCACACCTGATGTCGAAGACATGCGTGATTCATTCGATCTCCCTGGGATGAGAATCCTCCAATTCGGATTTGATAGTACACCAGCGGATCCGTTCTTACCCCATAATTATCCTGTAAATTGCATCGTTTATACTGGTACTCATGATAATGATACAGCATTGGGATGGTACAATCGGGTTCCAGACAAAGATAAGAATTTCTACCGAAGCTACATGAACCGGGATGGCAGTGATTTCAGCTGGGATCTCATTCGCGGAGTTTGGTCATCCGTGGCAATATTTGGACTGGCACCCATGCAGGATTTTTTAAACCTTGGAAACGAAGCCCGTATGAATTACCCTGGAAATCCCAGCGGAAATTGGACATGGAGAATGCCAAAGGATGCTGAAAGCCTGGAACTTCAGGAAAAGATAAGAAAATTGAATTATCTGTATAGCCGGTTAAATACTGATTCCTCATGATTTTATTTTCCATCCTATCAAATTAAAAACAACCTAATATGTCATCACAGCCCACACCTACATCCACGAAACGCCTTCATCCGAATATTTGGTTCCTGACCATTGGATCTTTTCTTACTGATGTGTCTTCAGAAATGGTGACCAATCTGGTCCCGCTTTTTCTCTTTAATGTGCTGGGAGTCCAAACCAGTATCATCGGTCTCATCGATGGTATCGCAGAGGCAACCGCCAGCCTGGTCAAGATTTATTCTGGCACATTGTCTGACCACCTGGGAAAACGGAAGAACCTTACAGTTATTGGTTATGCATTATCTACGATATCCAAGCCATTTTTATATTTCGCTACAACATGGGAATGGGTGCTTGGCGTTCGGTTTATGGATCGGTTTGGCAAGGGAATACGTACTGCTCCTCGAGACGCATTATTGGCTGGTAGTGCTAAACCTGACCAACGTGGCTTAGCCTTTGGTGTGCATCGAGCTGGAGACACAGCCGGGGCATTTATTGGGTTAGGGATCGCTTCCCTGATCATCTGGTTGACGCAATCCGATCCTACCAAACTCACCCGGCAGACATTTCAAGCAGTTGTCCTGGTGAGTTTTATCCCTGCTGTTATAGCAGTCATGATCCTGGCATTAGGTGTGAAGGATATCGAAACTGCCCGAAAAGCTGCTACCGGACTCTTTTCATTCAAATGGAAGGCACTCGATATTCGATTTCGTCATTTTCTACTTGTTGTAATCATATTTACCCTTGGAAATTCTTCCGATTCTTTCATCATTCTTCTAGGTCAGGATCGTGGGTTAACCATTCTCCAAATCATGGCTATGTTAATGACCTTTAATGCCATCTATGCCATATTGGCCGGACCCCTAGGCTCACTCTCTGACCGTATTGGAAGGCGCAAACTGATGCTGATCGGTTGGACAATATATGGATTAGTCTATCTGGGATTTGCACTCTCTCATACCGGAGCACAGATTTGGCTTTTGTTTGGCATCTATGGAATCTATTATGCCCTCACCGAGGGCGTGGCAAAAGCATTAGTCGCCGATTATGTACCACAAGAACAACGTGGAACTGCGTATGGATTATTCAATGCCGCGATCGGCTTAGCTGCCTTGCCTGCTTCACTGATTGCTGGGATTCTTTGGCAGACCATAAATCCTGCAGCACCATTTATCTTTGGCGCTTCGCTTTCGTTATTTGCGGGTTTTCTCTTTTTGATCTGGGTGAAGTAAATATTAAATGCAATACAGACAGACATAAATGTCTATCTGTATTGTGTCCTACCGTTTAAATTAACCCCACCGTGTCGTGTGCTACGAAGTTCTGAACCTGCCTTCGCAGGTTGGTGTCCTGACCTCAGGATCCGCCTTGGCTCTAGCCTATCGCGTCACCTTCGTGAGATTGGACCCCATTTTATCAGTGTTGGCTCAGAACGCTAAAGCAGCAACACGTGCACAGCAGGGCAACTATCTTATACCACAAAAAAAGTCGCATGAGTAGATAAATTAGATTAGAGCAATTAACAGAAACATCAGGTAAATCGCATCTGACCCGCATTGATATGTCATGGATATACTCTTTTGATCGTACGGGGAAATGGAATGGCCTCACGAATATGCTCGATTCCACACAGCCACGCAACGGTTCTTTCTACTCCCATGCCAAATCCTGAATGTGGAACGCTTCCGTAGCTCCGCAATTCAAGGTACCACTTGAAAGCTGCTTCGGGAAGATTGTGTTGTTGCAGACGTTCAAGTAGTAAGTCATGATCAGATATGCGTTCGCTTCCTCCAATGATCTCGCCATACCCTTCCGGTGCAAGAAGATCCACACTTTTGCATATTTCCGGGCGACTTGGCCATGGTTCCATATAAAATGCCTTCACTTCAGTCGGATAGCCGTACACAAAAACAGGTTTCTCATAAAGATTGGTTAATTCTGTCTCATGAGGTGCACCGAAATCCATACCCCACTCGATCTTAAGCAGATCTTTTTTCTCGCTATCATCCGTTTCTGCTCCTATTCTATCAATCGTCCTGACTGCATCGTCATAAGATATACGTGGGAATGGAGGTGAGATCTTCTCTAATTTTGTAATATCCCGCTTCAAGGATTCCAATTCTGGCGAGCACTGTTCAAGCACACGCCTGACAATATGCGATACAAATTGTTCTTCGATCTCCATCAATTGGTCAAGATCGCAGAATGCCACTTCAGGTTCCACCATCCAGAATTCGGTCAGATGACGGCGTGTTTTAGATTTCTCAGCTCTGAAGGTCGGACCAAAGCAATATACCTTTTTGAATGCAAAGATATCTGCTTCATTGTAAAGTTGACCACTCTGAGCCAGATAAGCAACCCCTTCATCAAAATAGGGGGTTTCAAATAACGTAGTCGTTCCTTCACATGCTGCAGGTGTTAGGATTGGAGTATCCATCCCTACATAGCCATTTGTATCCAGCCATTCTCGTATCGCCCTGATGACCGCCGCGCGAACTCTCAGGATTGCCCATTGACTCGGCATGCGTAGCCATAAGTGGCGGTGATCCAGCGCGAAATCAACCCCTTGTTCTTTTAGTGCCATTGGATAATCAACATTGGCCGCTTGCAATATTTCGACATTTTTCACGCCCACTTCATATCCACCAGGGATTCCTGGCGCCCGAGAATCTGCTCTAACCACTCCAGTAACGGTCAAGGATGATTCTTGTGGTAAACGTATCAGGCGATCAAACAAATCTATCTCCAGGTCTCCTTTAAATGCCACACACTGGACGAAACCATATCCATCACGGACCAATAAAAAGACAAGTTTCCCCTTATCTGTTCGGTTATAAACCCAACCCTGAATTGTGACTTCTTGGTCTACATACTCAGCAATTTTATCTGCTCGAATTATGGGTGCCATTTTCTTACCTCTCTAAATGATCAAATATCCAGCTTAATGTGCAATTCCTTTAGCTGGTTCGGTTCTGCCTGTGATGGGGCATTCGCCATTAAATCTCGTGCAGTCTGACTCTTGGGGAAGGCAATGACTTCACGGATGTTCGGCTCGTCAGCCAGGATCATACAAATCCGGTCAATCCCAGGAGCAATTCCACCGTGGGGTGGTGTCCCATATTCGAACGCTTCTAACATATGTCCAAAACGCTCACGAGCGACATCTGGATCAAGGCCTATCAATTTGAAAACCTTCTCCTGTAACAATCGTTCGTGAATTCGTATTGAGCCTCCGCCAACCTCATAGTTATTCAAAACGAGGTCGTATTGTTGACCACGAGCTCTTCCTGGATCTACATCTAAAAGCGGGATATCCTCCGGCATGGGAGAGGTGAATAAATGATGGCTTGGATCCCAGCGTTTTTCTTCCTCGTTCCAAACCACGAAAGGAAAATCAATTACCCAGCAAAATGCCAGAATGTCCTTATCAACAATTCCCATTCTCTCAGCCAGAAATATTCGCAGTCTTCCCAAGACCTCAAATACAATTGCTGGCTTGTCTGCGATGAATAGCAGCAAGTCACCCTGTTTTGCATTCATAGCTTTCAGAATGGATTCAAGCACCTCAGGTTTGGCGAACTTCGCAAACGATGAGCGTTGTTCACCCGTTGTAGTGATAGCAACATATGCCAGTCCTTTTGCACCGTACTTTTTTACATATTCTGTTAAATCATCCAGTTGTTTCCGGCTATAATCACCCAATCCGGGTGCATTAATGCCTCGTATATGCCCTCCGGTGGTCACAGCGTTTTCAAAAACCTGGAATCCAGATTTCCCAGCAAGCTCAGTGATATCTTGTAGTTCCATCCCAAAACGAACATCTGGATTATCCTTTCCAAATCGTTGCATAGCTTCCTTATAGGTGAATCTTGGCCATGGGCTTTGAAAAAGCCTTTTTCCAGGAGCCACCTGATCTACCATTTTGGTGAACATTTCTTCTATCAACTGCATGATGTCTTCACGTTCTACAAAAGACATTTCCAGATCCAATTGGGTAAATTCGGGCTGGCGATCTCCACGCTGGTCTTCATCTCTGAAACAGCGGGCGATCTGGAAATATCGCTCCATTCCAGCCACCATCAGCAGCTGTTTTAACTGCTGAGGAGATTGGGGTAAGGCATAGAACTCACCGGGATAAATCCTCGAGGGCACTAAATAATCCCTTGCTCCTTCTGGCGTGGTCTTGAACAAGATTGGTGTTTCAATTTCCAGGAATCCCTTGTTATCGAGGTAATCACGGATAAATTTAATCACTTGATGTCGCAGGGTGATGTTCTTACGCATTCGTTCACGTCGTAAATCCAGGTAGCGATAGCGAAGACGGATTTCCTCATTTTCATCTTCTTCTTTACTGATCGTGATTGGGGTTGTCTTAGCCTGGTTGAGAACCTTCAAATTATTAGCAAGGACTTCGACCTCACCCGTGGGCATGTTAGGATTGGCTAATCCGACCGGGCGTAATCGAACAGTCCCCTGCACCTGGATAACCCACTCCGACCGAACCATTTCCAGCGCTTGATGGATTTTTGGAAAAACTGCTTGATCTGTTACGATTTGGACCACGCCGAATCGGTCTCGTAAATCTACAAAATTGATCCCACCTTGGACCCTTCGGCGATTCACCCAACCTGCCAGGGTAACTTCAGATCCAACATGACTGGCACGTAATTCACCGCAAGTGTGTGTTTTATACATTCATCACCTCATTGAAAAAACCGCTATACCAGGTGGCAAAATAAATCGCCCTTCGCGATCTGCGTCGGGCGATTAGTGCGGATTGCCAAGGTTTAGTTTCTTTGCAACCTGAAGCCTCTCACCCGACGCAAGATTGAATCATTATTATTATTCACGACGGAAACAGCCCAGGTAATCAATATCATTACAAGCCTCTAGATTTTCAGCATTATACACGAGAATAAGTTAGCATGGAAGGAAAAGTAGTGTAAAATATCACCCTAATATTAATACAATGTTAGTGAGGAGTATGTGTATGTTTCGGAAATGGATCATAACAATTGCTGGTGTTTTTCTGCTTTCCTTCATCTTGGCAGCCTGTGCAGGATCACAAGGAGAAATCGGACCAATCGGCCCAGCTGGACCGGCTGGACCCGAAGGGCCAGCAGGTCCGGTGGGAGAGCCTGGTCCCGTTGGCGAGCCAGGACCTGCCAGCGCTGAATATGTCGGTGAGCAAATATGTTCTGGTTGCCACTATGATTTATACCAAACATACATAAAATCTGGCCACCCATGGAGCCTCACCCCTGTTACTGATGGAGTGATGGCTGATTATCCCTTTAGTCAATTAGCCTCTGTTCCTGAGGGCTATACGCTCAAAGATATCAGCTACATCATTGGTGGTTACAAATGGAAATCGATTTTCCTTGATTCTCAGGGCTACATTATTACTGGTTCACCCGGTTCATCAGATGACCCGACCTATGGTAACCAATTTAACTTTGGAAACCCGGCTCTCGGTTTAAGTTCAGGTTGGGTTTCATTTCATGCAGGCGAATCTGATTTCTCATTCACCTGTGGATCCTGCCATACTACCGGTTACGACAATGGTGGCAATCAGGAAAATCTTCCTGGAATAAGCGGCACCTGGACAGAAGCCGGTGTTCGCTGTGAACGTTGCCATGGTCCCGGTAGTCTCCATGCAAATGATCCAAAGGGAGTTCGTATGCAGATTGAGCGTGATTCCACTTTTTGCCGCGAGTGTCATGCGTACGTTCCCCCTTCTTCGCTCGATGTAAAAAATGGTTTTATCCAACATAGTGACCAGCTGGGGGATCTGTCACAGAGCAAGCATCAAATCTTGGATTGCCTTACCTGCCATGATCCTCATTCAGGGGTCGTCCAATTGCAGCAGGAGGATCAGCAAACCACTCGTCTTTTATGTCAGGATTGCCATTTTAAAGAGGCTCAATATCAGAATAACCCGCGCCACACTGCCATTAATCTGAGTTGCACGCAATGCCATATGCCTTATCTCATCCAGAGCGGTTCTGCAAATCAACAAGGCTTCACTGGTGACATGCCCACGCATGTGGTCGCAATAAACCCAACAAAGGTCACTCAATTCAACGAGGATGGAACATTGACGACAGGTCAAATTAGCCTGAATTATGCATGCCGCCATTGTCACGGCACAACCAAATCGGATCAGGAACTGATAACTGCGGCGAGTGGGTATCACAATATTCCAGCAAACCAGGTAACTCCATAAAGCCTGTCACTAGTCGCTGCGATAATTTTCACCCAAAAAATGCGGTATGTATTTCCGCATTTTATTATTTAATCAACTCAGTTACATATGACAATCATTAAAGATGACATTCCTAACTATATATTTAGTTAGTTCTTTTTATCATTAATAGGGTAAAATAGCCATATTCTCATCTTGTATTAATAGGGTGAATAACCTATATGGAGAAGAATGCGATGAAAATCATCAAGGCAATCCAGAAATACCGTGTCTGGTTAATATTTTGTTTTGTGTTTGGTATCAGTGTAATCCTCGGAGCATTATTGGCAGTGACTCAACCAGTAGCAGCAGCGCCGGTAGAAAAACCGTCGAATCAAGTGCCAGGTTATGCAGGCTCCGAATCTTGCACCCAATGCCATGAGAATATCAACACAGCATGGATGGGTACACGCCACGCACAAGCTTTCTCTGCTCCCATTTTCCAGCGCGATTGGACTCAACAGGGTAACCAGGTTACTTGCCTGGAATGCCATACAACGGGTTATGATCGAGAAACCGGCAATTATGCCGAGGAGGGTGTGACCTGCGAAGCCTGTCATGGTCCCTTCCAACCAGATCATCCTCAATCTCCTATGCCCATTACACCCAATTCTGAATTATGTGGCACCTGCCATAAAACCACCACAGACGAATGGCATGCTTCTGTCCACGGCCAGAAAGGGATACAATGCCAGGCTTGCCATAATCCACATTCACAAACCCCAAAGGCTAATACCGTAACAGAGCTTTGTGTTACCTGTCATCAAGAACGAGGTGATTCCTTTACCCACAGCACGCACGCCAATGCCGGTTTGGAATGCAGTAATTGTCACATGTTCACCAGCCCACGCACGAATGATCCAATTATGGGTTTAGTTCCAACAGGTCACACCTTTACGGTTGGCTCAGATGCCTGTATTGCATGTCATCAAGACACAGTTCATACACGGGATGAGATCGTCAAATTAACTGGCGAAGTCGCTGCGCTTGAGTCTGTCGATGCAGCCACGCTCGAACAAACCGTACAATCACAAGAGCAACAGATCAACGATCTAAAATCCCAGAGCGCTACCCGCCTATATATTGGTCTTGTTCAGGGTGCGATCGTAGGAATAATAACTGGTGGTGCGGTTGCCTGGGTGGTTAGCCGTGGCATTCGTGTCGTAGAGGTTAAAGAAGATGAGAAAAAAGAAAACTAAAATCAAACTTGAGCTTACCAGGCGAGATTTTTTATTTATTGGTAGCGCTGCAGCTGGTTCCGTTGTGGTGTCTCAACTCCTTACCACTGGTCCTCTCTCTCCATTTGCCAGCTTTAAACAAGAACAGGTAGAAGGCCTGGAAGAAACAAGCACGCAAACTTCAGGACACCGTTGGGGAATGCTTATAAATTTGGATAAATGCATTGGTTGTGAGTATTGCCTGAGGGCATGCTCGGCTACCAATGATGTTTGGGTTGATATTCCTACCGAAAACAATGATCCGGAAAATAAGCGTCCAGAGAAACCCTGGAATATTGTCGTGCAAGAGAAGACATCAACAGGTACGCCCTTCTTTTTTAGCAGACCTTGCCTTCATTGCAGTGATGCGCCGTGTGTGGAAGTTTGCCCAGTCCGGGCTACTTATCATCGAGAAGATGGCTTGGTCGTGATGGACTATGACCGCTGCATCGGTTGTCGATATTGCGAAATTGCCTGTCCATATGACGCGCGTAAATTCAATTGGCAGGAGCGTACGGATGTCAATCCCTATATTCCAACCTGGGGGATCGCTGAAGTCGAGCGTCGACCTCGTGGGGTTGTGGAAAAATGTACTTTTTGCATTCAAAGGGTAAGA
>Ga0208980_10000817_pt1 | contig 18210 bp, 12 predicted proteins | sample WetSurMetagenome_3_FD_187993 | JGI IMG/M metagenome (GOLD analysis project Ga0208980, IMG submission 187993) | Wetland microbial communities from Twitchell Island in the Sacramento Delta, sample from surface sediment Aug2011 Site A1 Bulk (version 2) | ecosystem: Environmental > Aquatic > Marine... | reverse complement strand
CAACAACCGTTGGCAAAGTCAGCAATGCCATTGTAAGCGCAGCCCAAATTATTGCAGGCTGGCCATAAACGAGACGACCACTGTACAAAGCGCGATCCATGCCTCGGCCCACAAACTCGATAAAAAACCCCAGCCCAAAAAGCCCGAAAACGATTGCCGGCACGCCGGCCAGGTTTTGGATTGCCAGGCGGACTAGATGGACAATTTTCGAGTGTTTGGGGGCGTATTCATGCATGTAAATTGCCGTGGCCACGCCAAGCGGGATAACAACAATTGTCATCAGGATCACAAGGGCGACAGTGCCGAAAATGGCCGGGAATATTCCCCCGCTTGTCATGCCGGCCTCCGGCGCGCGTGTGAGAAAGGATATGGATATGTGCCTTGATCCATGAATGACGATGTTCCCCAGGATTATGACAACCATTGCTACGATGATCAAACAGGCGATTGCTGAGATTGACTGAAAGAACCCGCCGATCAATTTTGATTTGTCGACCATGATATCAGGAGGCTCCTTGCAGTTTTTTCTGCAGCTGCCCAACCCACCAATGGCCCATGAGGTTGATGGCGAAAGTCAGGATAAAGAGGAGGGCCCCGATAAAAAACAATACATAATAGTGCGGGCTGCCCACCACAACTTCGCCCAACTCCGCTGCGATGGTTGCGGAGAAGGTTCGAACGGAATCGGTCGGTAGAAAGGACACGATTGCCGCATTGCCCGATGCCATCAACACGATCATGGTTTCGCCAATGGCGCGGCCAAAACCGAGAACGCAGGCGGCTAGGACGCCAGGCATGGCTGAAGGAAGCACGACTCTCCAGGCAGTCTGCCAGGATGAAGCGCCCATGGCAGTAGACCCATCTCGAAAGGTCTGAGGAACCGACGTAAAGGCATCTTCACAGACTGTATAGACGATCGGTATGACTGCCAGGCTGAGGCCTATGCCCGCAGTCAATGCATTCAAACGAAAAGTCCAACCAAAGACATCCTGCAGCCATCCCGCAAGCACCATCAGGCAGAAAAAACCTACCACCACGCTGGGAATTCCAGCTAGCAGTTCAATGGCGGGTTTTACTACTTCCCGGACCCATGGATGAGCGAACTCCGCGGTGTACAAAGCGGCGGCAACCGACAAAGGCACGGCGAATATCACTGCAATGATTGTGGTCTTTAACGTGCCGGCAAAAAGTGGCAACAAGGAATATTTGGGGATTTCTGCTATCGGCTGCCAGGTAAATTCAGGGATTCCTCCCACCCGAGCAGGCTGTGGAAGGAATAGTTTGTTCAGGTCGGCTTCCGCGTGAACCTCCGCAGAAGTGATGACCGGCACCGCCTCCTTCCCGATGAAGATAAAAATGAGAATCAGTGAGACAATGGCCAGAAGTGCGCTGCCTTTGATGAGCAACGCAGCCAGACGATCGCTGAATTCTCCGGTTCTCTTTGGCTTCCGCATGGCGAGCAACGCTATTTCTGCATTAGAGGATAAAATCCCACCGCCTCGCATATTTTCTGACCTTCCTGGCTCAAAACCCAATCCATGAAGGCTTTGATTTCCCCCGACGGTTCCCCTGCCGTATAGAAGTACAGGTCGCGCGACAGCGGATACTCCCCGCTCTGAACTGTCTGCAGAGATGGTTGGACTGGCTCGGATGAATCATCACGACGGACCGGCAGCGAACGAATAGTGGTGGCGTAAGCAATTCCGCCGTATCCGATGGATGCGGGATCCTTGGATACGGCATTCACAACCGCGGCGGTTCCGGGCAGCGTTTGAATATCGCGGGCAAAATCTTCGTTGTTCAGAACATGCTCTTTGAAAAAGACGTAAGTGCCGGAGTTATTTTCGCGGCTGTAGGCCACAATTCTCGCACCCTCCCCCCCGAGCGCACCCCAGCTCGTTAGCTTTCCCGTATAAATGCCTTTGAGCTGCGCTTGGCTTATCGATTGCAGATGAGAGGATTGATGGACATAAATGGCAACGCCGTCCAAAGCCACAGGGGTTTCCTTAACTTCCTGCCCACGACGGCTGCGAACTTGATCTTTTTCTTTTTCTTTCATGGGGCGTGAAGCCGAGCAAATATCGGTCCCGCCATTGATCAGCGCGGCAATACCGGTTCCGGAGCCGCCGCCGGTTACTTGAACTCTGACGTCCGGATGGAGCCCCATATAAATCTCGGCCCAACGCTGTGCCAGGATTACCATAGTGTCGGAACCCTTGATGGTGACCACTTTGGCGGTCGGACCGGAACCACCGCCACACCCGGTCAAGAACAACATTGCTAGCACAAGACTAGCCACCGTAAACGTGCTCTTCATAAAAATGCCTCCTCAAGAGGTGAAAGTATCTTTTATTACAAGGGCATTAGATTTTGATAAGGGTTTGGTTAAGGTTTGGTTAAGATCGGACTGTGAGGCTCAAAGAAATAACTCTATTTGGGGATGTATTGGGGCATAAATATGGTGATTACGAGAATTAGCGTCAGCACAATCATAAGCATGCAAGTAACCCAGGCGATGATATTAAATGCGCGCGAATTGCGATATTTCCCCATCAGATCTTCCCGATTACACAGGCGCAGCATGAAGATCAGCACGAATGGAAGAAGAACGCCGTTGGCAACCTGCGAAAGTAAGATGATGGGAATCTGCAGGGTTTCTTTAAGCATCAACACCGCCAGCGCTCCGATGATGATCATGCCCGTATATAGCGAGTAGAACATGAGGGCTTCTTTGGGGCGCTTGTTTACGCCGGATTCAAAACCTAATCCTTCACAAACGCAATAGGCTGTGGCCAGCGGGAGGATGCCGGCCGCGAAGAGCGATGCATTGCAGAGTCCCAGAGCAAAGAGGGCGCTGGCAGCTTTACCGGCCAGAGGGGCAAGAGCAAGGGCCGCGTCGCCCGCATCTTTAATCTGTCCTTGGCCGCTGACATAGATCGTGGCTGCGCAGGCGAGGATGATGGCAAATGCGACCATGTCGGTAATAAAGCAACCCAGTATCACGTCCATGCGCGCATGCATGTAATTCTTGATCTTGATTCCCTTTTCTACGACCGCTGATTGCAGATAAAACTGCATCCAGGGAGCAATCGTTGTACCCACGAGACCAATGATCATGTAAAGATAGGCGGAGTCCAAATGCATAGAGGGCTGCACGGTGCTGAGCGCGGCCAGCTGCCAGTCAGGATGGGCCATGAATCCCGATATCGGATAGGCAATGTAAAAAACGCAGGCCACAAGAAATATTTTTTCAACCAGTCGGTAGGTCCCCTTTACGATCAAGAACCAGACCAGCACGGCGGCGATCGGAACGGAAATGGAGCGGTGAACTCCGAATAAAGACATGCCGGAAGCAAATCCGGCAAATTCTGAAATGGTATTGCCCAGGTTTGCCACCAGCAGGAGGATCATCAGGAAGAAGGTAGTACGGAAGCCATATTCCTCCCGGATCAGGTCAGCTAACCCTTTGCCTGTAACCACGCCCATGCGGGCGACCATCTCCTGTATTACTATGAGAGCAACCGTGATTGGAATCAGCGTCCACAGCAGAGAATAGCCGAAATGAGCTCCGGCAACCGAGTATGTATAAATTCCACCAGCGTCGTTGTCGACGCTGGCAGTGATAATGCCGGGACCGAGCACGCTGAGAAAGATCAGGAAATTAAAACGAAATCTGCGCAGGCGTGAATGATTCATTATTGCTTACCCGATTTCCGGTCTCAACTCTCCTTGGTTACCAACTCCAGCACGTCATCTGCCGTCACGATGCCAAGCAACCTGCCATTGTCGTCCACGACCGGAAGGCTCAGCAAATTATATTTTCGAAACATGCTGATTACTTCTCTTTGATCGGCATGAAACGGAACTGAAATCAACTGTTCGGTGGAGAGTTCACGCAAGAGGACATCCCTGTTTGCAAGTGCTATGTTGGCCAGAGGTATGACTCCGACAAGCACCGCGCCGGAAGAAACAAGGTAGACTGCGTGGAGACTATCGAGGGGGCCGGTGAACTCCCTCAAAGCGGCAATCGCGTCTTCGACAGTCGCATTATCGCCGATCACTGCGAACTCCGTTGTCATGAGGCCGCCGGCCGTTTTTTCCTCAAAACCCAGCAGCTCCCGTACCTCATTGGCTTCTTCGGTTTCCATGTTCGCGAGAACCTCGGCGGAAGTTTCCGGCGGGAGTTCCTGCAGCACATCCGCAGCTTCGTCGGGGGCCATCTCCTCGACAATGTCGGCGGCGCGGCCCGCGGAAAGGCTGTTCAATAAAGCCACCTGCATTCGCGTTGGTATTTCCGAAACTGCTTCGGCCGCGGTTTCATCATCCAGTGATTCGATGACAGACCGCTGTTCGTCCCGGCTTAATTCCTCGAGAATGTCGGCTAGGTCCGCAGGGTGCAGCTCGGCGAGCCGATTGTAAGAAATGCGCAGCTTCACGCGGCGTGCCGGATCGGGTTCAATCAAGCTTACGAATTCCCAGGGGATGGTTTTCGGCGGAAAAATGCTCGAGATCTGTCGAATGCGATGCTTGGCCAGAATACCTTGGAGAAGGCGCCGGATGGCTGCCGCCCCGCCCACATTGACCGAGAGGATGCGCAGGTCGGTATTTTTCTCGCCCGGCTGGATATCGAAATCCACGTCGCCGGCGCGCACAACCTTTTGATCGTTTACATCGATGATCTGTTGGTCCAGCACGTCCTTCTTGATCCGTATGAAGCTCTCGTCAAGCCCGGATTCACGCAGCTCACTCATTACAACGCTGGTTTGGGCGGACCTCACTGAGATTGTCGAGATCTGTCCACGATCGATGCAGACGAGTTTTTTTGCGGGAGTCCGAACGAGATAGGTTTCGATCAAAAGGGGGTTCTGGCTGGGGTTGATGGCAAGGTCAATCAAACTCCCTATGTACTCCCCGTTTGCGGTATAGGTGGGGAGATTTTCCAGTTCGGTGAAATAGATCATTGCGAGTCCCTCCGGGATTATGGGCGCAGACACAGGTCGCACCCGCTATTCTAATCCTGCTTTTCAATGTGTGTCTCCGGATAGTGTCCATGCGCCGCCGCGCTTGCCGGGGAAAATGATCTCCGTTCGAGGACTTTTTCCGCAGCATCGATCAACTGCTCCAGACCCTCACGCTTCAGGGCACTCACGGCAATGCCATCCAGGCGCTTGCACAAGGATTCGAGATGCGCCGGATCCATAAGATCCGATTTATTCAAGGCCACCAATCGCGGAATCTCGCACAACTTAAGATCCGCCAGGACCCGCATTACGGCATCCATTTTCCGCTCCGCCAGAGGGTCGGATGCATCCACGACATGGAAGAGCAAATCGGCGTCAGAGAGCTCTTCAAGTGTGGCGCGAAATGCCGCAAGGAGATCCGGAGGAAGGTTCCGGATGAAGCCCACCGTATCGGTGATGATCACATCCCCCTCACGGGGAAATCGCAGGCGGCGCGAGGTAGGATCCAGTGTTACAAACATCTTGTTGGCTGCCCGGATATTACTTTCGGTCAAGGCATTGAGCAGTGTGCTTTTACCGGCGTTTGTATACCCGATGATTGAAAGTGTCGGCAGGCCCTCCCGGCGCCGGCGCTGGCGGCGCACCCCCCTTTGTCTGGAAAGCTGCTCAATCTTGCGTTCCAGGCTGCGAATGCGGTCATATGTTCTGCGGCGGCCGATTTCAAGGACTGTCTCGCCCGGACCTCTCCCGCCAATGCCGCCAGTTAAGCGGGATAAGCCCGCATCCTTATCAGTCAGGCGCGGGAGAGAGTACTTGAGCTGAGCCAGTTCAACCTGAAGCTTGCCGTCGCCGCTTTGCGCGCGCTGCGCGAAAATATCCAGTATCAATTGAGTTCGGTCCACCGCCTTCAACCCGGTAGTATCCTCGAATGCCCTTGCTTGAGCGGGTTTGAGGTCGATGTCAAAAATTGCCACATCGGCCCCGCGCCGCATCCCCTCCAGGACAATTTGCTGGAGTTTGCCGCGGCCGACTACAGTGGAAGGATGGATTTTTCTCCCTTTTTGCAGGATAACGCCGACCGTTTCCACTCCGGCAGACTCAGCCAGTTCCTGCGTTTCCTCCACGCTCTCGCGATCGGGACTGACTCCAATGATCAGCGCCCGCTCTTTCCCGCTCTCTCCTGTTTTCCTGCCCGCCATTCTGGAGAACTCGCTCTCCAGGGCCCGAATCTCCAATTCGCAGTCGAAATCGAGGTGGTAAATATCGCGCGCCCGGATTCGTCTGAAGGGTTCCGCGTTTTCAGAAGCGGCATCCATACCGGGGAGAATATGGGCGATCTCAATTGCTCCCGGAACTCCTTCCGTTTCACCCTCGACCTGCACCGCAGCTATCAGATCGAGACGAAGCAGCGTCAAATCGCTCAAATCATCCTGGGTCAATTCCTCGCCGCGCAAATGAGTATGCATGAGCCGCAATCCACGGAATCGCCCGGCCTTTCCTCGAAGTCTGCCGATTTCGGGTATGACCAGATGCGTGGCGTCGCCGACGATGACGTTGCGCACGACTCCATCTCGAGAGAGAAGCACACCGACCTGACGCCCCAACTCCTTTGAAATGACCGCAAGATGCCGCAGCAACTCAGGCGAAGCTACCTGCTGAGGAAGAACGCGGCGCCGGTAAATTCGCTCGAGAGTTTTTCTTTGTGAGGGTTTGATCCCCAGGATATTGCCTTCGATCTGCTGAATAAGACACCTCGTTGACCGTAAATTCTTCGTTAGTATAACACTGTCCGATAGACGAAATTGGCGACAGGCACCATTTTCAAGCGAATTATAGATGTGAAAATCGGCATCTCCGATTTTCAGGTCACAAATCGGAATCTCGGAGAACGGATCAGCCGCCAGACAATGGAAAGCGAGGCTGACGGTTCGATCCCGATTGGTCGACCGGGCACCGAAATAATATTTTGTGGAGAAGCAGCTGCAAACTCGGTATAAAGGATCGGGCGCGCGAGCTTTGATCACAGGAAAACGAAGAAACCTGTGCTGAAATTGGATAAGAGCGTCAAGGAGATGGAAGATGGGGGGACTGTTTGGAATTGCTTCTGAACAAGATTGCGCTAGCGATCTGTTTTTCGGGGTGGATTACCATTCGCACCTGGGAACACGCCGGGGCGGCCTGGCGGCGATGGGTAACGGCCAAATCAATCGGTTCATCCACGACATCAGCAATGCGCAGTTTCGTTCGAAGTTTGAGGATGACATTCAGAAACTGCACGGGAATCGGGGCATCGGCGTCATAAGCGACTATGAGGATCAGCCACTTATTATCGGCTCGCATCTAGGTGTTTATGCCATCGCAACCGTGGGAATGATCAATAATGCGAAGCAGCTCATGGAGCAATCGTTCCGGAGGAAAACCCACTTTTCGGAAATGAGCGGCGGCGAGATCAACCAGACAGAACTGATGGCGATGCTGATTAATCAGGAGGCCACTTTTGCCGATGGGATCGAGCGCGCGCTTGAAGCGATTGATGGATCCTGCTCGCTGGTCCTGCTGACAGATCACGGAATTTATGCGGCGCGGGATAAGCTAGGCCGAACTCCCATTTTCATAGGAAAGAAAAAGGGCGCTTATGCCATTTCCTTCGAAACCTGCGCCTTTCCAAACCTGGGTTACGAAATCGAGAAGACCCTGGGTCCCGGCGAAATAGTGCTTGTCACACAGGAAGGGGTAGAGCAAAAGAAAGCGCCCGGAAAACGCCTGCAAATCTGCGCCTTTTTGTGGGTCTACTATGGTTATCCCGCTTCATCCTACGAAGGCATTAATGTGGAAGCAACACGTTACTGTTGTGGCGCAGCCTTGGCCAAGAGCGATAATGTCAAGGTGGATTGCGTCGCAGGCATCCCTGATTCGGGTGTGGCCCATGCGATTGGCTATGCAAACACAGCCGGTGTGCCTTACATGCGTCCCTATGTAAAATACACTCCGACGTGGCCGCGCAGCTTCATGCCCACCGAGCAGAAGGTGCGCGACCTGGTCGCGCAAATGAAGCTGATCCCTATCCGCGAACTCATACACGGTAAACGGATATTGTTTTGCGAAGACTCGATAGTGCGGGGCACGCAGCTCCAGGATACCATTCAGAGGCTCTATGAAGTCGGCGCGCGTGAAGTCCACATGAGGCCAGCCTGTCCTCCTCTGGTGTTCGGCTGCAAGTTCCTGAATTTTTCCCGTTCCCGGTCCGAACTCGATCTTGCGGGACGAAAGGCGATAAAGGAGCTTGAGGGGCGAAGCGACATTGACCTGGACCAGTACTCGAATCCGAATTCCGAGAAATACTGCACCATGGTGGAGTGCATTCGCGCGCGTCTGAAGCTCAGCACGCTCCGCTACCAAAAGCTCGAAGATCTGGTGAATGCCATCGGCCTGCCCAAGGAGAACCTCTGCACATATTGCTGGGACGGCGCCGAATAAAGCGATTGGCGCGCAGAATTATCGCGGCCGATTCAACTGCCGCTTTCCAGCGAAGATTCCCTGCTAACAGCAATCCCTTGCATAAAACTAACCCCTGGTAATGCCCCTCTCTGATCGGCAGTGAAAATAGTTTCGCTCAAAATGGCAGCAGAGCAGTTGGATAGAAATGAAACGGAGCTGTATGAAACCATGCTTTTTCGCGTTCAATCTGCCGCGGTGTTTGGCATCAAGGCTTACCCCATTTGTGTGGAAGTAGATCTCAGCTCAGGGCAAAAGCTGAATTTGATGACCGTAGGGCTTCCCGATACGGCAGTTCGGGAAAGCAGCGAGCGGGTGAAGGCTGCTTTGCGTAATTGCGGATATATCTTGCCGCCGCAGCATATTACGATCAATCTGGCGCCAGCGGACATCAAGAAGGAAGGATCTGCCTTCGATCTCCCAATGGCTGTAGGAATATTGGGCGCTGCCGGCTGCGTGCGAACGCAAAACCTTTCTTCCTATCTTTTTATGGGGGAGCTTTCGCTCGACGGATCCATTCGTCCGATCAAGGGCGTTCTTTCGATGGCGGTGATGGCGCGTGAGAACGATCTGCAGCATATGGTTGTTCCCGAGGCCAACGCGCGTGAAGCCGCCGTGGTGGACGGGGTTCGGGCCTTCCCCGTCCGCTCCCTCTCCCACGTGGTGGAGCTGCTCAATGGCAAACAGCCGTGGGCGCCGCTGGCAGTCGACAGGCACCAGCTGCTGATGCAGGACAACGCATACGATGTAGATTTCAGGGATGTCAGAGGACAATATCAAGCCAAGCGGGCCCTTGAGGTCGCCGTTGCCGGTGGGCATAACATTGTTTTGATCGGCCCTCCCGGATCCGGCAAAACAATGCTTGCCCGGCGTCTGCCTACGATTCTTCCTCCGATGAGTTTTGAGGAAGCCATCGAAACCACCAAGATACATTCCGTAGCCGGCCTGCTTTCTGATAGAGCCGGCCTTATCGCCGCCCGCCCTTTCAGGGCGCCACACCACACAATTTCGGATGCTGGACTGATCGGGGGAGGAACCATTCCGAGGCCAGGTGAGGTAAGCCTTGGGCACAACGGGGTTCTCTTTTTGGATGAGCTGCCCGAATTTCAGCGCCATGTTCTGGACGTGTTGCGTCAACCCCTTGAAGACGGCGAAGTGACAATTGCCAGAGCCTCAATGTCGCTCACATTTCCGGCTCGTTTCATGCTAGCGGCCGCAATGAACCCCTGCCAATGCGGGTTCTTCGGGGACGCCCTGCACGAATGCACGTGTACGCCACCGTTGATTCAAAGGTACCTGTCCAGAATTTCGGGACCGCTGCTGGATCGCATCGACCTGCACATCCAGGTGCCGGCGGTGAAATACAAGGAGCTGGCACAAGATGAAAAAGCTGAGGAATCCTCAGTTATTCGCGAGCGCATTCTCGCTGCCCGCATGATTCAGTACCGAAGGCTGGAAGCATTTGGAATTTACTGCAACGCGCAAATGATGCCCCGGACACTGCGCCGTTTCTGCAAGCTGGATGCGGAATGCGAAAAGCAGATGGAAAACGCAATCACCAAGCTGGGCCTGTCAGCCCGGGCTTATGATCGCATTCTGCGGGTGGCACGCACTATGGCGGATATGGAGGCCACGGAGCGAATCCAGGCACGCCACATATCCGAGGCCATACAATACCGCTCCCTCGACCGCACCTACTGGCAATAGTGGGAATGTAATGGGGGACGTCCCATTTTTCCTAGCCCCAGCTTGGTAGCTTCTGGAAATTCGGGGGGAGTGCTGTGTTTTTGCTGCCGTGCATTTTATCGACTTGCTCCTGCGATAATCCGAGCACTTTTGAGAGGTCAGCTCCTCTGAGATCCGCATAATTGAGGTTCGCCCCGCTGAGGTCTGCTCCGCTGAGATCGGTATCCCTCAAGACAGTCATACTAAGATTCGCTTCGCGGAAGTCGGTAGAGCTGAGGTTTGCCTTGTGTAGATCCGCCTTATTAAGATTCGCCCCATTGAGGTTTGCTTTGCTGAGGTTTGCTTCACAAAGGTCCGCCATTGTAAGGTTTGCTTTGCTGAGGTTTGCTTCACAGAGGTCCGCCCCGAACAGGTCGGCCTGGAAAAATTCCGCCCCGCTTAAGTCAGGCCGTATGTCTTTATGTGCCTTCCTCCACCCGTTCCACTCCTCAACGCTTTGCTTCAAAAGCTTGTATTGTTTTTGGTCGGCCACAATCAACTCCTACTCATATGGGAATCTCATCGTTTACCGGCGCGCTTAGTCGTGAGTTTGCTGTCTCTACATTGAATCACAGATTTGAAGCATGACCCAATCTACACGCAACTAAAAATGATTTGCAACTACAAATCCAACAAAAGGCAGAAGTCCAATCGGAATCGGCCACACACTTGCCAGTCATTGCTTTGGGAATATCGTAATAAATCATATGCAAATGATCGAAACAGTGACGATTGGTTGCGGTAATGATGAGCAAGGTAGTAAGATAATTGGGAAAAATGCACTTGATCGGTGGTTGGCTATGATTAGAAAGTCGGTTTTTTGGGGCCTGACTTTGGTTCTTGTTGTCGTTCTTGTATCGCTAATCGTTCAATCCAGGCGCCTGGAGAAGCAATCCACGCCCACGGTCACCGAGGTTGTCAAGACCGCCCAATCGTCTCCGATCCGTCTTGTGGCTCCCCAGGATTTGAAAGTTGTTAGATCAGAGGTGCGATTTATTAAACCTTCAACGGAAAACGCCCCTATTGCGGATCCGCAGCCGGCAGCCGAACTTGAAGTTTCAATTGAAAACCGCGGACCCGACCCTTATATCAACGTTCAATTGCGCTTCACGTATTTGGGAGGCGCGAAAAATGTTTTGGAATCGCGAAATTACCTGGTTGACAAGCCATTGCCGCCCGGCCAGACCACATCGGTCGGAATTATTAAAGTGGACGATGCTCCCAAGAATGCGGTGAAGTGCAACGTCACGATTGTCTCCACGGATTTTGAACCACAAAATTGAGGGAAATTTCAGAGAACCCGTGAGGCAGTTGTCTGTGCTGATTCCAGTCTGATTGACACTATCTAAATGCTGTGCTAGCTTGTTTATGTGTCCATGATTACCTTGCCCACCTGCTGGGGTAATCCTGCTAAAAGGAACAGATCCACATGAGAGTGATTCACCGAATTGTTCCTTTAATTCTGATTTTACTCCTGGCCTTGTCCCCCTTGCTGGTGGCCGCTGAAAACGGACGTATCGCCGGGAAGGTAAAAAACAAAAGCGGCGATAATCTGCTCGATGCAATCGTATCCATATTCAAGCAAGGCGACGAGACAATAAACATCGCATCTGCCCGCACGGATGAGCGTGGCTATTTCCGCGTTGCCAACCTTCTCCCCGGCGACTACAGCCTCCAAGTAATTCGTGAGGGTTACCAGACAGGTTCCTTGGATGTCGAAATCAGATCAGGCAAAACCACCTCGATCGATGTCGTCCTTCAGGATGCACTGGATCGCCTTTCCAACAATAATGATCCGCGGAACTGGGATTTGAAGAGTGTAATGCGGAGCACTTCGGATAGCCGGCTTATCTTCCGAAATCTGCCAGGGACTGCCATACCGGGAATGGACGAACAGGGCAAATCGTTCTCGCGCAGCGCATCCATGAACATTGTTACCGGTGCCGGACTGGGTGGAGATAACCTTTCGCTTTTGCCTGGGACAGGAAGCAACGGAGTTATCTCAGCCTTCGCTTTTTCTGAGCCTCTTGGCGACAACGGGCGCATGATTTTTTCGGGGCAGCTGAATTCCGGCCTCGACGCGTTCTGGCGCGTCAGAAATACGTTCGATTACAGGCAAAACGATAGCCGAGACATGCGGATCTCGCTTGGATATGGACGTATCAATCTGGGTCACAGCGGCATCAATTCTCTGGCGCACCCCGCGAAGTTCTTTAGTCAAAACGCATCCTTACGCGAATCGGCTGTAGAAACAATCTCGCTGGGCTTTGAGACGATCGACAGAGTTACGGATACGATGACAATCGATTATGGATTCGATGCATCGCACCTCAATTACGGCATCAGCAAAAGAGTCATAAGTCCATTTTTCGAGCTGGTTTTCTCTCCATTTAAATCCTGGGTTATTAAAGCCTCATTTGCTTCAAGGCATTACAGCGATGAGGACAGCATAGTCCTCGCGGATGGCGAGGTTCTCGATTTGTCTGAGCCAACGTACCTCACAAATGTTTATGGCGTAATTAATCTAAGCCAGCTGAAACACTCCGAAATTTCTCTCGGCAAGGCCCTCGGAAACAATACTTTTGTAGCTGCAGCTTTATACAACGACCGCATGGTTGGTCCGGGCTTTCCGTTTATGGTGACAACCGAGACAGATGGGGAGCAAGAGACGCAGGTCAGACAGCTGGGAGAAGCACAATCCGAACAGCATGGCATACATTTTGTCCTGAGCCAGAAAATGCTGGATTTTCTGGATGGTTCCATCGCATATGTCTATGGTACCGGAAGTGGTTTATCCTTCGACGACAATACTGCCTCGAGCGAGGACTTGACCCGCAATCTCCTCGAATATATGCGTCAATCCTATTATCACTCGGTCAGTGGCGGCTTGGCTGCGACAATTCCGGTTACAAAAACCTACCTGACAGCCATTGTCCGCTGGGTTCCCAACAACCCAATCACGCCTATAGATCCTTTCGCAGATCGCAAGGATTTGATGACTAAGGGGGTCAGTTTTTCGCTGCGCCAACCCATCCCAATGCCCGGTTTTATGGAAGGAACAAGCCGCTGGGAGGCTCTCATTGATGTCCGCAATGTCTTTGATACCGGGCATGCCTTAGCGCAGACCTCCGATGGTTGCGTTGTTCTGTCCCGTTACCCGCGTACAGTACGCTTCGGAATCGATCTCAATTTTTATTGAGCGCCGGATCCTCAACCCTTGGAGGAATCAGACCGTCATAACGCAAGCCGTCTGAATCAATCATCTGCATTGCATCCCCAACCTTCCACAGCGCGAATCTGATCTCCACTGGATTTCCATACAAAAAATGGCAACGTTATTCAAATTATTGATTATAGAAGTTCAATTTATTGGATATTCTTGCTGGCTTTTAAAAATCAGATAGTAATGCGACTCTAACATTAATCATTTGTTTGACTTGTGGTCTGAACCGTTTTGATTATTGATTCAAATTATGGTATAGTTATTGCGTCACCACAAGTGTGGATGTGCGTCCAGTGTACTGAGTCAATAATTGGATATTGCGATCAAATTCACAATCGCCTGTAATTTCACATACTTGCTCCAGCGTTGCCGAGGGACAATTGCTGACTCAGTACACTAGCTTTCCAGAGTATTTCAAAATGAATGCATTCCCGGTGCCTTTGAGGGTTATGGCAGCAGTGCTGGTTACCTGTCTGCTGGTAACGATAGGCATACTGAACCTTCGCGATCGTGCCCTTTGGGTGGATGCAACGGATGGTATTTATTGGTTGGAAACGCCGCAGGGTTTGCAAGCGCAGGAAGTGACTCCGAGCGGACCTGGTGAAAATGCTGAAATCATTCCCGGGGATATTCTGCAGTCTATCAACCGGCAGGAAGTGCAAAACCGGGGTCAGTATTCAAGCCTGCTCTACGATTTGGGCGCAAATGCCACTGCAACCTACGGCCTGATTCGAGGGAACGAAACTCGTGATGTAATCGTAGAGCTTGGTTCAAAACCGTTGTTGAGCCGCAAAGACGCCCTCCGCACGCTCCTGGCGTTTCTCTATCTGGCCATAGGTTTATTTGTCATAATTCGTGGCGGAAATAAACCGCGAGCATTTCACTTTTTCTGGGTTTGTCTTGTCGCGTTTGTGGTTTTTCTTTATAGCTGGACTCCGCACTTAAAATCTCTGGATTGGATAGTCTACGTCCTGTCGTTTAGCGGATTCCTGTTGCTGCCGGCCACATTTGTTCATTTTTGTATTCGCTTTCCCGCGGATACGGCAAAAAACGCTGCCAGGACATCGTTGATTTATGCACCGGCTGCCGCTTTGATGCTGGCGCAGGGGTTATTCCTGACTGGACACCTTGCAGCATGGGGGTTGCCGCGCACCGCGCATTCCAGCGAGATTTTGGATCGAGTTCAATTAGCGTATTTTGTGCTGCTGTTTTTTGTTGCGGGTGCGATTTTGCTGATACAGCGCAGAGAAGCGCGTGAGGTCACCAGCCGCCAGCAGATGAAGTGGGTAGGCTACGGAACATTTGCGGCGATTGTTCCGTTTACTCTGATTTATGTCGTTCCCACCATGTTCGGCGTTCGCAGCACTTTTGTGATGGAAGCGTCCATGCTCTTTCTGGTGCTCATGCCGCTCGCATTCGCTTATGCCGTTGTTCACTATCGACTTCTCGATGTAGAAATCATAGCGCGGCGCAGCTCTGCATATTTCATTGCGAGTGCTTTGCTGTTGGTTCTGTATCTCCTTTTTGTCCTGGTTGTGGGCAAGGTGCTCCAGAAGATTGCGCCTGATGCCGACTTCTATGCAGTTTATCTGGCGGCTCTGGTCATTGCGCTGCTCTTTGCCCCGTTCCGGGGCTGGATCCAGCAACGGCTGGACCGCTTTTTTTACCGGGATCAATTCAGCGATCGCGCCAGCCTGCTGGAGTTCGCCCGGACGCTCAACACGGAAATCAGCCTGAGTCGTTTGTCACGCAGAATCCTCGAACGCGTGTCAAAGACTTTCCAAGTCGACAAGGCAGCTCTATTCCTTGGCGATCCTGCCCATCCCGGATGCTTCCGCCTGATTGATACACTCGATCCGACGACCGACGCAGCCCCGGTCCTTTTCCGGACGGAGGATCTGCTGGATTCGACCGGGAGCAAGGACCCGTTCAGTCCCGAGGGTTCAGATCAATTGCATCGGGCAAGCTCCACCCGTGCCCAGGAAGGATTGTGCTTTATGCATGACCTTAATCTGCATGGACGAAGGATAGGAATGATTGCCCTCGGACATTTGCCCCTGGGGAGGCATTTCTCAACTGAAGACACGGATCTGTTGGGAGCATTATCCAGCTATGCGGCCATAGCTTTGGAAAACGCAAATCTGTATCACTCCATCGAGACCAAAGCGTTAGCGCTGGAGCGCCTCAAGATATACACGGAGAATATCATCGAGAGCATCAATGTTGCGGTTATAGCTCTGGATCTGGACGGAAAGATCGGCTCCTGCAATCGTGCCTTCGAGGCGCTTTATGGTGTAAAGAGGGATCAGATCCTGGGTACCCCCGTTGAAAGCCTCATGAGCAGTGATGTTATCTCATCTATCCATAAAGCGGCAGGGAAGAACGGTTGGGATCTGTCGTCGGGGAGCAGCATTTTCAAGCAATATATCAAAAATCGCAGAAACGACAGCCTGATCGTCAATCTGAGCGTTATCCCGTTGCTGGATTCTGCAGACAACAATTCCGGCTGTCTGATTGTATTGGACGATATAACCGAAAAAGTCCGGATGGAAGATCAACTGTTACAGGCCGAAAAACTCTCCTCGGTTGGATTGCTGGCCGCCGGCGTGGCGCACGAGGTAAATACCCCGCTTACCGGCATTTCAAGTTACACACAGATGCTGCTCAAGGAAATGCCCGAGACGGATCACCGGAAACCCATCCTGGAGAAAATTGAGAAACAAACATTCAGGGCGGCTGAAATTGTGAACGGATTGTTGAACTTTGCGCGCATAAATGGAGGCGAATATCACGACGTTGATGTGAACAAGTTGATTGGAGAAAGCATTTCCCTGCTGGATCATCAAATGAGGCAAAACCACATCAAACTCTCGATAGCACTAGACCCTTCAATTCCCGCCGTATACGGGAATTCGGGCAAGCTGCAGCAGGTATTCATCAATCTGTTTTTAAACGCCAAAGATGCCATGCCTTCAGGCGGTGAGCTGACGGTGGTCAGTTCCATGAATGATTCCATGGTAACCATCGATATTGAGGATACGGGGGTCGGCATTTCAGGTGATGATATCAAGAGAATCTATGATCCTTTCTTCACCACGAAGAAAACCGGCAAGGGAACCGGACTCGGCTTGGCAGTAACATATGGGATTGTCCAGGAGCATGGCGGAAGAATCTCCGTAGATAGCGCCCCGGGCAAGGGGGCTCATTTCAAACTTAAATTCCCGACTCGAAAAGCAGAAGCGCAATGAGCGAAAGAGTGAAGATACTGGTTGCAGACGATGAGGAAATCATGCGCGACGTCCTCCACGATCTCCTGGCAGGAGAAAATTACATTGTCGACCTTGCGCAGGCCGGCAGCCAGGCTTTGGCCATGATAAGGGACAACACCTATGATGTCATGCTGCTGGACCTCCTGATGCCGGACATGGACGGGCTGGAGGTTCTGCAAAAATTACAGGATCTGGAAGACAAGCCCGCCGTCATCGTCTTGACCGCATTTGCCACGCTGGAAAAAGCTGTCAAAGCCACCAAGCTGGGCGCTTTTGACTTCATTGCCAAGCCGTTCAAGAACGACGAGATTTTACTGGCCGTCAGGAACGCCCTGGAGCAACGCCGTCTTCGCGTCGAAAACCTGTTTCTAAAGCGATCGCTGCATGCCCGCTACAGCTTCAAAAATATCATTGGCAAGGGCGCTGCCATGCAGCAGGTCTTCCAGCTGATTTCTCAAGTGGCGCCCAGCCGGAGCACGGTATTGATTCATGGCGAAAGCGGGACCGGGAAAGAGCTTGCAGCCAAAGCCATTCATGCTTCCAGTCCCAGATCTGACGCGCCCTTTATGACCATCAACTGCGGCAACATCCCGTCGGAGCTCCTCGAAAGCGAGTTGTTCGGACACGTTCGCGGCGCCTTCACGGGCGCGGCCAGTTCAAAGAAGGGACTTTTCGAGGCTGCCGATGGTGGATCACTGTTTCTGGATGAGGTGGCGACGCTCTCGATGGAAATGCAGGCCAAACTCCTGCGCGTCATCCAGGAAAGGGAATTCCGGCGTTTGGGAGGCCTGGAAAACATAAAGGTTGATGTGCGCATCATAGCGGCTACCAATAGGGATCTTCAGGAAGCGGTTCGCCAGGGCGCCTTCAGGGATGATTTGTTTTATAGAATTAATGTCATTGCCATCAAATTGCCTCCGTTGCGCGAGCGCACTGAAGATATACCCCTGCTTGTAGATCACTTCATAAAAAAATATTCCGCAGAAAACAACAAAGATACCCCGGCGATCGAGCCTTCAGCCATGAAAGCTCTTATGGATTATGATTGGCCGGGGAACGTGCGTGAGCTTGAAAATGTGGTTGAACGCGCAATCGTTCTCTCCACCGGCAAGCCGGTTGCAGTCGATTTGTTCCCCAAGAACCTCACCGCTGGTTTTTCACCAGGGGCTCCCGCGTGCATGTCGGCGGAGCCGCTTCCGCTGAAGGAACGCGTGAGCGGTTACGAAAAATCGCTTATTCTTGCCGCTCTGGAGACCACTCGCTGGAATCAAAAAAAGGCTGCGGAACTCCTGCTGGTGAACACCACGACCCTGAGTGAAAAACTGAAACGTCTAAGAATCAGAGAGCGGTGAGGAGCTGAAGTGGCAACCGGTCGCTATCGGGCGGTAGCGTGGGGAAAAAAGAACTCCACAAACCGAAAGATTTTTAGACGCGGATAAACATCTATGACAGATTGGAAGTCAAGAGACACTTTTGACGTTTGACCATTCTTGACTCCAAAGGGCCCCTGTTGTTATTAGCACCCCTATAGCTTGCA